>ENA-ORDI01001858-ORDI01001858.1-marine-metagenome-genome-assembly--contig:-NODE-1858-length-10954-cov-4.758022_pt1 | contig 10954 bp, 9 predicted proteins | sample MGYA00248628_ERZ508525 | MGnify/ENA primary metagenome ERZ508525 (study PRJEB26195, sample SAMN05422138) | marine metagenome | isolation source: East of Porto Seguro, South Atlantic Ocean | place...
GGCTGATAAGCGGCATAGGGGCCGTTAGGATTCGACTTGCCATCATATAATACCCTACGATCTCCGATGAAAAATAAACTGAAAGCATAAAAACAGGTAATTGCATTGAAAATGTATTAACCAATGCCATGGGTGTATTAATGAATGGAAATTTTCGGTACGAAAAGGCAGCACCGGACATGGATGACAAACTGATGTTTGAAAACAAAAGATCAGATTGAGCAATCATTAACAATGATATCACCATATTCCCAAAAATGAAACTGATGATCAGTTTTTCAAATCCTGGTGAATATATTCCCAATAAAATAGCAGACCCTTGTATTAAGGACACTTGCATGATCCTGTATTTTGCCATTTTTCCAAAAGCTTTATTTCTCATGAAAACATAATTCATGAGTTCATACAAGCCCAGGCTAAATACGGCAGGACAGATCCATTGTCCGGCCGCAATCAGGTGTTCAGCTTTATAAAGAGATAATAATTCCTTACCAAATCCAGATAATATAAAGTACAGGATTCCAGTAAATCCTGTTAGAACTAGGATTGAAACGAAAAACAAATTATCGGATCTTGCTTTATCCTCCGGCAAGGTAAGTGTCATTTCATATTTCAAACATGAGATCACCCCAAAAATGGTAATTAATGAAAAAAGTAATTGGAAATGTCCGAAATCTTCCACTGAATAGATTCGTGCCAGGATCGGTAAAGATAAAAAATTTATGACACTGGCTACGGCTGTCCCGGAAATGAGTTTGGCTACATTTCGGTTAAAATCACTTTTGAAAATGAGATTTCGGAACCAGTTTATCATACAGGTTCAGACCAAAAACCATAGTGTTTGCCCAATGGGGTCCATTTTTTCAATAACGCTATCTCATCCGCTGGCCATGTATCCCATTTCCCGACTTGACCTTGTTTTTGTTTGTTAACAGGTTTTTTGATTATATGTTCAACTTGATCACGTTCTAATTCTGGATGATTAAGGAAATTACAAATAGTTTGAAAGTTATCTGGATCTGTAAATAAGTCATTGGCGTGAACCGTTAATACCCTGTCAATGTCCAAAGATGTCTTTTTTTCTTCAATAAACGCATTAGTCTCATTCCATAGCCAAGCAATTTTTTCCATCTGGGTGATGTTTTCCCAATCAGATGCAGCCGGGTCATGCTCTCTTGGGGTCAACCGTCCATCATCGTTCTCATTTCCAGTATAATAATTGCGGCGAAGACCACTTCTGACAAATGCGCCTGGATGCCTGATCAAATGTATAAATTTTGCATTGGGAAATATTTCTGCAATTGCATCCATAAAAAATGTCGTACGATTATTTGTTTCAATAAACCGTTCCTCTTGGAGGTACGCATTTTTTAACAGGAAATACCGGGCATTTAAAAAAGCCATTTTCTTGGCGTCACTTTGACCGGGTCCCATTTCATATGCGAGTTTGGATCCCAGAAACATTCTGGGGTGCGGTTCATGAAAGATCGAACCCATTCCTGCTTTTTTCATCAGTCTGACCAACAATTCACTTCCGGCTCTTCCTGTGGAAACCACAAAAACAGGATCCATTTCCTGAAACATTTTATCGGGTAATGATGAAAAATCAGATATATCTTTTTTGATCTTATAACGCTGATTTTGGAAATAAGCTTTTACGTCTCTGAAAGAGATTTCAGATAGATTTTTATTTTTCTTACGCATTTATTTCATCAAATACTTTTGCCAAGGAAGCGGTCAAATTTTTACGTTCAAATTTAGATGTACTTTCCGGATCGAGACTTTGGTTTATTCTCAGGTTATTGAAATCAATTTTTTCATTGACCTCGAATATATTTTGATATCCCATTTCTTTAGCAAGGGACGCAGCATCTGAATTTTTTTTTCCAATCAACATGATCTCTGATTGGCACTTAAAATATTCAAATATTTTCCCCGGAATGATACCCTTATTTTTATCCTGATCGGGGACTATCAAAAATATAAAATCGCTGGCCAATAAAATTTGAATGGCCTTCTGATGGGGCTGGTAAGGGAGGATTGATACATATTGCTGAATTTTTAATTGTTGAATTGTTTCGAGAATGTCAGGATGAACAGACCCCACAAGTTGAATTGTGATCTTTAACCTGGTTTCGGATTCATTATGGCTTTTTACTGATTCGAACAATCCCACGGGATTCTGAGACTTAGATAATGATCCGGTATGACTTATAATAATTTGACCTTTACTGTTTTTTTCTATTTCTACCTTTGGAAAATCATCCTTATCGAATCCATTGTAGATCACCGTTGATTTTGATTTGATAGGTGATTTGTCATTTAATAAAGATTCAAACCCCGGACTGACGGTTATGAGTCCGTCACAATCATTTAATACCTTTTTCTCTAATAAACCATCGATCCATGTGGCCAAGCTATTCCTGGGGTTTTCCAAATAATAAAATCGATCTGTCCAAGGGTCTCTAAAATCAACGACCCATTTTACAAAAGATATTTTTGCCAACTTTCGTCCAATCAAATGAACTGAATGAGGGGGGCCGGAAGAAAATATCAAATCAAAATGTTGATTGTTTAACAGCTCCTTCCCCTTTTTTACTGCCCCTGAATACCATCCAATTCTGCCATCAGGAATAACCAAATTGTATCGAACCCAACGCGTAAATTTTGTGAATAGGGTATCGTCCTTACTTTTACTGAGCTGGTGTGTTGGAACAGATTTCTTCCCCGTGACCCAATTAAAAATAGAATAAAATGAAAACGCATCCGATAAATGAGTTTCCATATCTTTTGATTCTGACAAGAGTGTTTCATCTCGAGCAGGATATTCACCATCCTTCACGGTTAGGATAACAGGTTCCCATCCATATTCCGGAAGATATTTGCAAAATTTTAAAACACGTTGGACACCCGGTCCGCCACTGGGTGGCCAATAATATGTTACAATCAACACTTTTTTCATTAAGCGTAGTACCGTTTTTTAAACCCAGTCCACGAACCCTGATTAAAAATAAAACGTTTTATAAAATTCAAGATGAAGCCCAATCCATACCCAATAATCTGTGCAGGAATCACAATCAATAAATAGGGGAATATTCTCAGGTCATTTTTTTTAACCGCTCCAAATAAAGAGATGAAGCCCAATGGAATTAAAATGATCAAGAATAATTTATCCATTGAAAAATCGGGGTAAATTGCGGTTCCCACAATTCCAAATCCAATCAAGGTAGCCAATGCGGGTAAAAAATGGATCGGTTCCAGCATGGATGAATCAATTTTACCGAGATTGACACGTGCTACGCCCCAATTAAATACCTGTTTGAAAAATTGTTTTAAAGACGTTCTCCGTCTGTGGTAGACAACTGCATCGATTAAAAATTTAATCCGACCACCCGATTTTCTGATGCGGTTACTGAATTCGATATCCTGTCCGTGACGTAAACTTCCAAATCCCCCCACTTTTTCATAAACGGATCTTTTGATGCCCATATTATGCGTTCGTGGAAAAAACTTCGCCATCATTTTTTCACTATGTCCGCGCATGCCGCCCGTGGTAAAAAAGGAAGTCATGGCAAAATCGATTGCTTTTTGAAGTGTGGTAAAATCATCCTTTGCAGCATCGGGGCCACCACAAGCATCAAAAGAATCATTTGTGTATTCATCATAAATTGTTTTGATCCAATCCGGGTGGGCTTCACAATCAGAATCAATGAACAAGATCAATTCACCTTCGCATTGTTCCAATCCATGATTTCTTGCTGCACCGGGACCCTGGTTTTCCTGTGTGATAAATTTGATTGGGAAATTTGATTCTGCCTGCCATTGTTTTACGGTCTCTTCAGTTGAATCGGTTGAACCATCATCGGAAACAATGAACTCAAATAAACTGGGATCAACGGATTGATTTTTGAGGGATTGGTAAAGATGTTTGAGTTCATCAACACGATTGTAGGAAGGCGTGATAATGCTGATGATCGGTGGAAGCCCGGCCATTTAATATTGTTAATCTTTGGAGATGAAACGCCGAATTCGGTTTTCCTGCCCCTGAGTGGATCTGGCCATTAATTCTCCCAATAAGCCGATGGAGAAAAATTGAATACCAATGACAATGAGCATGACACCAAACATCAAAAGCGCCATATGTTTAGAAAAGGGTTCCCCCAAAGCATATTTGAAATACAGAACAAAACATTCGACGATAAATCCGATATTTAGAAATCCGATTCCAAAGAAGCCAAACAGGTGCAGCGGCTGTTGCGTATAGCGATTTAAAAATAAAATCGTGATTAAATCAAAAAAGCCATGAAACATCCTTGAGCCGCCATATTTGGTTTCACCAAATTGTCGTGCACGGTGATTAACCACAATTTCTGTAATCTTGAATTTCCGTTGTCCGGCCAGGGCAGGGATGTAACGATGGCGTCCCCCATAAATTTCAATCGATTTTACCACAGCCTGTTTATATCCTTTTAATCCACAGTTGAAATCGTGGATATTCACACCCGTCATCAATCTCGTGATAAAATTGAATAGTTTCGATGGCAGTGTTTTATTTAATGGATCGTGGCGTGTTTTTTTCCATCCGGAAACCAGATCCCACCCCTCATCCAATTTTGATATCAGCTTAGGGATTTCCGCAGGATCATCCTGAAGATCCGCATCCATGGTGATGATATATTCACCTGTTGCAAGTTTGAATCCTTCGGACAAAGCGGCTGCTTTTCCATAATTCCGATAGAATTGGATCAATTTGAAATTGGGATTCCTTGTACAGAGATCTGCCATCCATTCCGTTGATCCATCAGAAGACCCATCATCGATAAATAAAACTTCCCATGCCGAATAGGTGGATAGGCTTTGCTCCAATTCCCTGACAAGTTCAGGTAAGGATTCTTTTTCATTAAAAACGGGAATGACGACTGAAACATTCATTTTTAAAGTTGTAATAATTTCCATATTCTTTTCAAATTGAGAGAAGTTTGGGTTCGGGATCGTCCTTTAATCTGAATTTTTACAGACTGGAATGAATTGTCATCAACAAATTTTGCAATAACGAGGGCATTGGATTCCCCGTCCAAATCGTTCTTTTCAAAATTCAATCGAATATTTTGCTGATCACTCATTTCCGCGTCCTTGAATTTCGTTTCATAATCCGGTTGAACGCCCCATAAAAATTTAGTGATATCTGCCGGTTCCACAATTTGCAAAAATGGAAAAAATTCCAGGATCTGATCATAGGTATATTGTTTATTTTCGATCAAATCCCGAGCAGTCACGTTCTGTGGCGTGAGCCACATAAGTAATGCTTTTCGACCCAATGGATCTTTGAATTGAAAAAAAGAACTATCATGTTGTGACATAAATGTAAAGGTTAATGCTCCGTGGATAGGACCTTGTGAATCGATTTTTCCTTTCCCTGTACAGGAAATATATTCTTCAAGAAGATCAGAATAGGACTTTTGGGGGACAGGGGGCAAAATTTGTGTACCTGGTCCCGCACAACCAGCAAGAATGAGCAAAAAAATAAAAATGTGGTGAACCATTCAATCCTGTTTTTCTGCCTGGTGGATTTTCGGAATGGGTTCCCCGGCCTTGGCTTTGATCACTTTGTTCAAATGTTCCTGGATCGTGGCATTTTCTGCGTCAATACTTAAGGATTGTCGAATATAATTCATGGCTTCTTCAAAACGATCCATCTTAAAATAGATCCAACCGATCGTGTCTAAATAAGGTGCAGATTTGGGCGCCAATCGAATGGCATTCATAGCAAGTTCCAATGCGAATTCAACATCTTCACCTCGTTCAACCAAACTATAGGCATAGTTATTGAATGCCTGGGCATCAGTACTATCTGTCGAGATCAATTCCATATACAATTTATCAGATCGTTTCCATTCTTCCCTGGCATCGTAAATGAGGGCTAAATTGTGTTTTGTATTTCTCGATTCGGGAAAAATGGTCAAAGCTTGAGATAGATGAATTTCAGCATTTCCATAATCCTTGAATTGGTAATAGGCCGTACCCAGGAGATATTGCACCGTGAAATCCTTAGAAAAGCGATCCACATGGGGGCTTAAAGCTAAAATGGCTTCTTCGGGTTTCTTTCCACTCAAGGCTATGACAGCATTGTTAATGAATCCACGGGGATCATCTGGAAAATGATCAAGGATGCGCTGATTGTATAAAATTGCCTCTTCATTTTCTTCTTTATCCAATAAAAGAGAAACCAACCGATGTAACACATCTGCATTCAGGCTGTCAATGGCAAAAGCATCAAACATGATACTCAACGCTTGGGCAAGATTGTCTAATTCTTCATAAAGGGCACTTTTCTGGATCAGTAATTCCGTGGAAGTTCCCTGAACTTTTTCAATCCGATCAATCATTCCCAGGGTGACATCATATTTTTGGCTAAATAATGTCAAATCCCGAAGCGTTTCAAGAAATTTGATATTGTCCGGATCATCTTCTAATAATAGTACGCATACTTCTTCAGCCCTGTCAAAACTATTGGTTGTTAGGGCAATTTGAAGTGCCTGTTCCAACCCGTTGATCGACGAGGAATTGACCTGGTATCCTTCGATGTAATATTCAATAGCCTTATCCCAGTTCTTCTGGAAGCGTGCCAAGTCAGCCAGGGTGAACAAATAATCAAGATTATCGGGATCAAGTTTGATCAATTCCTTAAATACCAATTCAGCATCCACAAATTTTTTCTGTGCAATATAAAGCTGTCCCAATATTTCACGCGCTTCCGATTCTTCCGGATCCAAATCCAAAGCAATCCTTAAATGATCTTCCGATCTTTTCCCTTTGCCTAAGCGACGGTAAGCATCCGCGATAGATACATGAATCGTAGGAGCGTTGGGATCCAAGTCAATGGCATCCTGAAACTCAAGGACGGCCAGGGCATAATTCCCCTGGTTCATGAGAAATTCGCCCTGCATGAAATGGTGCAACGCCAATTCCTTTTCCTGTTCGGTATTAGCCGTTAAAAAAGCGATACAGAATAAAAGAAGAGAAAGTTTGTTAACCATTTTGTGTGGACTTAGTGGTTGCAGTGCCATTGCTGTGAATAATAATCCCGTTTCCACCATTTTGTTTCGCATTGTACATGGCTTTATCTGCAAGATCTATCAGGTCTTTCAAATTTTCTGAATGGGTCGGATATTCAGACATGCCTCCCGAGATGGTCATGCGGACACTCTCTCCATCCATGGAGTAGGGATATTCTGCGATATTATCAACGATCCTTTGGGCAACCACCTTAGCCATTTCCGTCGTTGTATTGATTAAAATGATAGCAAACTCTTCACCGCCATAGCGGGCAACCACATCAATGGTACGCACATTCTCAGACATTATCTTGGCTACGGTTTGGATCACATAGTCCCCATAAGGATGCCCTAAAGTGTCATTGATCCGCTTGAATTTATCCAAATCAAAGATCAAGACAGCCATATAGTGTTGGAAACGTTTTGCCCGTTGAATTTCTTCTGCAAATCGTTCTTTATAAGTTTGATGATTCAATAGTTTTGAAAGGCCATCATGAGTGGCATTCTGGTAAATTTTTTCGTATTCAAAAAGCCAATGCAATGATGCACCCAGCACCCGTCCAATCAATATAAAGGTTTGTTCATCTGCTTTGGTGTAGGGTCTTCCTGTCATGCTTTCAATAAACAGGGATCCGCGACTTTCTCCATCAATCATTATGGGCACACCCAATACAGATTGAAAATCAGTCGGTGCTTCGGTGGAATTAAATCGTGCAACATTTGCGTGTGATTTTTTCCAATTTTGTGAAAGGATGACTTCACCACTAACAGTCGGCAATCCATGAAGGGTACCATGGCTGGGGAATTCAGTATCTTTCACAAACTCATCTTCAATGCCATCAACCAATTTGATAACCAAATTCAACTCATTTTCATTTTGTAAGGAAACGGTTAATCGGTCATAATAAAAGAATGTCCGTATTAAATACTTGAAATGATCCAGCACTTGGGATTCATCTGATTTGAAATTCAGTTCAGAGAGTAATTCAAGAATCCGGGCTTTATTCTCTTCTCCCATGATATGTTTTTCTAGAGATTCGAGACTTCCTAATCCATGCGAAATGAATTTTCCCATTGCCCCCAAGACAGATTTATCTTTATCGGTAAGGTCAGAAAAATGATCAATTCTCGTTAAGACAAAACCAGCAACGGCACCATGAAGGGAGATTGGACTTCCAATGACACATTCACTTCCACGCCATGGTTTATTCTCAAATATTTCGTTCCAGGCATCTTTATCATCCTTTTGATAAACCGTACTCGACTGCTGAAGGATGGAAGAGATGATCGAATTATTTGTAGGAATTGAATCCAAAAAATCGTCTGCGTTTGAACCTTGTGAAGAAAAAACGCCAGCTTCAGGATCAATCATATAAATCGCAGAATCAAATTTTGGATTCAGTGCTTTGACTGTGGATAATACCAATTGCTTCAGATTATCATAAAGGGTGTTTGTCCTGTTTGATTCGACAACGTTAGCATTTTCGGGTTCGGATTGGTCCATGTCCTGTATAGGTGAAAGCGATGATGCAAGGGATCCCAGAACCTGGTTATACATCATGAGAAGAACGATGATCCCAACCAATAGTAAATATTTTAGAATCTCGGATAGGTTGGATAGGGACGCTGGCAGAAATAAAAAGACGAACAGTACCAAGCAAAAAGCGATGAGTACCCGTGTAAAAGATGGTAAATTATTTTTTGATGCCATAAAATAAAAATCCCCGTCGATAAAATTAACAAAATTAGACGGGGATTAAAACTGATTTGGTGGTTTGATCAAAGATTAATCATTCACAAAATGCATCTGTTTCGAAAAATCCTTTTGGGGTTTATTTTTATTGTCTTCTAAAGATGAATCTTCTTCTGCCTCTACTAGATCTGGAGCACGGGGATTCACATTTTGCAAAGTTGGATTTGAAAGGCTGGGAACAATATCTTCTGCATAAATTTTTGTTTGAGTTGGGAGGCCGCTTTCTTCCGGAGAAAACAACTGCATCGACACAAAAACAAATGCGATCACCAATCCTGTCATCAAGGATGCATGAACCGGTGTAAATCCAAAAAAGGTACGCTGGGAAGGGGTAGGACGATGGAGCCGTGCATGGTCTGTTTGGATCTTGGCCAGAAGCCGATCATTGAAGTCTGCGGATACTTTCATCCTGGGAATTATTTTCATTTGAGCCATATTGGCTCTAACGGACTCCACAAGTTCCATGGCATCCGGTTTCTCTTCAAGATAAGCCTCGAATTCTTTCCGTTTGGAAAGGGATAATTCGTTTTCGACGTATTCTGAGATTAAATCTTCAAATTGATAGCGATTCATCGATAGTGTTTTCTCCTGTTTATCTTAAGCCTTTCAGCTCGGCCTGTAATTGAAGCCGCGCCCGGTTAATTCTTGATTTCACCGTTCCCAGCGGAACGCCTACAATACTACTGATGTCATCATAAGAAAGTTCCTGAATATCCCGCAAAATGATGACTGTTTTAAAATGTTCCGGCAATGCGTGGATCGCCGCTTGAATAAGTTTTTCTGCGAATTCACTTTGGACTTCCTGGCCTGTTTCAGGTTGAATTGCAGGTAACTCATAGTCCCGTTCGTCCCGGGTCATATGGCTCAATAAGGTTGTTTTCCGTCTTTTTCTTTTTCTTAATTCTGTATTGGCAAGATTTCTGGCGATGGTATAGATCCATGTGGAAAATTTGGCGATTTCGCGATAATAATGTTTTTTCTCAAACAATTTCAGCATGGTGTCTTGAACTACATCTTCCGATTGTTCCCTGTCGCCGAGAAATTGGAAAACAAAATTGATCAAGCGATCCCGGTAGCGATTCACGAGTTCGATATAAGCCCGTTCGTCGCCGGCCTGAAACCGAGCAATCAATTGCTCATCCGTATAAACAAAAGGTGCCTTATGTTTATCCAAGGACATGTCCGATAAATTGGATGAGTTCTGTCTCATCTGTACTAAAACTTGTTTTTTGCCTTTTATCAATTTTGCCTAATTCAATTAAAGCACACTCCAATTTCTCCTGTGAATACTCACGGGCATACTGTGGAATTTGCTTTTTTACCGATGGCGGTATGGGCATATAACCGCGGGGTTCACCAAAAGTTCCATTTTTCATTTTGGCAAATAACATTTCCTGGAACATCGTCGTGAGGGGGTAAATCAATGAGATCATAGTATCGTTAGAAGTGATAATCGCCTTTCCCAGGGCGATGGCTTTATCGTAATCCTTGCTGCCCAAGGCTTGCAGGAATTCCCAGCGCTGCCGTTCTCGCTTCCACCCTGAAAACATTTCAATATCATTCGTTTCAATTTTTTTCCGGTCTCCGGCCCAAAGACACACTTTTTCGATCTCATTATTCAGGTGAGATAATGAATCTCCAGCCATTTCAACCATAACATTCACGACACCTGGATGAACCGATTTTCCCCTTTTCTTAAAAAAGTAGTTCGCCCATTTTTTTATGTCCTGGGAATAAGGTGTTTGTGCACCAATAAAGTCCATGAGTTTTTCAATTTGGGTTAAATATTTGGACTTCGCCATCCAGTCATCATTGATCATAACCAATACATGGCTATCTATTGGGGATTTACAATACTGAATTAAATCTTCAATGGGTTTACCTTTCATCTGCTGTGGATTTCTTAAAACAAACAGTTTTTTACTGGCGAAAAGATCTCTCATGGTAAGACGAGCCATGATCTCCTTTCCTTTCATATCATCAGGAAGCATCAACGTTTTATCTTCCTTCTCATGGCCAAAAAAAGTTTTAGAAAGTTTTTCAATAAAAAATGACTGCAGGAATTGATCATTCCCTTTCAGGAAATAAACCGGACTGATGTTCCCGATCTTCAGGTCATTGATGGCGTCCTTAACTTTCATTTTGG
>ENA-ORDI01001859-ORDI01001859.1-marine-metagenome-genome-assembly--contig:-NODE-1859-length-10952-cov-3.694621_pt1 | contig 10952 bp, 8 predicted proteins | sample MGYA00248628_ERZ508525 | MGnify/ENA primary metagenome ERZ508525 (study PRJEB26195, sample SAMN05422138) | marine metagenome | isolation source: East of Porto Seguro, South Atlantic Ocean | place...
ACTTCCTTCATAGCAATACATTTTTTTTGTACCAATTTTGTAGGCAACTGTAGTTAGGAGGCGATTTTTTGATAACTTAAATTGACTACCAATATTCATCAAAAGAAAACAACCTGTGCCATATGTGCTTTTTGACTGTCCTGAATGAAAACATGCTTGACCAATTGTTGCCGCCTGTTGATCGCCTGCCATACCACCAATTTTTATAGTTTCTCCAAAGAGGTTTGTTTCTCCAAAATCAAATGTATTTTCAACTACTTTAGGCAATATCTTGGATGGAATTTTTAAGACAGATAATAATTCTTTTGACCATTTTTCTTTTTTAGAATCAAATAACATAGTTCTAGAAGCATTTGTAATATCAGTTAAGTGCGATTTCCCCTTTGTTAAATTCCAAAGTAACCATGTATCTATTGTTCCAAATAACAAATTATTTTTTTTTAAAAGTTTTTTTGCATTTTTGGCATTGGTTAATATCCATTTTATTTTTGTTGCAGAAAAATATGGATCTATAATTAGTCCAGTAATTTTTTGAATTTTACTAACTAACATTTTTTTCTTTAGAGCTGAACAAATCCCAGTAGTTCTTCGGTCTTGCCAAACTATTGCATTGTAAATAGGTTTGCCGGTTATCTTGTCCCATAAAACTGTTGTTTCTCTTTGATTTGTGATGCCAATAGATAATATTTGCGATCCTTTTAGTTTATTTTTTTTTAAGATTTTTGATATTAACGCTTTAACATCATTCCATATCTCTAAGGCGTTATGTTCAACCCATCCATCATTTGGAAAAAACTGTGTAAATTCTTTTTTTATTGTATCAACGACATTAAATCTATTGTTATAGACTGTAACTCGTGAACTCGTAGTACCTTGATCTATTGTTAGGATAAATTTCCGCATAATTAAGTTAAATATCTAAATTGCTTGTAAAATTAGCGTTCTCTTGGATAAAATTATACCTATGCTCAGCTTTTTTGCCCATTAAGGAATAAAAAAGTTTCTCAGTCTTTTTTTCTTCTTTGGCCCCATGCTTTAAATGAATTTGTATTAATTGTCGATGATCAGTATCCATTGTAGTGTCCCGTAATTGGTTTGCGGGCATTTCCCCAAGGCCTTTAAAACGAGTAATCTGTGGGGACGTCTTTTTCGCTTGAGATTGAAGTATTTTATTTTTTTGTTTTTCATCATAAGCAAAGTAATCTGAATCTTTATAACTAATTTTATATAGTGGGGGCATTGCTAAATATAACTTTCCCTTTTCAATTATTTTGCGCATGTATTTATAAAAAAAAGTAATTAATAACGTAGCAATGTGAGAGCCATCTACATCTGCATCGGTCATGAGAATTATTTTTTCATATCTTAAGTTGGATAATTGGAAATTTTTTCCAAAGCCACATCCTATAGCTTGTATTAAATTTTGAATCTCAGAATTACCAGCAATTTTTGATAGGGAGACACTATATACATTCAATATTTTGCCTCTTAAAGGCAATATAGCTTGTTTTTCTCTAAAACGTGCTTGTTTTGCAGAGCCACCAGCACTATCCCCTTCAACGATAAATAATTCAGTTCCCTCAATTTTTTTACTGGAGCAATCAACAAGTTTGCCGGGAAGTTTATTTTTTTCTTTAACAGTCTTTCTCTCAAGTTCTTTAAATTTTGACAAGTCTGTCCTCAGTAACGAACGTTCAATTAAAGTTTCTAACAATTTTATAGATTCTTTTTTATTACTATTTAACCATAACAAAAACTGATTTTGAATTTTTTCTTCTAATTGCTTCTGAATTTTAGGCATCATTATTCTTTTCTTAGTTTGTCCCTCAAAACTAGGAGAGTTGATAAAGATAGAAATGAAAGAATCAGAGAAATCAAATAAATCATTTGGCGTTACATTTACCGATTTTGATAGTTGATTTTTTTTGCCGTAAAGTTTTATTGATTTCATAACTGAGTTTTTTAAGGCATTTTCGTGTGACCCGCCATCGGGTGTTTTAATGGTATTGCAAAATGATTCCATTGAAGATTGCTGACCTTCATTGAAAGCAATATAAATCTCACATTTTTCTTTTGAATTTAAATCTAAATTAGCATAAAAAAATTTAGAAATAACTTTTTTCCTGTTTTCAAAGTTTTCTTTCATCAAATCAACAATTCCTTTGGGATAATAAAATTCAGCATGATTTGGAGTTGTGTCATGAATTAAATCTTTATCTACTGCAAATGAAATTTTAGCTCCCTTAACTAAGACAGCTTTCATTTTTATAAATGAATGAAGTTTTTTAGGAGAGAACATAACAATCTCAAAAATTTCATTATCAGGAATAAAACGTATCTCAGTACCCTTGAGGTATTTTTTGCACTTTCCAATAGTGATTTTACTTTTAGCCAGTCCACGTGAGTAATTCTGTGAGTAAACTTTGGCTTTATTATAAACTTTTACCTCCATTCTTTCACTTAAGGCATTAACAACTGAAATTCCCACACCATGTAATCCACCTGATGTTTTATAAGCACTTTCTGAGAATTTTCCCCCAGCATGTAAGGTCGTTAATACTATTTCTAAAGCCCTTTTATTTTTATATTTGGGATGAAAATCAACAGGAATCCCGCGTCCATCATCTTTTATTGTTATTGACTTATCTTTTGCATAGTAAAAAGAAATATTTTTGGCATGACCTGCTACTATTTCATCGATGGAATTATCTAGTACTTCATTTACCAGATGGTGCAATCCCTCTTCATTTGTATTGCCAATATACATTCCAGGGCGTTTTCTTACCGGCTGAAGACCTTCGAGAACTTCAATATCTTTTGCTGAATATGTTTTTTTCTTAGTCAATTTAATTGTACTTTATCAAAAGGAGTTAGTGTTTGGTATAAAAAAACCGTTATCAATTATGATAGCGGTTTTCAAATATATATATTGTTAAATTTATACGTCGTAATATAAATTAAACTCATGAGGATGAGGTCTTAGATTCATTGGATTAACCTCTTTTTCTCTTTTATAAGAAATGTAAGTTTCAATATTATCTTTAGTAAAAACACCACCTTCTAATAAAAAATCATGATCTTTTTCAAGAGCATTCAATGCTTCTGCCAGAGATCCTGGAGTAGAAGGAATTTTTGCTAATATATCTGCAGGGGCTTCATAAATATTGATATCAGTAGGTTGTCCTGGATCAATTTTATTTTTAACACCATCTAAACCAGCCATTAGAATTGAAGAAAAAACAAGGTAAGGATTTGAAGATGGATCAGGACACCTGAACTCTATTCTCTTTGCTTTTGGACTTGAAGTATAGTTGTTCGGAATTCTAATAGATGCCGTTCTATTTGCTTCAGAATATGCAATATTTACAGGTGCTTCAAAACCTGGAACTAAACGTTTATATGAGTTTGTTGTTGGGGCACACAATGCTAAAAGAGCAGGGGCATGTTTTAAAATGCCGCCGATGTAATGTAATGCAAAATCACTTAAGTCTGCATAATTTCCTTTTTTATACATTAGTGTTTCACCATTCCTCCAAACACTTGAATGCACATGCATACCCGAACCATTATCTCCAAACAATGGCTTAGGCATAAACGTTGCAGTAAGCCCATGTTGTTTTGCTACATTTTTTACAACATATTTATATTTCAGCAAATCATCTGCCATAGATAATAATGGGGAAAATTCTAAATCAATTTCTTGCTGGCCACCAGTTGCAACTTCATGATGATGAGCTTCAACATTTATTCCAATGTCTTCCATTGTTATTACCATTTCAGTTCTAACATCGTGCATGCTATCTACTGGCGGTAGAGGAAAGTAACCTTCTTTGTGTCTTGGTTTGTGTCCTAAGTTAGGACTTTCTTCTCGACCTGTATTCCAAGCTCCTTCCCCTGAGTCAACTTCATGAAAAGTAAAATTCGATCCAGAGTCATATTTTACATCATTAAAAATAAAGAATTCTGCCTCAGGACCAAAGTAAGCTGTTTCTCCCATTCCTGAAGATTTTAAATACTCCTCAGCTTTTTTAGCTATATATCTCGGATCTTTTGAATAACTTTCATATGTTATAGGATCTACAATATAACAATAAAAAGCTATTGTTTTTTCAGAGTAGAACGGGTCTAAGTATGCTGTAGTTATATCTGGAACCATAGTCATATCACTCTTTTCGATTGATTGAAATCCTCTTACTGAAGATCCATCAAATCCAACACCATCAGTAAATAAGTCTTCATTTAAAAATTTTATAGGTATTGTAATGTGATGTGTAGTTCCTGGCATATCAGTAAAGCGCAGATCGACCATTTTTATGTCTAAATCTTTTGTTTTAGACATCAATTCTTTTGGTGTTGAACAATTAAATTTCATATCTATTTCCTTTATTTAATGAGATCGTCCTCCAAGGACTCACCCAGTTAAATTCATGCTCTAGTTATGAAATCTGCTTTTTATGCGCGTTCCTTCAGCTGTTGCTTACTTCCGACCCTTTTGGGTTGAACGATTTATAACTTTTGCATGCGTTCCTTCGACTAATGTCTACTTCCGACCCATCAGTTATGATGAGTTGAACGATTAAGGTCCTTTTATTTATTTCTATTGTTTTGTAAAGAAAAATTAGACAGCATCACTGTCTTTTTCTCCTGTCCTAATCCTAATCACTTGCTCGATACTTGATATAAAAATTTTACCATCACCAATTTTACCTGAATAAGCAGCATTTGTTATTGATTCTATTGCTTGTTCAACCATTGTGTCTTCAACAATTAACTCAATTTTAATTTTAGCATGAAACTCATCATCATAATCTTGATTGATATCCAATCCGTCCTGACCTCTTTGCCTACCAAAACCTTTAACATCTAACACCGTCATTCCCGATAAGCCAATTTCATGCAGTGCCTCTTTTACAATAGATAATCTTAAAGGTTTTATTATTGCTTCAATTTTTTTCATATTTTAGAAAGCCTATAAATAGCTTTTTCAATATTTTCCATAGAATTAGCATAACTTAATCTAACGTATTCATCTACACTGTCCCCAAAACTTGATCCAGGAACAAGAGCAACTCCCAATTCATTTAATGCAATATCCGCAAATTGATTACCAGACATGTTAGTTTCAATAATATTAGGAAATGCATAAAAAGCACCACCAGGTTTAAAGCATTTAATTTTTTTTAATCTATTTAGCCCATTATGAACAAAAGATTTTCTTCTTTCAAATTCTTTTACAATTTTCACAACTTCATCCTGAGGTCCCATCAAAGCTTCCAAACCAGCATATTGAGAAATTGATGATGGGCAAGAATGATCATTAACACAAAGTTTATTCGCAAAATCAATTATTTTATTAGGCCAAACACTCCAACCCAAGCGCCAACCTGTCATACAAAAAGTTTTACTCCAGCCTTCTAAAACAATTAGCCGATCCCTAATGGATTCAAATTTTAATAATGACGGCATAGAGAAATTATCAAAAATTATTTTACTATAAATTTCATCACTTAAAATCACTGTTTCAGGATATTTTTCTAAAATATTCACGAGCTGTGAAATTTTTGTTTCATTCATGAAAGAGCCAGTTGGATTATTTGGATTATTTAAAATAATTAATCGTGTTTTATTTGTAATTAATTTTTCAAGTAGTTCTATATTTACTTCAAAATTATCTTTTTCTTTTAGTTCTAAAGGAACAGGCTTTGCTCCAGTATACTTGATCATGGAGCGATAGATAGGAAACCCAGGATCAGGATAAATTATTTCAACTCCAGGTTCACCAAAAATTAATGCAGCAAAAAAAATTACTGGTTTTCCACCCGGGGTAATAAGAATATTATCAGGACTAACTGAAGTATTATAATCTTCATATATTTTTTTGGAAACAGCTTCTCTTAAAGGCAAAATTCCATTGGAGGGAGTATACCCATGATGACCATCAGTAATCGCTTTTTTTGCTGCCTCTAGTATATTTTGAGGTGTTGGAAAATCAGGCTGCCCTATTCCAAGATTTATTATATCTTTACCTTCTAATTCTAGTTTTTTTACTTTTTCCAATATGGCAAATGCGGACTCTGTTTCTAAACTAAATAACCTTTTGGAAACTTGCATTATTTTGGTATATCGAAATTCAGCATAAAATAAATATATTTTTATGCAAAATGGCGAACGTAGCTCAGTTGGTTAGAGCGCGGGCTTGTGGTGCCCGATGTCGGGGGTTCGAAACCCCTCGTTCGCCCCAATAATCAAAAAGTCTATATTCATTGTTGTTTATTAATTAAGTTCAACATAAAAGCAAAAAATTAATGGGCCGGTGGTGGAATTGGTAGACACGCGAGATTTAGGATGTCTACGAAACACATCCCTAGTAGGTATTTAGTTAAAAAAACATAAGAAACCCTTCTTATATTTCCTATCAGAATAGCGCAACGAGGTCTATGCCTACGAGGCATTAGATCATGTTGCATAGTGCAATCCGCAACAATGTTGCAGAACATGTTGCAGAATAGGAGTTTGCAAGATGAACAGACTTACATTAGAAGACACGCAACATCTTGCTCTACTCTGAAACACATGAAGGGTTTCTTTATGAAAAATGTTGCAGATGCGTTGCGGATGTTGCACTTGTTGCAAATTTGTGGGGCGTTGGCGGAATTGGTATACGCGCTGGTTTTAGGTACCAGTGTCTTCGGACATGAGAGTTCAAGTCTCTTGCGCCCTACCAAGCCTTATAAATTAAAGGTTTTTTTTCCTTTTACATTTTTCAAAAAATTAGTATCAGCGAATTTATGTTTGATAGTTTACACTAAAAACTTCGGATGTCGCAGATACATATGCTTACTCGATATTTAGGATCTCGTGCCGCGAGGTGTGAAGGTTCAAGTCCTTTCCGGCCTACCATGAGGAACATATGAATATAAAAGAAATTGATTCAAAAATATTGTTTAAAGAATTTGAAGTTCAAGTTCCGTATAAAGAAGTTGACAATTCAATTAATGCTAAAATTGCAGAAATCATCCCTACTGTATCTCTTCCTGGTTTTCGTAAAGGCAAAGCCCCTCTCAATATTGTAAAAAAGAAATATGAAAATAATGTCTTATCTGAGGTAATTGAAAAATTAGTTGAGGATAAAACTAAAAAATTATTAGAAGAAAAAAAACTGAAACCATTCAGACAGCCAAAGGTTGAAATTAAGAAATATGAAAAAAATGAACCTATAGAAATTTCAATAAAAATAGATTTAGATCCTTCAATTAAAATATTTCCTTTCAGTGAATTAGAATTAAAAAAAAGATCTATTGAATTAGATCAAAAAACATTGAAAGAAAATTATAAAAATTTTATTTCGTCACAAAAACATTATCATAAAGTTAGTGATTCAAGGCCTGCTAAATTGTCTGACAAAATCATAGTAAATATTTCGACGGAAGATATGTCAGTACCAGATTTTTTAAAATCTCAAAAAAATTTACCCATAATTACAGATTCAGATTACCAAGTACTCCCAAATATTAGCACGAAACTTATTAGTATGAATGTTAAGGTTGGAGACAAGGTTAATTTAAAGTTTGATTTAAGAGAGATATTAAAAGAAAAAAACAAAAAAGAAGTTGAGTTTCTTATTGAAATTTTATCCTTAGAATATAGTCATGAGTTTATGATCACTAAAGAATTTCTAGAAAAGAATAACTTAAAGGATGAAAAAGAACTAAATGACAATCTTAAAAACAATTTAATAAAACAATATGAAGATCAACTCAAGCAAATTGAGAGAAAAGAATTAATGGATATCTTAGATGTTAAAAATAAATTTGATGTGCCCGCAGGTATGCTAAATGAGGAAATTAATTCTATTTGGCATAGGTTAGAGCACGCTAAGAAAGAAGGTAAGCTTGATGAAGATGATAAAAATGTATCCGATGCTGCATTGAAAAGAAGATATGAGAAAATTGCTCTAAGAAGAGTGAAGCTAGCGATTTTAATGCAACATATAGCAAATGAAGAAAAAATTTTAGTAACGGAAAAAGAATTAACAGATGGGATGTTAAATTATGCTACTCAATATCCTGGTCAAGAAAAGCAAATTTTAGATTATTTTAAAAAAAACCCACCAAGTGTTGAGACTATTCGCGGCCCAATATTCGAGCAAAAAATAGTTGATCATATTTTATCAAAAGTTAAGTTAAAAAATGTAACTATTGATGTTAAGAAGTTTAAGAAATTGCAAGAAGAAACATTTATTAATAATAAGGAAACAGGATGAAGGACCCTCTAGAAAATTTAACCAATAATTTAATACCAATGGTGGTTGAGCAATCTTCAAGAGGCGAGAGAGCTTATGACATTTATTCCAGACTTCTGAAGGAAAGAATAATTTTTCTAACAGGACCAATTGACGACAATGTAGCAAGTTTAGTTTGTGCGCAACTATTATTTCTAGAATCTGAGAATCCAAAAAAAGAAATTTCATTTTATATAAATTCTCCAGGTGGTATAATTTGGTCCGGTTTGGCAATATATGATACTATGCAATATATTTCCTCTAAAATTATGACAATATGTATCGGTCAAGCTGCTTCAGCTGCTTCATTGTTGTTAACAGCTGGTGAGAAAGAAATACGCTTTTCTTTACCTAATTCACGCATTATGGTTCATCAACCAAGTGGTGGTTATGAAGGCCAAGTCACTGATATAGAAATACAAACAAAAGAAATAATTAAGATTAAGAAAAGGTTAAATGAAATCTATGCAAAGCATACAGGCAAAGATATTACAAACGTTGAGCTCATAATGGAAAGAGATAAATATTTTTCTCCAGCAGAGGCAATAGAATTTGGATTAATTGACAAAATTGTAGAGGACAGAAAATAATGAATAAAAAAAATGACAAAGATTCACTTTTTTGTTCTTTTTGTGGGAAAAGTCAGAAAGAAGTAAAAAAATTAATAGCAGGCCCAACAGTATTTGTTTGTGATGAATGTGTTGAGCTTTGTATGGACATTATCAAGGAAGATAGTAAAAATAATAAAATAAAAGCTAAACAAAACATACCAAAACCAAAAGAAATTAATTCTATTTTAAATGATTATGTAATCGGACAAGAAAAAGCAAAAAAAACTTTATCTGTGGCAGTATATAATCATTATAAGAGGTTATCCAATAATACTTTCTCAGATGTGGAAATTTCAAAATCTAATATTCTTTTAATTGGGTCAACCGGTACTGGAAAAACTTTGTTGGCACAAACTTTAGCTAGGATTTTAGATGTTCCATTTACAATGGCAGACGCAACTAGTTTAACAGAAGCTGGTTATGTGGGTGAAGATGTTGAAAATATTATATTAAAATTATTGCAAGCTTCTGATTATAATGTTGAAAGAGCGCAAAAAGGTATTGTTTACATAGATGAGATAGATAAAATTGGTAGAAAGAGTGACAATCCATCTATTACTAGGGACGTTTCTGGAGAAGGTGTACAGCAAGCATTGCTTAAAATTATGGAAGGAACTGTAGCAAGTGTTCCACCTCAGGGAGGAAGAAAACATCCTCAACAAGAATTTTTACATATCGATACATCTAATATATTATTTATTTGTGGAGGTGCTTTTTCTGGTTTAGAACATATTATTAATAGTCGCCTGAAAGGCTCTTCAATTGGTTTCAATGCTACCCTATCAAATTATAGTGATAAAAAAATTGGAGAATCTCTTATTAACTTACAAAATGAAGATTTATTGAAATTTGGAATGATACCTGAGTTTATTGGACGTTTACCAGTATGTACTACTTTGCATGAATTAGATGAAAAAATGCTTGTACGAATTATGCAAGAACCAAAAAATGCTATTATCAAGCAGTTTGAAGTCTTATTTAAAATGGATAATATTGCATTGGAAATTAAAAATGAAGCCCTAGATGAAATTGCTAAATTGGCAGTCTTAAGAAAAACTGGGGCTAGAGGCCTTAGATCTATAATGGAAGATTTATTAGTAGATTTAATGTATGAAACACCTGATCAAACAGAGCTAAAAAAGATTATTATTAATAGAGATGTTCTAATTAAAAAAACAAAACCAATGTTGTTATTTACCCATAAGGATAATAATCGAAAAATAGCAGTAAATAAGTCTTGATTTATGAATTATTATAATCATTTTAATAATTATGATTAAGCAACAAATACCAGTTCTTCCACTTCGTGACATAGTTGTTTTTCCTCATATGGTAGCTCCACTATTTGTAGGTAGACAACCATCTGTAAAAGCTCTTAACAATGTTATGACAAAGGATAAAAAGATATTGCTAATAACACAAAAGAATTCAGAAGTTGATAGTCCTAAACCAGAAAATTTGTATAAATGCGGGACATTAGCAAAAGTACTTCAGTTGTTAAAGCTACCTGACGGAACAATTAAGGTTTTGGTTGAAGGATTTGAAAGAGTTAGAATTTTATCAATAGAAGATTCAGGAGATTTTTTAAGAGCATCATATTCTATTTTAAGTGTTAAAGAAAAAAACACAGCAAATATAATGGCTCTTGCAAAAACAGGTGAGATAACACGGGATTACGATTTTAATACTATAATTGTAGATGAAGCCGCTAGAGCAAACCCATTAGACCTATTTATTCCATTATCTGCAGCATATGCTGCGGCAGAAGCTTCAATCATAGGTCTCACTATACTTTGATCCGTCTCTATCCAATCAGAAGCGGACTCAAATTCTGTACCATTCCACCTAGCAAACTTTACTTTACCCTGTCCTTCATGATCTTCACAGCTTACTTTTAGAGGAGAAATAAATCCTGTCGCACCTAAAGCTGCTATTCTAGCTTCATCAATATTAAGGTTCTCTATTCCCCATCTTACTTCTTCACCAGACATTGGTTTATTCCCGTACTTTTGCATAGCTGTTCGTATAGATTCCACAGTTAGAATGCTAGAAAGGACACC
>ENA-ORDI01001861-ORDI01001861.1-marine-metagenome-genome-assembly--contig:-NODE-1861-length-10943-cov-5.863335_pt1 | contig 10943 bp, 9 predicted proteins | sample MGYA00248628_ERZ508525 | MGnify/ENA primary metagenome ERZ508525 (study PRJEB26195, sample SAMN05422138) | marine metagenome | isolation source: East of Porto Seguro, South Atlantic Ocean | place...
ATTTTAGTTACAGGTGGTGCAGGATTTGTTGGAAGCCATCTGGTTGATAGATTATTAGAAGAAAATCACGAAGTGACAGTTTTAGATTTGTGGGAGAGTCAAGATATTGTTCGTCATAATGATAACCCGCTTTTTCATTTTGTAAAAGGCTCCATTCTTGACGATAATATTCTTCCCTTGCTTGCAAAAGATAAAGATCGGATAGTTCACATGGCTGCTATTTTAGGTACAAGTGAATCAATTACAACATATGATGTTGAACAAGTAGCCTTAGTCAATGTGGTTGGTACGGTTAGGATACTTAAAGCGGCAAGAAAGTTCAATATTCCTAGAGTAGTTTTGCCTACTTCACCAGACGTGCCTTGGTTAAATCCCTACTCGATTACAAAACAGACAACTGAAAAATTTGCTAAATTTTTCAATAAAGAATACGATGTAGAGACTGTTTCTTTAAAGTTCGGTAAAATTTATGGTCCACGTGAACGATGGTTAAATTCCTCTATTGGGGCACCATTCAATTATCAGTTTCTAATACCAACTATTCTGGTTGAAACACTTCGAGGTAATATAGTACAGATTTATGGTGATGGTAATCAAAAATCAGAATATATTTTTGTTCATGATGTAATAGAATCATTTGTTAGAGCTTTGAAAACTGAAAAAAATTTAGGTGGTGAAATTATTCCTGTTGGAAGTAACAAAAATTATTCTGTAAATGATATTATTGAAGCTATAGAGAAGTGTTGGAATCGAAAAATTCAGACCGAATACATAAAGATGAGATTGGGAGAAACTCCAGCTGAGATTACTCTAGACACTAAAAAATTAAAAGATATTTTAGATTATGAACTTGAATGGGATTTAACAAAGGGATTAATGGAAACAATTCCATATTATGAACAGGCATTCAAGGATTCTAATTAATAATTAGAAGCATAGTTTATCTAACTGAAGCTTCTGGCAACAATTATACAAAAATGAAAAAAACTAGTTTAAATTTATCAAGAGAATTTAAGGGAAAAAATATTCTGATTACAGGTGGTACTGGTTCTATTGGGATGGGTATTGCTAAGCAGCTAGTAAAATATGATCCTAAGGAGATTCGAATTTTTTCAAACGATGAAAATTCTATATTTGAGGCTAAAGAGAACCTGAGCGGAAATAATATTTACAAATTTATGGTTGGCGATGTAAGGGATAAGGATAGACTGAATTTAGCTATAAGAAGCGTTGACATAGTTTATCATGCAGCTGCAATGAAACACATTGAGATTTGTGAAGATAATCCTTTTGATGCAGTAAAAACTAATGTAGTTGGAACAAGTAACATACTTGAAGCTTCAATTATTGAGGGAGTTGAAAAATTTGTATTCATAAGTACAGATAAAGCAACAAATCCTACATCCACATTAGGCGGAAGTAAACTATTGGCGGAAAGACTAACTCTTGCTGCCGGTACATATTCTGGAAAGGGTAAAACAAAATTTGCTATTGTTAGATTTGGTAACGTTTTAGGCTCACGTGGTTCAGTATTTCAAATATTTCAAAAACAGATCAGAATGAAAAAACCTCTGACTGTTACGGATAGAAACATGACACGTTTCATCATGTCAATCTCTGACGCAGCATCCATGATACTTAATGTAACAAAGATTTTGACCGACGGTGAAATCTACATACTTAAAATGCCATCTGTTATGATAGAAAATTTAGCTATTGGTATGTTACATGTGTATGGAACAAGATTTCCAGATTATAGGAATACTTCTTCTATTAACATTACCAAACCACGCGGAGAAAGGTTCCATGAGTTATTAATTTCGAAAGAAGAGATGCCATACTGTCATGATATAGGTGATATGTATAAAATATCTAAAACTCCGAGCAAGAAACAATTATCCAGTAAAGAATTTAGTTCAGAAACTGCCTCTAGGATTTCCCAATCCAAATTACATAAAACAATCAATGAACTAATAGACGAATATATTTAGTTCTAAAATTAAATTCGACAAGGAATTACTAAAAGTGGAGAATTAAGATAAATCCAAATGTTTCCTAATTTTATCTTGAAAATCCTTTGCAATTATTTCCCAACTAAAGTTATTTGAGATAAACTTCTTACCAGCGTTTCCCATTTCTTGTGACATTTTTTCATCGTTTATTAGAATTTCAAGTTTTTTAAATAATTCATCATGATCTCCTTTTTTTATCAAAAATCCAGTTTCATTGTTTCTCATTAGTTCAGGTATGCCACCTACATTTGTTGCAACAACAGGTTTCTGCATAAGTTGTGCTTCCTGTAACGTTAATGGTGACATATCAATTCCACTAAGTAAGGCATAAACATCAATCTCACTAAGAAACTGTCTAACTTTTTCAGGATATTCAAGTGCACCTAGCCACTTAAAATTTTCAAATTTTTCCAGTTTGGGAAGAATTTTGTCACGATAAGGACCATCACCCACCCAGTAGAATGTAACATTTGGCATTTTCTCTAAAACTTTTGTTAAGATTTGCATCTCTTTTGTTTTATCCCAAATTGTAGCACCTTGAAGTAACCCAACACATGGATGCTTTAATTTCATGCCATCAGTATGAAACCAATTTGACGGTGAAATTCCTTGGTATAAGGTTGCAACTGGTTTATCCGGATATCGTTCGGTCACTATATCACTAAGAAAATTACAAATGGGCAAAATTATCTTTGAGCCCTCAAAGCATTTTTCAGAAATCTCTTCCCATTTTTGTAAGGCTATCTTTTTTGGCAGAGATTTGTATAGGGTTTCTCTGGCCATTTTTATCTCCTCCCAGTGGTTTCCTCTAAGGTGAACAAGCAAAGGTATTTCTTTTTTTATAGCCTCTAGACCAAAATGACGTTGTCTATCAACAAAAATTACATCAGGTTTAAAATTTGAGATCAAATCATTAAACTTACTATTAGTAGCAAACCACGTCCCTAACTTTCTACTTGGAAACCCGTCTGCATAATCTGCATCAAAAACTAATTTGCATTCCACATTTAATTTTTCTAATGCTTTAACAAATTCTTGTAGATGAAAAAATTTTGTGCTTGACCCACCAATTAATAATTTCATTTTTCCAAAATTTCCGTTAACCAGTCTTGAAGTTCAATTTTTGGTTCCCAATTGAAGTATTTCTTTGCTTGTGATATGTCTGCATGGCTTTTTTCTATATCGCCTTCAAGCGCTTCCACAAATATTGGCTCTAGTTTTAATCCAGATGCATTAATCATCATGTCAGCCAGCTCTAAAATCGATATTGCATTTCCTGTGGCAATATTGACTATTAAATTAGAACAATTACTGTTCATCGCCATCAAATTGGCTTTTGCGACATCGCTAACGTGAATAAAATCACGAACTTGTGAACCCTTACCAAAAACTATTGGAGCTTTACCTTCATTTATTCTGTCTAAAAATTTTGTTATCACTCCAGCATAATCTAGTGTTTGTCCCTTACCAAAGATGTTAAAATACCTTAAACCAATTATTTCTGTATTTAATTTTGAATATTTTTCGACAAGATGTTCAGCTTCTAGTTTTGTTTTACCATATGGACTTATTGGGCTTCTTTCAGCATCCTCAGTAATCGGAGTTTCTAATTTGTGACCATACACACTTGAACTACTTGCATATACTACTTTGAATTTATTTTCATTTGCAAGTTTGAAAATATTTTCAGTTCCGTGAACATTAACATCAAAATATTCTTCTGGTCTTGCAAATGAATCTTGTACTACAGTTAATGCAGCTTGATGAAATACACCATCAATATTTTTCAAAATTTTTCTCATGGATTCATAGTCTCGGATGTCTATTTTTTGAAATTTAATTTTATTTATTACAGAAGTAAGATTTTCTTTTTTACCTTTGCGTAGATTATCTATTACAGTTATTTCATGCCCTTCTTCCACCAGAAGTTTAACCAAATGGCTTCCAACAAATCCTGCGCCGCCTGTTACTGCAAAATGCATATCACGTCTAATAATTATCCGTCTTTAAATATTAGGCAGAATAATCAATAAATCCAAAACTACAAAAACTAGAATTTTCTCGATTAGAATATTGGCAAAAAATCTATCATTATTAGATAATTCTCAGATTGAAGCATATCTAACTAGTAATTCGTTAAAGGTATGTGTTGTAGGGATTGGTCGCATTGGTCTGCCAACTGCATTATGTTTTGCAAATTCTGGATTTGAAACTATTGGGATTGATATCAATGATGAATTAGTTACCATGGTAAACTCTGGAGATTATCCATTAAAAGATGAGCCTGGATTTGCTGAGATTTTTGAAAATGTTCATAGTCAAAAAAAACTTGTTGCTACAAGTGATCTTTCAAAAACAGTACCAGAATGTGATATTATATTATTATCTTTACCAACACCAATGGATGATAAAAACATCCCAGATTATACTTCATTCTTATCTGTTGGAAAAAGTCTTAACGAATTGTTGTCCAACGGTCAAATTGTAATTGTAGAAAGTACAGTTGAACCGGGATTTATAGAAAATGAATTACTTCAGATAATTGAAGGTCCAAATCATACTCTAAAATCCGGAATAGATTTTCATCTAGCTGTTTGTCCTGAAACAGCAAATCCAGGAGAAATTATGAAAGATTTTAAAAAATTACCTAGATTGGTTGGTTCAATTGAGGAAAAAATCTCTTCCATTGTGTCTCAAATCTATACACATGTTTTTGGCGTAAAGATAATTTTAATGCCAAATTGTAAAACTGCAAATGCCGTAAAATTAACCACTAATGTATTTCGTGATATCAATATTGCCTTTGTAAATGAATTAGCGTTATTATTTGAAAAATTAGGAATTGACACATATGCTGTAATTGAAGCTGCAAAACTAAAGTATAACTTTCAACCACATTTTCCTGGTCCTGGAGTAGGTGGACCTTGTTTGCCTGTAAACTCATACCAATATCTCAATTCTTCAAAAAAAATTGATACTAAATTTCTAAAAATTGTAAAAGAAGCTAGACAAGTAAATGAAAGTATGCCTAGTCATGTTGTTAGATTACTTTCAGATGCATTCTCTGAATCATCTAAATCATTAGATAATTCAACTATTGCATTGTTGGGTGTATCGTACAAACCGAATGTACGTGATGTACAAATTGCGCCCTCTGAAAAAATCATTGAACTCTTAACTAGAAAGAATGTGACAGTAAAAATTTTTGATCCGTATTTTGTTTCCACTACGGTGTTTGGTTATAAAACTGAAAAATCAATTTCTGAAGCCATAGATAGCTCTGATGCCGCGATCATCATTACTGGACATAAAGAATTTAATGATCTTAATCTTGAAATTTTTTCCGCGATGAAAAATCCAATACTTGTAGATTGCACTGGTAAAATTGATCCTAAAAATGCAAAAGCAAATGGCATAATTTTCAAAGGAATTGGACGTGGTGGCATATAACTAAACTCAACCACACAGAACTAGAAACTATAAAACAAATTCTAACACTTCGTTATTCTACCAACCTGCATATATTATCTCCAAAACTATTGCCTGCAAATTTTCATGAAAAACAAATTGATGAGCCTGAAAATTTTGTTGAAAAATCAATTAGGGAAACAATTTCTCAAGAAATTGGAACAAACACTGGAAAAATTGGAATATCTCTAAGTTCTGGAATTGATTCTACATTAATTTTAGCATTGTTAAGAGAAGAATATCCGTCTAATGAAATTGAGTCAATCTCCGTAAAATTTAGTGAAAGTACTGATGAAACCAATGCATCTCAGAAAATTTCAGAAAAATTTCAAACAAACCATCACATATTAGAAATTGACAATTTTTTAGAAGAATTGCCTAAGGCGATTAGTATCGTGAAACAACCTTTTTGGGATCTTCATTGGTATTATCTTGTTAAAAAGATGAAGGATCTTACAAATGTTTTTCTTTCTGGTGATGGTGGTGATGAATTATTCGGAGGATATACATTTCGTTACAAAAAATTCATAGAACTAACAGCTGAAAATTCAACAACTCGTGAAAAAATTATTGCATATATTGACTGCCATGAACGAGACTGGGTTCCAGATCAAGAAAAATTGTTTCATCCAGAAAATAAATTCCTATGGGATGACATATATAAAATATTGGAACCTTATTTTGATAATTCATTATCTCCTTTAACACAAGTTTTTCTTGCAGATTATAATGGAAAATTACTTCATAATATGCAGCCTCTATACTCATCAATTCACAAACATTTTGATATTCAAAACATTGCTCCAATACAAAATAAACGACTACTTCAATTTTCCTGTGAAATTCCAAACAGACTCAAATATGATTCTGATACAAATTCTGGCAAAATTCTTCTTGCACGTTTACTAGAAAAATTTAATGTCAAACATCTTGTCTCCTTAAAAAAACAAGGCTTTTCGGTGAATACTATAAACATGTGGAAATCATATGGAAAAGATATCTTTCTTCACTATTTTGATAAATCTAGACTGCTTGAGGATAAAATCATTAATCCTGATTGGATCAAACAATACGCGTCAAAAAATGATCTAAATGTGAGATATGTTAACAAATTACTCGGTATTCTAGCGCTAGAAATTTGGTATAGAATTTTTATAACAAACGAAGTTAGTCCAGATGAAAAATTGGATTTTTAGTTATTACAGTTATATCAGAAATACCAAGTTTCTTAAATACAGAAATTTGTCTCTCAAGTATAGACTGACCATTAACATCAAGAAGAGATTTAGGAGTATCTTTTGCTAATTCACCTAATCTGGAACCAGTTCCTGCAGCTACAATAATTGCTTTCATAGAAAATCAAATTGAATTTAATTTAGCGTATGTTAATGCAGCACAGATTGTTTTTGAATCAATTATTTTTCCAGAAACGATCATGCTTAATAATTTTTTAAAGTCAATTTTGACTATAGTAAAAAATTCATCTGACTCTAATTTTATTGCAGAAATTTTTTCGATTTCTTGCGCAACATAACAATGGATAAATTGAGTATTATATCCAACGTTTGGATAATAATCAATCAAATGTTTTAGTTTTTTTGGTTTATATCCGGTTTCTTCTATCAATTCTCGAATAGCACATGAACGAGGACTTTCGTTTTTATTTAAGGTGCCAGCAGGAATTTCAAGTACATATCCAGATGGAAATCTGTGTTGTTTAACTAAAATTACTTTAGTTCCTTCAAAAGCAAGTACTGCAGAAGCATTTTTTTGTTCAATGATTTCACGTTGAAACTTTCTATTTTTTATTGAAACGTCAAAAATATTTACTGAGATATTTTTTCCATCATAAACTTTCTTTTTTTTATTTAGTATCAAGCCAATTTTCAATTATTTATTAATCGTTCCAGCATAGGTATGTTGTTTGATTTGAGGTAACAAGTGGATGTCTCCATAATTTCTGATTAGGTAACATTTTCAAAGTTTTACTTTTACCAATACGTGAATGGCCATAGATATCAATATTATCTTGTACCATCTTGAATTGTTCATCATCTAACTGAAATGAAATTTTTAGTTTTGCATCTAATTTGAAATTATTTAGTTTGAGATTGGTTTTAGGTGATAACCAGGATGGAATGTCGTATTCAAATTCATATTGAGGGTTAGTATCTAGACGATCTTGACCTAAAACATTATGAGATAATCCCTTACAGTAATTTGCAACAGATTCAAATTGGTTTTCAAATTCATCATTATAATTATTTGAATTTTTAATTAGTATACGAGCAGCTTCAATTACATGCTCTGTCCAATCATCCATATATTCAGATATTACCACAGCTTTGTAATGATAAATTACATTAGTTCCAGCCTCTCCATCTAGTAATTTCTTATATTCAGAATCTTTTTGAAAATTTTCTAACAATTCTTGTGGCGAATCCCATAATTCATCAATAGTTGCTTGTTTGAATTGCTCTATGACTTTTTGAGTTTTTCCTGAAGAATTTTTTTTATTAGTAAGCATTCCATAATAAAGCTCAAACACATCAATATCTTGTTCACGTAATAATTTTTGAATTGCATCAAAAACAATGCCCTGATTTGTGACAAAAATAATAAACGCAAGAATACGCAGCTTGATATATTCTTCAAAAGTCATCGTGTTTGAACCTACTACAACTTCTTCATACTCAATCACTTTTTTTCCAGAACTTAATTCAGCGAAATCTCTCTGAAGTGCCCTAAATTTAGTTTTCATGCCCCATTTCTTTCGTTCTTCCGGTAAATTCATCTCAGACCCATCAAGAAGCATGCATGTATGAACCACAATCTCATCCATTTTAGCTCGAATTAGATCACGCAAAGTCTGTATATGATTAGAATAAGTTTCTCCAGGTAATCCTAAAATCACTTCAGATGTAGTTTGTAAATCTGCCTCTTTTATTGCAGGATATAATGCAAGCATATGATCTACGCTGATATTATCTCTTCTAATATTATTTAATACATCAGGATCAAGAGACTGAACTGACATTGTAACACGCAAAGAACTGTTTAATCTCTTAATAGCTTTAATGATTTTATCTTTTTGATTTTTACCAGTAGTACATTTAATATATTTTGGATAATCAAATTTTTCTTGAATTTTTGCCAATGATTCACAAATTTCTATATCACGAGGATACATTCCAAAATTTAAATCACTAATATGAAGACTGTGAGTATTTTTTGGAACATGCTCAGCAATGTACTGAATCTCAGATTGAACACGTTTAATACCAAAACTATTTACTTTGTTTACTTCGTCTCTACCATCAGTACAAAATGTACAGTGAAATGGACATCCACGATTAGTTTGTAACATAGGAGTTAATTTACCATCAAAAAATTTATCCATCATTCCATTTAGATAAGGAGATGGAATTTCATCAAGAGATGATATTCGCACTGTGGGAACAGTAAATTGAATTTGTCCTTGTTCATTTCTAGAGATACAACCATCAATTGGACTTTGTGTAATTTGTTGTTTAACTTCGTCTATTGAATTTGATTCTAAAACTTTCTTAACAACATTAGAGAAACCAATTTCACCTTCAGTTGGAACATAAATGTCAACTTCTTTGTAACGTTCCATGAATTTTTTTTGTGAAGGAAAATCAATAGGAAAATTTGGACCTCCCCAGATAGTAACTACATTAGGATTGGTTTTTTTACACATTTTAAAAATTTCATAACTAACATTATGAGACCAACAGTAATTACTTAAACCAAGAATGTCAGGAGGATTTTCGTTTACTGCCTTATCAATTTCGTCTATGTATTTGAATAATGTTATTTCAACATCATTACCAAATAATTTTTTACAGTAACTAGCAATATAACCTACATTTAACGGAAATGCTTCAGTAGCAAGTGTAACAGTAGTGTAAGTAAGATCACCAAGATAAATTTTTAGCGGTCTAGTTTTTTTCAAAGAAACTTACTACTAATGTAGTATATATAAACAGTGTTTATAATTTTAATCACTATAAACTTCTTAACACAAAATCATGGAAAGATATTCTTAGCTCTTTTCAAATCATATGGAGTGTCAATTTCACACCACTTACCTTTAATGGATACTGGAGTGATTATAATGCCTAACGATATTAATTCTTGTAACATATCAACAAACTTTGCTTTTTTAAGTGATGCAGCATCATGAAATTTACCGGTATGAGAATTTTCTAGTTTTTCATATTGTTCAATTAAAATTTTCGAGCCTTTTGTGGATAATTTCACCAACCCTAGTAATTCTCCGACATCATTATCATTTTTAACTTCAATATTTTTTGCAGAGATTTGAATAACCTTACCATCTTTGATTAAGACCTTATCTGCTTCAGATTTTGGATTATCAGGACGTTCTTCGTATGATTTTTTCCAATCCTTGTCAACAGCTATAACAATATCACCTTTTGAATTTAGTATCTGCTGTAAAATTATCTCTTCAAAAAGGATATCACCAAACATGATAACAACATCACCAACGATTTTGGAACGTGCTGTCATTAAACTACCAGTTTGTTCTTGTTCACGAAAATTTGGATTATGTACGTATTCTATATTTTTAAAAGTGAATTTTTCTTTCTTATACCCTGTAACAACAACAATATCATTCACATTATTTTTACGTAACAATGAAATTTGTCTTTCGATAATTGATTTACTGTTTACATCAACCAGCGGTTTCGGTAAATCTTTTGTTAGATTTCCTAATCTTGATCCTTCACCTGCTGCAATAAATATAGCCTTCATACTATCATTTTGTTAACGAATTCATAAATCTATTTTTGATTTTACTTGGTTCTATGTTTATTCGTTTACTGATAACTCCACCTTTTTCAATTTTAACAATTATCATGATTGGACCTGGAATTAATTTTATTTTTTGAAGAACCCTTACTAGTTGATTTTTTGTTTTTACTTGAAAAACTTTGTAATTTGCTGATTTAGCAATTTTACTTAATTGAATTTTATTTGTTGCTGTAGGCTGTCCACCTGTTGATTCATGACTACTATTATCAAAAATTACATGAACAAGATTTTTTGGTTTTGTCATTCCTATAGTAATCAATGAACCTAGATTCATCAAAATATTTCCATCTCCATCAAATACAAAAATTTTCTTTTTTGTATTTTTTAATGCAACTCCTAAACCAATTGAGGATGCTAATCCCATTGAACCAATCATATAGAAATTTGAATTCTTATCACAAACTTCAAAAAGATCTCGACTGATGAGACCATTAGCAGAAATTATAGGGTGATTACCAACTTTTTTAACTACTGTACTAATAGCTACTTTTCTAATCAAGAAAATCTCTTTTCAAAATTAATGCGCATGGTTTTTTCTCTTTGATCAGTTTTAAAGCCCAATTACAAGATGCCTTCCAATTTTTTTCATTTATAATTTTAGAT
>ENA-ORDI01001863-ORDI01001863.1-marine-metagenome-genome-assembly--contig:-NODE-1863-length-10936-cov-3.371673_pt1 | contig 10936 bp, 9 predicted proteins | sample MGYA00248628_ERZ508525 | MGnify/ENA primary metagenome ERZ508525 (study PRJEB26195, sample SAMN05422138) | marine metagenome | isolation source: East of Porto Seguro, South Atlantic Ocean | place...
CTCAACAGGTCGACGGTTCTTGCCGACTCAATGGTAATAATCGAGGTTGAGCGCTGAGTTCTGACAGAACCGTTCGATACCACTCCCTGATATCCTCCTCTCCCGTGAGAAGGAGACTCGTAATAAATCAAATACTCACCCGTGCCGGCAACCGCACCTAAAACCCCAGCGCTACACCGTCGCGCCTTGGGTCGGCACCACCCAGCATAGTGCCGTGACCGGTGAACTGAATCCCCTGGCCACCGCCCACACCGTTGTGCCAGTCCGGCGCTACTACAACGTGGTGACCTCGCCGGACGAGGTCGTCCCGCATGTGCTTCGGGAACCGGTTTTCCACCATGAGCGTCCCATCGTCGTAGAAACGGAAGCGCGGGGCTTCGATTGCCTCCTGCACGTTCATTCCAACGTCGATGTGGTGGTACATCATCTGGACCGTCGTGTGGAGAATCCCGTAGCTGCCGGGCGTCGAAAGCGACATACGAATTTTTTGGTCGTCGTCAGAACCCTCAAAAATCTGGCCCGGCGCTATGCAGAAGTCTTGCTGCTTGCCGGGTCCTATCAGGTTCGGGCTTCCGAGATCGGCGTCGATGTCGAACCACTTACACATGTTGTTCATGAAAACGCCGGTGTCACCCGCAACGACGGCAGAGCCAAACGCACCGCCCAGGGTTTGCGTAATCGTCACTACGTTGCCTTCAGAGTCGGCGGTTGCGAAGTGGGTTGTCAGACCGCTGGCGAACTCTGGTTTTACGCCCAGCGGTGGGTGCTCGACCCGCGAGCGGTTCCAGCGTTCGGGTGGCGGTCCCGAAGTTGCAAGAATGTCTATCCCGGCGGCTTTTTCGGCTGCGTACGCCGCCGAAAGTAACCGCTCCAGCGGAATTTCAACTTCGTTTGGGTCTCCAGCGTACTTCGCCCGGTCGTCAGCGGCGATGTAGACCGCTTCCACAAGCCTGTGGAGGGTATCGCTTGAACCGTACGGGAGCTGATCGAACTGGTTGAGGATATTCAGGGTTTCGAGTACTTGGAAGCCCGATGAGTTGGGCGGCGAAACGCGAATCTCGTAACCCCGGTAGTTCGTAGAAAGCGGCTCCTGCCAGAAGGCACTGTAAGCGGCGAGTTCCTCGCGGCTGATGATCCCGCCCGCGGTCTCCAGACCCGCCTGCAGACGGTCGCCAAGTTTACCTTCGTAGAACTCCTCCTGACCCCCTTCGGAAATCGCGGCCAGCGTTTCAGATAGCTGCGGCTGCCTGAATAACGATCCCACGCCCATGCCCGCCCGGTCGATGACTATCGCTTTTTGCGACGAGTCAAAGCGGTCGATGCGTTCGAGGTTTTCCTCGATCAGCTGTGCGCTCCACGGGGTCAGCGCCACTCCCTCTTCCGCGTAGCGAATAGCGTCCCTGAAAACCCGTTTCAGCGGCAGCGAACCGTACTCTTCGTGCATCGTCAGCCAGCCCGAAACGTTGCCGGGCACAAGCGGGGCGAGCGGACCTGTTTCGATGTTGAACCTGTCGTACATCTCAGGTCGGGCAGCCTCCGGGGCGTGTCCCGAGAAATTCAAGGCCCGTGTACGGCCCTCTTTCGCCACGTACACCAGTGCCAGCCCGATCCCGCCAACACCCGACATGTATGGCTCGGCTACGTTCAGGGTCGAAGCCACGGCGATCGCAGCGTCGATTGCGTTGCCGCCGTCCCTGAGCACATCCAATCCGGCGCGTGTCGCATACGGGTGTGCCGACGCAACCATGCCGTTTTTGCCGGTGGCGGGTGCCCGGCTCGAGCGGCCGTGCGTGGTCGCACCGTGTGGGAACAGTGCCTCAGGATCGATCATTTCAACCTGGTTCACGATTTTTCCTTTCATAGCTCGACAAATTGCGCATTGTCAGAAATTAGTTCGCCCTTACGGCTGGCTAAACCAGCGTGCTAAGAGAATTCCGGGATTCTATTCGCTGTTCATCCGAACCATACGCCATCGAATAGTGCCCCCTGTAACCGGCGGTTTCGAGTCGGGTAAACAGGTTGGAGAAATCGAGGGTGCCCTCGCCCGGGATGAGGTGCACCTCGTAATCGCCGTTGTTGTCGGCCAGGCGCACCTCGCCGATGCGCTCGATACCGAATGCATCAATAAAGCCGTCTACGCCCTCGGGAACGAGGTGCGAATGGTTGGCAGTGAACGCCCAGCCCAACTGCTCAAGCGGAATCGCATTGAAGTAGAGCCGGATTTCCTCCACGGTGTGGGCCAGGTAGTGAACTTCGGCTTTTTCGGGCTCATAATTAAGGTTTTCGAGAAGGATTCGCTGGCCGGTGTCAGCACCGTACTTGCAGATCCGGATCAGTCGGTCGAGCGAGGCTTTTTTTCGCTCGGGCACATCGCCAGAGAAGTGATACCCGGCGTGCACAACCGCCCACGAGCACCCCAGTTGGTTCGCAAGATCGACACTTGCCCGCATATACGATTCAACACCCCGCGAAACGTAAGGCGAGAACTCCGCGACGTTTACCGCCGAAAGCGTGTGCAGCCCGATCGATATGCCGTTCGATTCGCACATATTCCTGATTTCACGGGCACGTTCGACGCTCCAGCTGTCCATATGATTCGGACCGGCGTCCGCGTTGAAGTCGAGGAAGAAAAACTCGTTGTCTATCGCCCACTGCACAGCATCTTCGAGTCGGGTCGTCCCGGCATCCACGCCTATCCGGTCTTTCAAAGTCATTGGTTTTTCCCGTTGTCCCAGAGTGAGTGGCGGCTTCGCGCCTGATCTGGCTACTCCCAGTGTTCGTAAAGCTGGCTGTTTTCGAGTTCCATCACCTCGAACGGCAGCCCGCTCGATTCGGCGACGCCTCGCCCTTCCTCAAGCACCAGCCAGGTGCCACCCTTGCCGATGGCACGGCCCATGTACATGATCAGCTCGCCAGCAACCAGCGACATCGACGCCCTGCCCGTCGCAGGGTCGATCACAGTGATATCGGCATCCGCGCCCTCGGTGAAGTGGCCCTTACTAAGCAGTCCGAGCATGCGCGACGGTGTGTAACTCAACTTGATAACGGCTTCGTCCATGCTTAGTGCGCCGAACGCGACAAGCGCCATCGTCCGCTCGATCGCCACGTTTCGGGGCAACGACCCGCCGTCGGTAGATATCGCATCTACGCGGAACGACCCATCGTCGTACTTGGCCGTTGCGAGGGTGAATGCGCTGGTGGGCGGGTTCACCGGGAAGCTGAGCGATGCGTCGGTAGACGCCGCCTCCCACACATCAACCGCCTCCTGCCCTGTAACCAGCACAGCCCGACCGCCACGCTCGACCAGCGCCGAGCCGTACCCATCGAGCAACGCCGCACGAATGCCCTTGTCTGTCGTCGGGTAGCCGCGTGCCTTCAGGCAGTTCTGGGCAACGTTGTAAACAAGGTTCCCGGCCTCGTCGCACAGGCCATTCGTGCCGTTTGCCTGGGCAAGATAAGCCTCGGTCACCCACTGCGACCGCATCCGCTCGATCATGCGGAGCGCTTCCTGCACCTCTTCATGCGGTTCGTCGACCATGCCGCGGGTGTACGAGTTGATATGTGCGACGTGCAAGCGACCGGCCCCGGTAATTTCCGGCACCTCCCTGAGACCGGTCATATCGCTGCCTGAATCCTTCGTGCCGACGTGAAATGCCACCCAGGCGAGCTGATCGTTCGCCTCTTTGACAACATCGGCCGAAACCTCGGGCGTGAACGGGTGGTAGCCACCGAGCAACTTTACGCCGATTCCGCCACGCTTTTTCACATCGGCGATAACGTCGCGGATCACACTCGGACTCGGATCGTCTTCTTTTATCGTCGAATGAGGCACCAGTCCCATCAGCGATGCCACATTCAGCCCCGCGCCGCGGCGCAACATACCGTTGGCCATTGCGGTTGGATCACCAGCAAGGTCGAGCGCGGTCGTTGTGCCCGACTCGACGAGCATCGCGTGGCCGTAGGCGCGGTCGACACTGCGATTGAACGGACTCGAAAGGTGGGCGTGGGTATCGATGTGACCCGGCATCACGATCTGGCCGGTAACGTCGATAATGTCGTCGGCCAGTTCTAAAGCGATGTTTTCGGCGACCGCCGCCACTTTGCCATGCCTGATGCCCAGATCGAACGCCCCGTCGATGTTGTTAGTGGGGTCGACGATTCGGCCGTTCTTCAGAACTGAGTCAAATTGCTGTGTCGTAACCAATGGTCCAGATACCTGCGCTGAGAAGTGTGTGTTAAGTTTGTGCGGCGATTCTACAGAGCCGTAACCCAGTGGTAACGATCCCTAAACGACCATATTCCTATCGAAGGCGTGCCGGAGAGATTCATTACTAACTAGAATGGTTGCCTGCCGCATGTTGCCAGCGAATCTCACGGCACGTCTTCGCGATTGATCTCAATGCCCACAGGAGATCAACTGAAAATGCACAAACAATTTTATCGTTGATGTTGCCCGGGCTAACCGCGCTGGCACTGGTTGCCTGCAGCGGTGGTAGTGACGATGAAGAGACCGCGCCCGAGGCGACCTTTTAGCGACCGGTACCCACCGCAACCGCGCCGAGTGCCCCAACAGCCACTGCCAGACCGGGCGCGGTGCCCACTGCGACCAGCATGCATCTGCAGACCGCTATGCTGCGGGTGGCGCGGGATCGGATGCGGTCACCGATGCACCGGACCCATCGAATACCGTTGTCTACGTGACGACCGACAATATCGAGGTCTCGGTAGCGGGTGAGGGCTGGCTGACCGTCATCGACGAAGAGATTACATTTGAACTGCTGGCCCTTGAGGGCGTCGAGGCCGTTTTCGGCACCGCCGAACTCCCGGCTGGCAAGTACACACAGGTCCGCCTCTCGGTCCCCGAAGTGCAAATTGAGAAAGATGGTGAGCTTATAACGGCCGAGGTTCCGAGCGACACGATCAAACTGGTCGGAAATTTCGAACTCGCGGACGGCCAGACAACGTTCATCAGCCTCGATTTCGAGGTGGACAAATCACTGGTGGACCGACAGCGACAGGGTTTCCTGTTCAAACCGGTTATCAAGCTGGCTGTTGGCGAGCCGGGTGAAAGAGGTTCGAGGACTGTCGTTCTGCCCGGTAAACCGGAAACAGTTGCAGAAACGGCAGTTCCCGTGCCAACCGAGGTCCCTACGCCTACGCCAGCGCCCATAACTGGTAGTGCCCTCCCACTTCGACGTTCACTCCGGAGCCAACGGATACTCCAACGCCGACGCCAGAGCCGACCGAGACTCCCACCCCTACGACCCCAACACTGACGCCGACTCCCACTTCGGATGACACCGGCGTTGACCTGACGCCAACTCCGACGGGCGGACGACACCGGTTGTGGACCTCACCGCCGCCCCCAACGTCCGATGACACCGGTACAGAGCCCGAGGGCGAGCCACCGGTGACACCGGTGGCAACCGTCGCTCCCTCGTTCCGGCAAAACGTCACGGTCCTCAGGTTCACCATCGTTCCGTCTAAGACATCGCGTTCACACGAGTGTGGCGTGGTGACTGACACAGGCGGTGGCACGACGACGATCCTCGATGAAAATGGAGAAGAGACCGAACTTTCCGGAGACGAAGGGACGGAGGGCGAAGAGATTTGCCTGATCACCCGTGGAAAGAAGGGTGGTGGCAAATAGACCACCGGATCAGCAGACCCCGGAAGTGTCGACGATCGACTGGCACAGAAAAACGAGGCGCTGGCCGAGAAACTCGCCGAGAAGCGGGCTGAAGCTGATGCCAGGCGAGATGAGCACTTGGAGAGGACGATCAACAACGCGCCGGAAGACAAAAAGTCCAGGCTCAGGGAGCCAAAGACAAGAAGGACAACGGGGGTTACGGTTCTGGCGGTTCATCCGGTGGAGGAGGCGGCAAGAAGTAATCCACTCCACTTCTTAGGAACAAATCGCACACCCGTGGTATTAACGCCATGGGTGCGTTGTTTAACGGACAACGCGACCAACCCTCTTCCCGACCACTGCGGAGGGATCACCAACCACCTCGAGATGGCTTATCGAATAAGCATTTCTCGATCCTGGCGTCATCACAAGCCGTACCGTCTAGAACCAATTCCAGCGCAATGAAACATCAGTCAGATGGATTTTGACCGGGTTGTGCAGCATCTCTCAACAGGGGTCGGAAAGAGGACGTTGTGACGATCGTAAAATTGGTATTGCACCAGTACCGGAGTGGGCAGGTCTAAACTTCCGCACCATACAAGTGCCAATGAACTCTTCAGAAAAAACATCCCCCATTTCAGCAGACCCGGTGATCCCGCCTAATCCCGTTGGCCGACCCCGCGCCGATGCCCTGATCGTTTACGCGGGCCGCGGCCTTCGTGACATGGGGCGCGGGCTCATCGCGGTGATACTGGCGATCTACCTCGCTGAGATCGGGTTTTCCATACCCCAGATCGGGCTTGTTTTGGGCGCAAGCCTGGTCGGTGGGTTCGTGCTGTCCCTCATCGTAATGTTCACCGTCAACTGGATATCAAGGCGACTATGGTTCACGGTGATCGCGGCCATCACGGGGCTTGCGATAATCATGCTGTTCGTCACCGAAAACGTCTGGCTGATCGGCCTCGCATCGTTCTTCGGGTCGTACGCCGGTAGTGGCATGCACTGGGGTCCGAGCCTCCAGCTTGAACAGTCATCGCTCACCGATGTGACGACGAGTCAAACACGCACCCGGGCGTTCTCGAACCTGTCCGTTTCGTCTGCTGCCGGCCGTGCTATGGGAGGGGCGCTGGTCGGGATCGCCACGTTTCTGATCGGCGTGCGGGGATGGGAGTTGATCGACGCCTACCGGGTGTTGTTTGCGATCAACATGGGAATCAACCTGCTCAACGCCGCGATCTATCTGGGTCTGTCGGCGGCGGTCGAATCGAAAGCAGCGGTCGGGCAACTGCTCGTAAATCCGCTTAAAGCATCGTCACGCAAACCGATCCTGAAAATCTCCGGCCTTTTCGGAATCGACTCTTTTGCGGGCGGGATGATCTTCGAATCGTTCTTCGCGTTATGGATGGTCCAAAAGTACGGGATAAACGAGGGGACTGTCGCGGCGATTCTGATTGCCACCCAGGGATTGAACCTGATTTCGATCTGGCTGGCACCCTCAGTCGCAAAGCGGATTGGCCTGCTCAATACGTTCGTATGGACGCAGGTCGTGGCGAACGTCTGCCTGATCGCGTTTGCGTTTGCGCCATCGGTGGTTTTCGCAACCGGAATCTGGATGCTGAGGGGCATATTCGATGAAATGGACGTGCCCACCCGTCAGTCGTACATGATGGCGCTCGTCCCGCCTGAGGAGCGCTCGGTAATGGCGGCTTCGGCGAACCTGGGACGGGGTATTGGCAGAATGCCGAGTTCAACCGCAACCGGTTTCCTGTGGGCCGGTGCGTATACGGTCGCACCCTGGCTACTGGGTGGGGGGCTGAAACTGCTGTACAACTTCGCGATCTACTTTTCGTTCCGGAACGTCCAGCTGTCTGAGGATCCAGAACGGGATTAGGAAGAGGAACCCGCCCACTACGCGGACGGTTATAGTCGACTAACCCCGCCCGGCATACATCATCGCCTGCGCGATATCGACCGTCTGGAAGGGAATACCGGTGGCAGTAACCGCCGTTTGGCCCTGCTCCGTTGTGAGTATCGTCCCGCCGCGGCCAACCACCCTTCCCGCCATCATGATCACCCGACCCGCAACGATGCCGTAGCTGGCCCTGCCTCCCGCGGGATCAATTAGGGTCAGGTCGGCATCGTTGCCTTCAGAAAGCCGTCCTTTGGATGCGAGTCCGAGCATTCGTGCCGGGTTAAGGCTTAGCTTGAGCACCATATCGAGCGGTTCAAGCGCACCGAACTTCACGAGTCGCATCGCCTGCTCGATATTGACGTTTCGCGGCAGGAGACCGGCGTCGCTTCCGATCGCGTCGATGATGAACTCGTCGCTCTGGTTACGTGCAGCGGTCAGTTGAAAGGCCGATGTCGCGTTGTTCACCGGAAAACTCAACGGAAGGTCGCCGTCGCCCTCGTCGAACAGCTCGACCCCGCGTTCACCAGTCACCAGCACAAGTCCGGTCCTGGTCTGCTCAACGGTTGATGCGTACCCATCACGCAACGCAGCTCGAATTCCGTCGGCTGTGGGCTCGTAGTCCTTCAGACGAAGGCAGTTCCTGCACACATCGGCTTCAACATTGCCGTCGGCGTCACTCTTGCCGCGAGTGAAATTAGGCCGCGCTAGGTGGACCTCTGAAACGATCTGATCGCGCAGGTCTTCGAGGATTTGCAGTGCTTCCCTGATTTCCTCCTCGACCGGCAGTATCGATCCACGGCAGTAGGCATTGATATGTGCAACGTGGACACGGCCCGTGCTACCCAGCAGCGCCGGTAACTCTCGGACGCCATCCAGCCGGGAGCCAGTTTCGGTGGTCCCAATGTGGTAGGCGATGTACGCGCCCATGTCGTTGGCCGACGAGATAAATTCGGATGTCTCTTCGGGAGTGAATGGGTAATAGCCGCCCAGCAGCTTTACGCCGAGCATGCCTGCGTCCAGCGCCGTGCCGATCACCTCGCGTATATGGGAGGTGTCCAATCGACCCTCCGGCACAGTCTCGCCGGGCCTGAGATACCCGAGGCTACCGACGTTCACTCCGGACCCACCCGCCGAAATGCCCGCGGTAAGCGACCCCATACTCCCGCCGAGGTCGAGCACGGTGGTAGCTCCCGCGGCGGCCACCATCTGTAGACCCAGTCCATGGGTCCCACCGAGATCGCGCGCGCCTGCAACGTGAACGTGGGTATCGATCATGCCGGGTATAACCCAGTGACCCGAGGCGTCGATCACGTCGTCGGCCAGTGCAGGGTCGATATCTGGTTCGATCCGATCGATCAGGCCACCGGAAACAGCCACGTCGGCAACTCGATCGGAACCGGATTCGGAGTCGAGAACACGTCCGCTCTTGATCAACAGGTCGTAGTTTTCCAAGTAGAAATTCTCTCCAGTCAGCCCCGGTCAGCAGATTCGTGCGCCAGAATTGGAGGCAGTTTATTCAACATAGACCTTCCGTGCCGGGATTCGTCAGCCGTGTCGGCGGTAGAACTGCCACACGGACATTTGAAAAGCTCACACAGGACCAGCGAAATTAAATTGGAAACTATTACTCTCCCCATGCGGCGCCACGTCGCAGTGCTCTTTGCACTCGCGGCTATCGCATTCGCTCTACTCGTGTCTCCGGCAGTTGCAGTAGCGCAGGACGGCGCTCAGGAGGATGCTGAACAAATCGTCGGCTACGTGATTCTGGGTGAAGAGATCGCCGGGCCGTATCTGATCCAGGTGCAGCTAAGCCCCGGAGCCCCTCAGGAAGGGATCGTGCGGTTCGCGGTGCGGATCAGGGATTCACAGACGGGAGAAGATATCGACGATGCGATCGTTCGTGTTTTCGGCACCCCCTCCGAGCAAGGCGAGAAGCAGTACACACCAGGGCTGAATTCGCCGTTCGACCCGGTTTTCTACCTGGCTCAACTGGAACTCGAAAACGCCGGCATCTGGGCGATCGATGTCGAGGTGGAGTCCGAACTTGGATCAGGCGCTACCGTGCTTTCTCTCCGGGTCAATCCTCGAACACGCGGTGTGACGGAGGGCAACTGGGGCACCATACTTTTCTTGCTCGTATCGCTTGCATTCGTCAGTGGTGCTTCCTGGTTGTGGTATTCGTCGAAAAAAGCGCGCCGGGGCCAACATTCCTAAAAGTCCCACAAGTTGTAGCAGCGGTAATCTACGCCGACCTTCGAGTTCCACGTAATATCCGTAATTCGGTGTCTCCGCTTGTGCCAAGCCACATCTGTCGCACCGTCGACCGACTTAATTTCTGAGTCTGAGTAGCGCACGCGGAAGGATTCGTTGATCGGGCGGCCAGCGCCAGGCCCGATGTTTCAGTTTGAAAAACGCCTAAAAATTGACCCCGCTGGTACGCAGTGCTACTTTGACAGCACCTTTGCGTGGCCCGCGGTTGTGAATGAGGAACCGGCCTTCCCGGTGCACCGCCAAGTTCGCATGTAGAGGCAGAACAAGTTTCTGACCCCAGTTCTGGTGTCGAACATAGACGCCAAGTCTGAAGTACGAGGAGCACGATATGACGGAACCAGTTCGCTTTGAGGCCGAGGAAATCGCTCCGGATGAGAGCGGCAGGGGGGCGTTGGCCGCAGCAGCCCCATTCGTCGCGTCGGTCGAACGACTAATGATCAGGGTTCGCAGTGCGAAACTCAAAGACCATGATCAGATGATTGAAAACCTCCAAGCATGGATCGACAGGGCCATGGCAGGTGGAATTGATGTTGTACGAGACGGTGACAAGATCCTCGGATCGCTGAGCGCCAACGTTGGTGAAATGATCCAGTCTCGCACGATTCTTCGCCGAGTCGTGTCGCCGATGGCTGGACTTACGATCCTGGCAGGGGCGTTGGCCGGCGCAACCGCGCTTGCGAACGGCAACAATGCCAATTTCCTTGGCGTGCCGCTGGAAATATTCATCAGTGCAATTATCTTCGGAATCGCAGGAAGCGCACTCGCTGTGCTACTGCGAACTATGACGATGCAGCACGAGTACACCGATAGGGTAGCGCTGTTGATGGTAGGGCTGGCTCGACCGCTGGTCGGTGGTGTCCTTGCGATGGCAGTGTTTTCACTATTCGGTGCAGGGATCATCTCGCTGCCCCTGATCGCCGATCAGAACTCCACCACTCGTGTGGCTTTCCTTGGCGATGGACGATTTGCCGGAATCATGGCAGGTCAGCGATGAGCACCCGCATCTTCGGTTCGGGCATCCGCCGCCGGGAGGACCCACGAAGCAGAGGATGGGTCCTTTCATGTCTCCTTTGAGTTTCCGGACGGACAGGTATTCGACGATGCGTTCCTTGACCTTGTCGAGG
>ENA-ORDI01001864-ORDI01001864.1-marine-metagenome-genome-assembly--contig:-NODE-1864-length-10934-cov-2.743299_pt1 | contig 10934 bp, 11 predicted proteins | sample MGYA00248628_ERZ508525 | MGnify/ENA primary metagenome ERZ508525 (study PRJEB26195, sample SAMN05422138) | marine metagenome | isolation source: East of Porto Seguro, South Atlantic Ocean | place...
AAGAAGCACCAAAGAAAGAGAAACCAGCTAAAGAAGCACCAAAGAAAGAGAAACCAGCTAAAGAAGCACCAAAGAAAGAGAAACCAGCTAAAGAAGCACCAAAGAAAAAATCAAAAAAATAATTTCTTCCAAAAAATTATAATTTTAAAAAATTATTTTATTCTAGTTGATATAAATCCAATTTACAATCAATGCTACAATCTGGTGTAGACCAATCAAGTGTGTCTTCTTGTGGAATTATTCCAAGTGGATCATAGTTGTCAAACTTTGTCATTCCCTGAATAGAAGATAACATTACTATTTTGGATTCATCAGAAGTCGATGTCATATCTATCTGTGAATTACTTTCATTTAGAATTCCACTAGTGAGATTTGTAATTGAGTTTAAGACTCCTACAGGAATGTTACTTCCTCCAACTACATACAGCATTGAGCGTTTTATTGCATTTGGTGGGGCATTTTCATAGAGCATTTTTAGAGAATCTCTTAGTGAATCTTCAATATTTTGTCCTTCTTTACTTGTTGTGAGTATATTTGTCTCAGAAGATATTTCAGATGAACCAAGTGATTCTATCACGTGCATAATTGCAGAGTTTGCAATATCATAACATGCTTTAGGACTCAAATCTGGATTGCTCTCAAGTAACGAATCATTATCAAGTACAATTGTACATTCAGAGTTTTCTCTAACTCTTTTTAGGGATACTCCAGAATTGAAAATTCTATCTTTTTCATACTTGAAAGGCATAATTGCAAATGAAATCAATCCTTTATCAGATTCTTTGCATATCTGTGATACCACAGGTGCTATGGCTGAACCTGCCTTTCCAGCTAAGTTACTCATTAAAACAACTGTGGAATAGGCTGCAATCTTTGATTTTATTTCATCAGCAACCTTGTAAGTTGAACCTCTGATTAATTGAATAGATGGATTAACTACTGAATCTGTTGAAACATGAATAGATGAATTCTCTGATGAGAAATCTTTTGCATCATTGCTGATTATCAGACAATCAGAATTAATGGAATCTTTAGCTTGAATTGCTAATTTTGAGCCTATGCCACCTAAACCTATGACTAAAATTGGTTCTTTTATTTGAAGACTCATTTCAGATCCTATTCTTTTGATTTAGATAAAAAACCTTCTTACGTTTTTTAAATCAAATTTTAGATCTAAAAAATTTAGCTTGCGATCTTTCCAAGAAGACTGTTTACAGTAACATCAGTAATTTCAACTATGTGAGATTGACCAATGTCTACTGCATTTCGGACAAAGACGGGCTTGTAAGCAAAGTTTCTACCTTTGATACCCTCATCTATCTTTTCATCAAATAGAACTTTACCTGTCCAACCGATCCACTTTTTGTTGTTTTCTATTGATATTTTGTTGATCTGCTCAAAAATTATTTTACTTCTTCGTTTAATTTCTGCAACATCAATTTGCTTCCATTCAGCTGCCTCGGTACCTGGTCTTGCACTATACTTTGATAGATTTACTACATCTGGTCTTGTTTCGTCAAGCAGATTTACTGTTTTTTGAAAGTCCTCCTCTGTCTCTGAAGGAAATCCAACTATAACATCTGTTGAAATTGTAAAGTTTCCAAATCTTTCTTTTGCTCTTTTTACAATTTCTCTGAAAGTATTAACAGTATGACCTCTTTTCATGTCATGAAGTACTTTGTCGCTTCCGCTTTGTACGGGAATGTGGAGAAATTTGAAGACTTTGCCATTATCGAAAGATTCTATCAGTGCTTCTTTGATTCTTGGCATGTACATTGGATTCATCATACCAACTCTAATCATAAAATCATCTGGAATTTCTACAACTGCATTCACCAGTGATGGCAGATCAGTTCCAATGTCAAACCCATAACATCCATTATCTGTAGATGTCAACCAGACTTCTTTACACCCTTCATTGATTTCTGTTTGAACTTGTCTTACGATATCTCCCAATCTATAACTTGAAAGATCTCCTTTGGATAATTTAGTCTGACAAAATGTACATTCACTCATACATCCACTTGCTATCTCTACAATTCCAACTACTGGATTTAGTCTGACCTTTGGAAGTCCCACCTTTGATAAATCAGAGTCTTCTAACGAGACCTGTTTTTTACCATTTAATGTTGAATCAATCACCTGAAGTGTTTTTCCTAATGAGTTAGGTCCTAGCAGACTAGCATTTTCTGCGAACTTTTCAACAGTACTCTTTTCTGCTTTTGGGAAGCATCCTGCTACAACTAATGGTTTTGATTTTAATGATTTTATTCTATGAATCATCTTGTTTGCAGTAGCATCTTTGACAGAACATGTAACTATAATATTTAGATCAGACTCTGAAGAGTTATCTACTAATGTATGACCTCCATTTAGAATCAATCCAGAAATCATTTCTGAATCTGCAAAGCTAGCAGAACATCCGTAAGCTTCTACGAAAATCTTTGCCATAATCTATCCAAATAGAGAATTAATTTCTTTGTTACTCAATAATTTCTTTGAAACAACTAACTCTCTGATAGTCTTTCCAGTTTTTAGTGATTCTTTAAAGAGTTCTGCAGATTTTTGATATCCTATTTTTGGAGTTAGCAATGTAACAATCACTGGACTATTTTCAATGTCCTTACGTAACTTGTCTTTGTTTGCAGTTAGTCCATCAATCAGATTTGCAGAAAATATTGGCAAGAAATTTTTAAGCATATCTGTTGATTCTAGCATACACTTTAGCATTCCAGGTAGCATGACGTTAAGCTCAAACTGTCCACTTTGTGCTGCATAAGAAACAGCTGTATCATTTCCAATTATGTTAAAACAAATCATGTTCATACATTCGGCTAAAGACGGGTTCACTTTTCCAGGCATAATGGACGAACCTGCATGTACTGCAGGAATTCCAAGTTCATCTAATCCTGCAATTGGACCTGATGCCATTAGTCTGATATCATTTGCAATCTTTCCAATCTCTAGTGCCAAGTTTCGTAAAGCGCCTGACAAATTTGTAACTGCAAACTTGCTTTGCAAACTATACTGCATATCTTTTTCGGGTTTTAGTGAAAGTTTAGAAATTTTTCCAAGTTCAACTATTGCAATCTTTCTGTAACCTTTTGGTGTATTTGCACCAGAACCTACAGCTGTTCCTCCAAGAGCAACATTTTGTAATTCTTTTTGTGATGCAACAATTTCATTTCTTGCTTTGGTAATTGATGTTACATAAGCTGCAAATTCACTACCTAGTGTTACTGGTAATGCATCCATTAGATGTGTTCTTCCGATTTTCTTAAATGATGAAAATTGTTTTGCTTTCTTAGATAGTGACTTTATCAAAATATCAATAGCTGGAATAACCTCTTTAAGATTAATCAAAATTGCAACATGCATAGCAGTTGGATATGTGTCGTTACTTGATTGTGACATGTTTACATGATCATTTGGATGTAAGAATTGGTATTGTCCTTTCTTTTTGTGTAGTATTTCCAATGCAACGTTTGCTATAACCTCATTTGAATTCATGTTAAATGCAGTACCTGCACCAGAATTAATCATATCTACCACAAATTGTTCAACATATTTTCCAGCCAAGATTTTATCACATGCAGAAATTATGGCCTTTCCACGTTTTGTATCAATAGCCTTTGTCTTCATATTTGCTAATGCTGCAGAGCGTTTTATCATTACAAATGACTTGATCAAATTTTCATGGCTTTTGTTTCCTGTAACGTGATACTGTTTGATTGCTCTTCCAGTAAATGCACCATAGTATGCATCAGCTGGGATTTTGACTTTTCCAAGTGAGTCTTGATCTAATCTAAATTTCATATTGATTTTATAACAAATTATCTCCTATTATTCATTCTTTTTCAGATTATTTCATAATTACATAGCATGGGAATGCCAATTATTATATAGGAATCATAAATGATCGATTTTAATGAATAAGCGTTTTACTATGCTCTTTACAATTGCAGCAGTAGCTGTAATGGGAGCAACCTTATTCGGAAGCACATACACACAAACCCAAATTAGCGGACAATCCCTCGATATGTCTAAAATGGATATGATGGACAAAATCCGCGAAATGGGTGGTTTACAGCTTGTAATGCCTCAAGCATTCGCAGAAACTGATTGTGGTGTTCTTGCAGATACTGGACGCAACGTAGTTGAGTTCAATCTGACTGGTGAAAGTGTCTCACTTCCAATTATGGGAGGAGAATCTTACAACGCCATGACCTTTAATGGACAAGTCCCAGGACCAACATTAAGAGTTACACAAGGTGATGTTGTAAAAATGACACTTACCATTCCAGCTGATGAAATTACCGGTCACGGTAACGACATGCACGCATCACAAATATCAGCATTGGCATTTGACTCCGTTAATCCTGGAGAAACAAGCCAATTCTGTTACATTGCTGAATCTGCTGGTGTTTTCAAATACCACTGTTCTGGTGTCCACTTAGCTGGAATGGATGCACATGTACTTTCCGGCATGTACGGAATTGCAATTGTTGATCCAGCAAATGGGTACAAGAAACTAATGGTAGAGAAGACAAGCGGTAGTGGTGAAATGAACAGAGTGTTCTACGATGCAGATGCATTAGAGTTCACATTGCAATTCAACCAATTATACTTGGATGAAAATGGCAATTACGACATGAGCAAAATGATGGCACACCAAAATACTGCAACAGTTATCAATGGAATGCAATTTGGTTATACACCAAACATGGCACACAATTTACTCGTTAAAGGCGATGTAGATACAAACTTCTTTCTAGTACAGCCATGGAAAGGACTTGAATTAAAGCAGTACCAATCACAACTATTGTATGTTGAAAATGATCAACATGTGAGACTCTTTATTGAAAACCAAGGTAATGAGCCAGTATTCTTCCATATTGTTGGAGAAATACTTGACAGAGTTACACAAGGTAACAGAGTTCAATCCGCAGCAACTGAAACATGGTTACTTGGCGGTTCACAGAACATGATTGTGGACTTGGTATTTGATGAACCAGGAGTTTATGCTCTAGTAAACCATGACTATGCCGCAATTTATTCTGGCGGACTTGGACTATTTGTTGCAGGTGATCCTTTCAACTTGAACCCAACTTTAGTTGAAAAAGGAATCATTTCTGAACCAGTAGCCTCTTACGCATATGTATTGGGAAATCCAAGTGATGCTGTCCCACCAATGGGATTAAACAGTATTGCTCATCCAGCAATAAACATACATGGTCTATACACTGATGATGTAGCTTCTGAAATGCAAGCAAGTGGGTTAATCCCATTATGGGAAGTAATTCCTGTAGTTGCAGAGATTCTAACAGCTGAATCTTAACTAAATCCCTTTTCTTTATTTTTTTACTCATAATGATTATATTCGGTGAATAAAGGGAATGATTCATGGGTTTTGATGAGTCTGTTTTAATTTGTGATGAAGTCGATCCAATACTAAACAAAATTTTAGTAGACAACGGTTTGAAAGTTTCTTATGAGCCCACAATTACTGCTGAACAAATCCAAGAAACAATAGGACAGTACAATATTGTAATTGTTAGAAGCAGGACAAAACTAACTAAAGAACTAATTGAAAAAGCAGATAATTGTAAAATTATTGCACGTGTTGGTGTTGGACTTGATAATATAGATGAAGAAGCAGCAAAAACAAAAAACATTCGTGTAATTAATGCAGTAGAAGGTGCAATGAATGCAGTTGCTGAATTAGTTTTAGGATTAATGTTGTCTTTGGCAAGACAGACTGCTAGAGGTGATCGAGAAATTAGAAATGGAAATTGGCTTAAGAAAGAACTCAAGGGAACAGAACTTCGAGGAAAATATCTCGGAATTATTGGTTTAGGAAATATTGGAAAAAGATTGGGAAGACTTGCACGTGCACTTAACATGAATATTATTGGATACGATGTAATTCCTATTGATGAAGAATTCTCAAAAGAAGTCGGTTTACTGAAAGCTGACTTGAATACACTTTTGCAAAGTTCTGATTATATCTCAATACATGTCCCATTGTTAGATTCTACATATCATCTTCTAGATGCTCAAAAAATGTCTACAATGAAAAAAACTGCAAAAATTATCAACACATCAAGAGGCGGAGTCGTTGATGAAGATGCTCTGTATGATGCACTCAAAAATGGTACTTTGGGCGGTGCAGCTTTGGATGTATTTGAAAAAGAACCAGCCACTGGAAACAAATTGGCAGAACTAGACAATGTAATTTTAACACCGCACATTGGTGCTCAAACAAAAGAGGCACAATCTTTGGCTGCAAATGTAATTGCTGAAAAGATTATCCAAATACTTCGAGGCGTAATCTAGCTTTTTCGTAGAATTTCTACCTGAACTTTAAAAATAAGCAAAAAAGCTTGACTTGTACGTGATTTATTATCGTCTCATTCTTTTTAACACCAATTAGGAGGATTTGATATCGTATTGAATAGTTACAATGCGGATAAACTGCAATCTGAAAGACTAGAGCATTTTCTAAATGTTAATTCTCTATTAAAAATCTCTCTTGGATTAGTATTGTTTACAATCATATCTTCTGCACTAGTCTATGCAGAAACTCTTTCTGTAGATATTGAGGGAAATTCATTTGATATTGATTATACTGCAACAGGAATGATTGTATCTGGAATTGAACCTGATTTGGAATTTGTTTCCTTGATTCTAACTGTTGATGTAACTGATTCTACTGGAACTTTAGACATTACATTTGAAAGATCTTTCTTTGATTCAATCTATGAGGGATTAGATGATGATTTTTTTGTTTTAATTGATCAAGACTTTGCATATTTTACAGAAACTGAGACAACCACTCAAAGCAGAACTCTAAGCATTGAAGTACCTGCAGGAACTGATGATATAGAAATCATAGGTACTGTCTTTGGTATTCCAGCAGAAACAGAAGAAACTATGATGGACGAGACTATGGAAGAAGAGACTATGGAAGAATCCACAGAAACAGTTGATGAGACACCAAAAATTCAATGTGGTCCTGGCACAATTCTCAAAAATGGTGCTTGTGAATTAGATGAAAGATGTGGTCCTGGAACTGTTCTCAAAGATGGAGTATGTGTTCTTGATTCAACACCAAAGTCATCTGAAACTTCTGTAAACATAATTAGTAGAGAATTGATTACAGCAGTTGTTGCAGCACTTGCAATTGCAGGAGCTATTGGAATTATTTTGGGAATAATATCTAAAGTTGGTAAGAGTAAAAATTAATCACAAAACAAATCTTCATGTTGTAATTATTGAATGTTTATTCATATTTGATTCTATATCTCTATTGGTAGAGAGATAATGTTTTCAGCAATGAGATAGCTTATCACTTGAGCAAAGTCTTCATCTGATAATGCTTTTGTAATCCACCAATGCCCTACATTTTTCACCCAATCTGGTACGTATATTTTATGAATATTTTCATCATTAATTTCAAAAGGTATATCAATTAATTCTGTATCTACATATTTCTGAAATGCATCTATTAGATAACCATCTGATATTCTATCATTGAGCCATTCTATCAAAAACTGTTTGACTGATACTGGAATGCAAATATTGTCTGAATCAATTAAATTAAATTCTGCTGTAAATTCTGAACCTGAATATTCTACGTCTATGAAATATTTTCCTAGTGGAAATATCTCTTCTTCAAAAGCAATTAACGATGGAATTGGATTTTGCAAATTTGTTATCTGGATTGGAATTTCACTACTTCCTTTACCTGCTTCGTCTCTAATGTGAATAATTGCAGGCTTTCCTGTAATTTCTGAAACTTCAATTATGTAGAATAATTTTTCACAATAACTGTATGTTGTTTTTTCCATTATTATAGAAACTGAGGGCTCTGCATAAGCAGCTGGCAAAAATACAAAACTTATTGCCAAAATTATAGGTAAGACCGTATTTCTTACTCTCATTTTATCTCTCTCAGAATTACTCAATAAAAATCACAAAGCAATATTGGGTAATACTTTTTAAGATCTTTAGCGTATACTATTTGTCGATTTTTTTGCGGAGACGCTCTTTGAGTGTGTGGATTTTATCCTTCACTCCAAGGGGTTTTACTAATTTGAGATTAATGGATTAAGTATCATTTAGAACCTAATTTTCTCGGTTAACCATTATTAAAGGGGATTTTACTATGCCCGATATGCCTAGTTATCAAGACAAGATATGGATCAGACTTTGGAAAGAAAATGCTACAGAACTACGTGAGCGTGTAGTAAGATGGCGTAAGCAAAATGCCATTACTAGAATCGAAAAACCAAGTAGATTACAAAGAGCTAGAAGATTAGGGTACAAGGCAAAACAAGGAATCATTGTTGTCAGAATGAGAGTTGGAACTGGTGGTATGAGAAAACAAAGACCTACAGGTGGTAGAAGACCAAAACACCTTGGTGTTACAAGAATCAAGGCAGATGACAACATGAAGACAGTTGCTGAAAGAAGAGTTCTTGAGAGATATCCAAACATGAAACTTTTGGGTTCATACTATATCTACAAAGATGGAAAGCATTATTGGTTTGAAGTTATCTTAGCAGATCCTGCACATCCAAGAATTGCTCAAGATAAAGAATTAAACCAACGAATATCTCTAACTGCATAAATTGAAATTATTATTATTCATTCCATTACTTTTGTTTTTAATAGTTACACCTGCGTTTGGTCAATTACTTTCTGATGCGACTGGCCTGATAAAACGTTTGGATGTTGAAGCAGGTGGCTATACATTTGAAGTTAAAACTGTTTCAAACTTTAATGTACTAGAACATGAATTTGATAAAGACGAAAAGCGATTGACAATTTTCATTAACAGCGAGTTAGAAAATAATTTGGGCGAAATAATTATTCCACAAATGCTACTTAGTGGTAATTTTACTTTTTATCTAAATGATATGGAATTCAATCCAAAAATTAAATCAAATGACAAGATTTCATTTATCACTCTAAACTTTACTGGGACAGGAAACCACAAAATTGACATCATTGCAACGAATACTGTCACTGGAGTAGAACAAAAATCAGAAACTCCTGTTACTGATGAATCTACATCTGAAGGTGGTGGATGTCTAATAGCTACTGCAACATTTGGCTCAGAACTAGCACCCCAAGTCCAACAACTAAGGGAAACACGTGATCAAAAGTTAATGAAAACAGAATCTGGGCAATTATTTTTGAACTCTTTCAATGAATTCTACTACTCATTTTCACCAATAATTGCTGATTATGAACGCGAAAATCCTGTTTTCAAAGAAGCTGTCAAGCTTGTTATTACTCCAATGCTTTCTACACTTTCAATTCTGAATTATGTAGATTTGGATTCAGAAGCTGAAGTACTAGGCTATGGAATTAGTTTGATTCTGCTGAATGTTGGGATATATTTTGTTGCTCCTGCAATTATAATTATAAAAATTAAAAAATAAACCCATATGGACAATGCAAAAATTGCTCTAATTGGAGGATTTAGTATAGTTGTAGCCCTATCAATAGCCGTTGTTTTGCTAAGTTAATCTTCGCCAAGTAATTTTTGAATCATTGCCTCAACATGTCCTGATTGACCAAATGATACATCCCTGAGAATTCCCTTCCTATCAACTAAAATGGCTGACGGAGTACCTTGTAAAGAAAATTTTTCAAATGTTTCAGCTGAATATTCTTTTGATTTCATATGATCTTTTACTTTTTGAATAATTTGATTTTTGTAATCCTCTGGCTGTGAGTCAAATTCAGGAATTTGTGGATAGATAAACTGCATAATTTTTTCTTGACTAATTTCTTCTGTAGTCTTTGTCAGATTGTCCATTCCTAATGGAAATGGAATCTTGTAAGATAATTTGTTTCCATCTTGTAATTTTCCATACATTGAAAGTGCATTCTTTGTCTCTCCAATTACTTCACCTGTTTCTGCAAGCATTTTCAAATTTTCTAATGTGTTTTTATCAAAATCTTCAAAAGCAGTTGCAATACCTAAAACTCTAACTCCCTCGTCTTTGTATTTGTTGTAGATACTAATTGCCTCTGGAATTGCATTCATAAAACAACCTGGACAATTGACTTGAAAGACTTCCAATAAAACAACATGGTCTTTTTCTTGGTCAAAATTAGTCGGAGCACCTTGTATCCACTCTGAAACTCCAAAATTTGGTACTTTTTCTCCTATTACTGCACTCACAGAACTTTCTCTTATTTTTTCCATTAAATACATACCCCCACTAATTTTAGATCTTTTCCAAGTAACCTAATATAGGACACTAAAAATCCCAAAATAAATTGCATGTAGTAACTGATGATCGATTGGCACTTTTTGGTAAAATGGAATCAAAATATGAACAAAAAGATACAAAGTATTTTGTTTCTCTTTTAGAACATCCTGATTATGTGATTAGAACAAGAGCTACTTGTATTTTAGTTGATTTTGGTGGAGAAGATAAAGTTCCCTATATTGCTAAAGTTTTAAAAAATGATGAAAATGAATTGGTACGACACGAGGCTGCATTCTCGTTAGGTCAGATGTGCTACTCTAATGGAATACCTTCACTAACTGATGCGACACTTAATGATCCAAGTATGTTTGTGCGACATGAAGCTGCAATTGCCTTAGGTGTTGTTGGTTCCAAAGAAGCGAAAGAAACTCTGAAAAAGGCATTAAATGATTCTGATAAATCAGTAGTTGAATCTGCAATTGTCGCCTTGTCTAATATTCAGTTTATGGAAACGTTAAGTAAGAATGAAAAGTTTGCAAAGTTAACAGGTGGATGAGATGAATTTTCCTTTAGGTGTAATAATAATAGTTGGTGTTCTCGCTGCAATAATTTTAGGATTTATTGCTGCAGACCCTGATGATATTATAAAACCGAGAGCAATTTCTGTTGTAGAAAAAGTAACTGTTTGTACCATGGAATATGCAC
>ENA-ORDI01001869-ORDI01001869.1-marine-metagenome-genome-assembly--contig:-NODE-1869-length-10884-cov-3.439160_pt1 | contig 10884 bp, 6 predicted proteins | sample MGYA00248628_ERZ508525 | MGnify/ENA primary metagenome ERZ508525 (study PRJEB26195, sample SAMN05422138) | marine metagenome | isolation source: East of Porto Seguro, South Atlantic Ocean | place...
GCCTATTACATCGTCGCCCCCGCCGAAGCGTCGAGCAATCTCGCGCGCTATGACGGCGTGCGTTATGGCCTGCGCGACCTTCCCGACGGGGCGGGCCTGCAGGACATGTATGCCGCCACCCGCGCCGCCGGTTTCGGTGACGAGGTCAAGCGCCGCATTCTGATCGGTACCTATGTGCTGAGCGCGGGCTTCTACGATGCCTATTACACGCAGGCGCAAAAGATCCGCACGCTGGTGAGCCAGGACTTCGAGAAGGCATTCGCGCAATGCGACGCGATCCTTGCGCCAACCACGCCGACCGCCAGCTTCCCGCTCGGTTCGCTCAACGAAGACCCGCTGACGATGTATCTCAACGACGTCTTCGCGGTCCCGGCGAGCCTCGCGGGCCTGCCCGCGATGAGCGTGCCCGCCATGCTCAACGATGACGGCCTGCCGCTGGGCCTCCAGATCGTCGGCAAGCCGTTCGACGAGCAGGGCGTGCTCAACGCCGGGCTGGCGATCGAGCAGCGCAGCGGGTTCGATGCCGCGCCGGATCGGTGGTGGTGAGTGGCTTTGAACGCATCTTCGAATTTATAATCGGTACTATCGGCTATCTCGGTATCGGCGGCGGCAACTCCTATTCCGACAAAGGACGTCGAAGTCGCGAGGAAGCCGAATGGCGCAAAAAGCACGGCTCGAAGTGGGATAAAGAATGAGCACTTACCGCATCCAGGGCGCGACGGGCGAATGGGAGGTCGTGATCGGCCTCGAAGTCCACGCGCAGGTCACCTCCAATGCCAAGCTGTTCAGCGGCGCTTCGACCGCCTTCGGGGCCGAACCCAATACGCAGGTGAGCCTCGTCGACGCGGCGATGCCGGGCATGCTGCCCGTGCCCAACCGCGAATGCATCCGCCAGGCGGTGCGTACCGGCATGGCGATCGAGGCCGAAATCAACAAATACAGCCGGTTCGACCGCAAGAACTACTTCTACGCCGATCTGCCGCAGGGCTACCAGATCAGCCAGCTCTACCACCCGATCGTGGGCGAAGGGCAATTGCTGATCGAGGCCGATGAGAAGGCCGGCATCTCCGAAGACAAAATCATCGGCATCGAACGCATCCATGTCGAACAGGATGCGGGCAAGCTGATGCATGACCAGCATCCGACCATGTCCTATGTCGATTTGAACCGTTCGGGCGTGGCGCTGATGGAAATTGTCTCCAAGCCCGACATGCGCAGCCCCGCCGAAGCGGGTGCCTATGTGCGCAAACTGCGCGCGATCCTGCGCTATGTCGGTTCGTGCGACGGGAACATGGAAGAGGGTTCGATGCGCGCCGACGTCAATGTCAGCGTGCGCAAGCCGGGCGAGGAATTCGGTACGCGGACCGAGACCAAGAACGTCAACTCGGTGCGCTTCGTGATGCAGGTCATCGAATACGAAGCCAACCGCCAGGTCGATGTGCTCGAGAATGGCGGGACGGTCGATCAGGAAACACGCCTGTTCGATCCGAACACCGGCACCACGCGGACCATGCGCAGCAAGGAAGACGCGCATGACTATCGCTACTTCCCCGATCCCGACCTGCTGCCGCTCGAACTGGAAGATTCCTTCCTTGACGAATGCCGCGCTTCGCTGCCCGAACTGCCCGATGCCAAGCGCGCGCGCTATGAAAACGAGCTGGGCCTCACGCCCTACAATGCACGCGAATTGACCGCCGAGGTCGAAACCTTCGCGCGTTTCGAAACACTGCTTGGCGTTGCCGCGGCGAAGATCGGCAAGCCCGAGGCCAAGGTCGCGACACAGGTGGCGAACTGGGCGCTTTCAGTGGCGCCGGGCGTGGTCAAGTCGCTGGGTGACGACGCCGATATGGCCAATGCCACTGCCGAAGCGCAGGCGGCCATTCTCGCCATGCAGGACAAGGGCGAAATCTCCGGCGGACAGGCCAAGGAGATTTACGAGATCGTCCTCAAGACCGGGCGCGACCCCGAGGAAATCGCCGACAGCGAGGGCCTCAAGCAGGTCAGCGATACCGGCGCGATCGAAACCGCGATCGACGAAATCCTCGCCAACAACGAGGACAAGGTCGAACAGTATCGCGGCGGCAAGGACAAGCTGTTCGGCTTCTTCGTCGGCCAGACGATGAAGGCGATGCAGGGCAAGGCCAACCCGGCGGTGGTCAACCAGATCCTCAAGGACAAGCTGGGCTGATCGTTCGGACGAGGGCCGCCCCGCGCGGCCCTTGTCGAGCCGACAAGCCGCTGGCCGAGAGCGCGCTTGTCCGGTCTTGGGCCCGGCCTTAGTCCCCCGACCATTCCCGTGCATGCTGCACGGATGGAAGGGGACTGAATTCAATGAAGAATACCGCCGTGGTCGCAGCGCTTCTGGCCTGTGTCGCATCCGCCCCGCTGGCTGCCAAGGAGGGGATGTTCACCCCCGGCCAGCTACCCGAAATCGCCGACGATCTGCGCGCCATGGGGCTCGAGGTCGCGCCCGAGAAGCTGGCCGATCTCACCGGTTTCCCGATGGGCGCCATCGTCCAACTGCAGGGCTGTTCGGCAAGTTTCGTTTCGCCCGAAGGGCTGGTGGTCACGAACCACCACTGCGCGCGCGGATCGGTGCAGTACAATTCGACCGCCGAGAACAACTATCTCGAAGACGGCTTCCTCGCGCAGGCCAAGGCCGACGAACTGCCCGCTGCGCCCGGATCGCGCGTCTATGTCACCACTGAAATCACCGATGTTACCGCACGCGTGCGCGACGGGATCGACACGCTCTCGCCAACCGAACGCTATGAAACGGTCGATCAGCGGGTGAAGGACATCACCGCCGAATGCGAACAGGACGTCGGCTTCCGCTGCCTGGTAGCGAGCTTCTATGGCGGCAAGGAATACACGCTGATCAAGCGGCTCGAGGTCAAGGACGTGCGGCTGGTCTATGCCCCTGCCGACGCGGTCGGCAAGTACGGCGGCGATATCGATAACTGGATGTGGCCGCGCCACACCGGCGACTTCGCCTTCTATCGCGCCTATGTCGCCCCGGATGGCTCTTCCGCCGAGTATGCGGAAGAGAACGTACCTTACCGCCCCGAACACCATCTCAAGGTCAGCGCTGCGGGTCTCGATGATGGCGATTTCGTCATGGCGGCGGGCTATCCCGGTTCGACCCAGCGCTACACGCGGCTGGGCGAAGTCGAGAACACCTTCGGCTGGACCTATCCGACCTTCGTCACGCTGCTCAACGACTGGATCGACGCGATCGAGGAGGCTGCACCGCTGGGTTCGGACGCGCGGGTCAAATATGAATCGCGCCTCGCCGGGCTAAACAATTATGAAAAGAACCTGCGCGGGCAAATCGATGGCGCGCGCCGGGTCGGGCTGGTCGATCGCCGGCGCGAACGCGAAGCCGCACTCAATGCGTGGATCGCGGCCGATGCCGCCCGGGCACCCTATGGCGAAGCCATCGCTGCGCTCGACACGCTGTCGGAAGAGAGCGCCACCGCGGCGCGGACCAATTTCTGGTACGGCAACGTCACACGGCCGCAGCTGCTGTCGGCGGCACAGCGGCTCTATCGTCTCGCCAAGGAGCGTGAGAAGCCCGATGCGCAGCGCGAGAGCGGCTATCAGGAGCGCGACATGGCGTTTTTCCGGCAGGGCCTGCAGGCGCTCGACCGGCGTTATGACGCCGCGGTCGACAAGGCCGAATGGCTGCTGTTCCTGGGTGGCTATCTCGAACAGCCCGCTGCCGAACGTGTAGCCGTTCTCGATGAGGCACTGGGCATCGCGGGTGCGAGCGACATCGCGCAGGTCGAAGACGCGATCGACGGCTATTACGCTGCCACCACGCTCGACGAGACCGATACGCGGCTTGGGCTGATGGATGCCAGCGTCGCAGAACTCGAAGCGAGCGACGATCCGTTCATGCAGCTCGCGGTCGCGCTCTACGATTACGAGCGCAAGCTCGAGTCCGAGAGCGAGGAACGCGAGGGGCGCGCATTGGCGCTGCGGCCCGCCTATATGGACGCGATCACGCAATGGCAGCGCAGCCAGGGCGCGGCGACCTATCCCGATGCCAACAGCACGCTGCGCGTGACCTATGGCAAGGTGCTGGGCGGCAGTCCGCGTGACGGCATGGCGTATCTTCCCTTCACCACGCTTGAAGGAATTCTCGAAAAGGACACCGGGGAAGAGCCCTTCAATGCGCCCGAGGGCCAGCTCGCCAGCATCCGGGCGGGCGATTACGGCCCCTATGCGCTCGACAGCATCGGTTCGGTGCCGGTCAACTTCCTGTCGGATCTCGACAGCACCGGCGGCAATAGCGGGTCGGCCACGCTCAATGCGCGCGCCGAACTGGTCGGCCTGCTGTTCGACGGCACCTTCGAAAGCGTCAATTCGGACTGGGATTTCGATCCGCGTACCACGCGCACGATCCATGTCGACACGCGCTACATGCTGTGGGTGATGGACAAGGTCGACGGCGCACAGGGCCTGATCGAGGAAATGGACATCGTCCGCTAGACCGAATGGCATTCACAACGGAAATGGGGCTGCCGGAGCGATCCGGCAGCCCCTTTTCGTGCGGTCAGCCGGCGCCCTCCTCGAGATAGGGGCGCACCAATTTGCGCACATCGACCCGTGCTTCGAGCCGGGCAGCGAGCAGCGCGGTGCCGCTTACCTTGCGCTGCACGAACAGCGTTTCGACCGGCGGAATGTGCCAGGTCGACCGGTCGGCCGCCATCTCCATCCCCTGTTCGCGCAGCACTTCGACGAAGCCGCGATCACCGAAGTCGAACGGGCCGGGGCGGTTCATCTCGGTCACCACGATGTCGATCATCCGGTCGACCAGCGGGCGGTGACGGGCCACGGCCGCTTCGCCCAGGAAGCCCGCTGCCCGGGCGGCTTCGCGGACCGCGTCGCGATCACCCGAAAGCCCTGCCGATAACAAGCTCCGATAGCCTTGTGCGGTCGCAGGATCGACATCGCGCGCAGCCCCGAAATCGAGCAACACCAGGCGGCCGGTGTCGGGCTGGAAACGATAGTTGGCGAAATTGGGATCGGTCTGCATCGCGCCGAATTCGAACATTTCGCGCAGCACCAGTGCCATCAGGTCCCGCATGGCAGCGTCGCGCTGCTCCTGCGGGGCATCGGCCAGTGCTTCGATCGGAATGCCGTCGATGAAATCCATCGCCAGCACGCGCGCCGTGGTGAGCTCGGGCAACGGGCGCGGAACGACATAATCGGCATGCCCGTCGAGCCAGTCGGCGAAGCGGGTCATCTGCGCCGCCTCGCGCTCGTAATCGGCTTCCTCGTGCAACTGCCTTTTGGCTTCGGTGAGCAGCGGTGCGAGGTCCAATTCGCGCGGCAGGACGCCCGAGACACGCAGCAATGTAGCGACATTGTCGACATCGGAATCGATGCTTTCGCGCACGCCCGGGTACTGAACCTTGATCGCCAGTTCGCGCCCGTCGGGCAGCGTGGCGCGGTGTACCTGTCCGATCGATGCGGCGGCGATCGGGGTGGCGTTGAAGCGCGCGAAGCGGCGACGCCAGTCGGGTCCCCATTCGCTGTCGAGGACGCGGCGCAGTTGCTCCGGCGGCATGCGGTGCGCCTGCGAACGCAATTGCGCCAGGATCGCGGCGAGTTCGGGCGGCAAGAGGTCGCCCGCGTCCATCGAAATCATCTGGCCAAGCTTCATAGCCGCGCCGCGCAGGTGCGACAGGCGATCTGCCAGCCGCCCGACATTGCCGGGGGTCAGGACGAGATCGCGCATCCGCGGGCGTTCTCCGCGTGCCAGCCGCCGCGCCCCTTCGCCCAGCATCCCCGAGGCGACACCGCCCGCCAGCCGGCCGAAGGCACCCAGTCGGGCGGCACGGCTCGACGGGATCGCACGGTGGCGCTTCTTGGGGTTGTCGTCATCGTCCATCGGTCATTCTTCCAAGCCTGTCCTCTCCGACAGGTTCCCACGGGGCGGCAGCGGCTCCAATACGCAAAAAAGGGCGCCGGGATCGCTCCCGACGCCCTTTTTGTTGCCGTGCCGGGGGCTTAGCCCTGGCGCTGGCCGGTCAGCGGCATGTCGCCGAATGCGCCGGCGTTGACAGTGCCGGTCATCTGGTCGCCCTCGACCGTGGCGGTGCAGTTGAGCGTCATCGGCATGGGGACGGTCATGTCCATCTTCCACTTGATGGTGTCGCCTTCGATCGTGCCGTCGGTGATGTCCATCGAGCCCATGCCGCCGGCCATCGAACCGGTGAAGCTGTTGCCGTCATCGCCGGGGACCACGGTCAGCGTGCCCTTCTGGTCGCCCATCGGGCTCTTCACGACGGTATCATAGGTGCCTGCTACGGACATGGAGGTTCCTCTCTTCACTTGAGGGTTTGAAGTGGCGTTTTCATCGCGCTTGCTGACACGAATGTCAATTATTCGGTGCCCGCCATCTCGACCCGTTCGACCGCGAGGCCGAGCTGCTCGAGTTGGGGTTCGACCACGCTGGCATCGCCCACGATGACCCAGACGAAGCGGTCGGGATCGATTGCCGCGCGCGCTGCTGCATCGAGGCTTTCGGCGGTCTGCGCACGATAGCGATCGGCCACGCGCTCGTAATAGTCGTCCGGACGACCGTACATGGCGTTGGTCTGCATCGCGCCGAGGATCGCGCCCGAGGTTTCGAACTGGCCGGGCAGTTCGCCGATTTCGGCGGTGACGATCCGGGTCAGTTCGGCCTCGGTAACGCCGCGCGTGTCGAGGAATTCGCCGGTCTCGCGGATGAGTTCGGCCAGCGCATCGCCGGTCCGGTCGGCCTGGACAGGTGCCCGCACCGTATAGGCAACGGCGTTCTCATTGGTCAGCGGCGCGCCGCGCACGCCATAGCTCCAGCCCTTGGTCTCGCGCAGGTTCATGTTGAGCCGCGCGAGGAAGTTGCCTCCCAGCGCATTGTTGGCGTTGAGGAAGTCGACATAGGTCTCGCCGCGTGGGTCGACCGAGGTTAGCTGCCCGCCATAGATGTAGCTCTGCGGCGAATTGGGCCGGTTGACCAGCACGATGCGGCTTTCGGCGGGCGCTGCGGGCGCGGCGTCGAAGCTCTTGGTACCTTTGGCGACCGCAGGGGCCTGCCAGTCGCCAAGCACGCCGTTCAGCGCTGCTTCGATCTCGGCCAGCGGGCGGTCGGAAACGACGAACACCGCGCCGTTGTCGGGACGGATCCAGCGGTCCTTGAAGCCGGTGATGTCTTCGCGCGTGATCGCGCTCAGCGACGCGACGGTACCCGTGTCGGGTCCGGCATAGGGGCTTTCGGCGCCATAGATCAGTGGCGAGATCGTGCGCGCGGCAATCGCCGACGGAGTGCGCAGTTCCTGCTCGACCCCGGTTATGCGCTGTGCGCGCACGCGGTCGATCTCGGACTGGGCGAAGGCCGGGTTGCGGACGATGTCCGACAGCAGTTCGAGCGAGGGCACGAGATTGGCCGAAAGCGCGGAAAGCGTGAAGCTCGACCGGTCGGCACCGCCGCCGAGCGAGATATTTGCGCCCAGCCGTTCGCTGGTCTCGGCGATCTCGCGCGAGCTCATGCTGGTGGTGCCTTCCTCGAACAGGCCGAGGGCGAGCCCTTCAAGCCCGCGCTTGTGCGCCGGATCGGCGGTGCTGCCCGCATCGAAGGACAGCGTGACATAGGTGGCGGGGATGGCGTCGCGCTGCGCATAATGCAGTGCCATGCCGTTCGCCAGCGTGGTGTGCTGGACCTCGGGGAAGTCGAGTTCGGCGACCGAGTCGATGGGCGGGGCCGGTCGGACCTTGGTCACCGTTACCTCTTCGGCGGGATCGCCGTCGCCAGCGGCCTCCGCAACGCCCGCAGCTTCCTCGTAGGAGCCGTCACGTTCGCCCGGCTCGAGCACGAGCGTGAAAGAGGGGCGGGTCATCCAGCGCTGCATCGCCGCCTGCACTTCGCCGGGGGTCAGCGTGGCGAGGATTTCGAACTGGCGGGCATAGAAGCTCGGATCGTCGGCGAGCACTTCACCCGAAGCGAGCGTCACCGCCTTGCCGCCGAAGCCGCCAACCTGTTCCAGACCGCGGATCGTGCCGGCAACGGTGCTCGTCGCAGCGCGGCGCACTTCGTCTTCGGTCGGGCCTTCGGCAATGAACTGTGCGACCAGCTCGTCCAGCCGGCGTTCGACCTCGGCCTCGTCGACATCGGGACGTGCGGTGGCCGATACGTTGAGGATGCCCACGCGCTGCCAGGCATAATTGCCCGCCGAAACGCTCACCGCGAGCTGTTCGTCGCGCACCAGCGTGTTGTCCAGCCTGCTGGAGGACAGGCCGCCGAGGATCTGTGCCCCCACGGTCAGCGCGGTCAGTTCGCGATCGGTAATGCCGGGGGCGGTCCAGTATTTGTCGATCGAGACAGCGGCGACCTGGTCGCGCATGACCGTGCGCACGTCCTCGGTCAGTTCGGTGACCTCGGCCTGTGCGGGTTCGTTCACCGGGCCGCGCGCGATCGGGCCGAAGTACTTTTCCACCAGCGGGCGGGCTTCGTCTGCCGAGACATCGCCGGCCAGAACGACGGTCGCGTTGTTCGGACCGTATTTGTCGCGGAACCAGTTGCGGACGTCTTCCATGCTCGCGCTGTCGAGATCGGCCATCGAGCCGATCGGCGTGTGGTCGTAAGGATGCGGTGCGGGGAAGAGCGCCTCGATGATTTCGTAGAAGACCAGCCCGCCCGGCTGGTTGTCGCCCTGGCGCTTTTCATTCTGCACGACACCGCGCTGGTTATCGAGCTTCTCCTGCGTCACCGCGCCGAGAAGATACCCCATGCGGTCGCTTTCGAGCCACAGCGCGCGTTCGAGCGCGGGGGTCGGGACGGTCTGGAAATAGTTGGTGCGGTCGAAATTGGTGGTGCCGTTGTAATCGGTGGCCCCCATTTCCTGCAGGTACTGGAAATAGTCCTCGGGGGCGTTCTCGCTGCCGTTGAACATCAGATGTTCGAACAGATGCGCGAAACCCGACTTGCCCTTGGGTTCGTCCTTGGAGCCGACATTGTACCACACTGCGACCGCGACGATCGGCGCCTTGCGGTCGGTATGGACGATGACATCGAGGCCATTCTCGAGCGTGAACTTCTCGTAGGGGATGTCGACCTGGTCGACGAGCGTCGAGAGTTCGGCCGGAGCGGCATCTGCGGTGCTTGCGGCAACGTTCGCTGCGGGAGCCTGGGCGAACGCAGGGGCGCCGGTGCCGAGCGCGAGGGCAAGGGCGCTGGCGGTGAGAAGGGGCTTGAACTGCATGGTACCTCGATTGGCTGAATGGGCATGTCGCCCGGACGGAGATTAGGGGATCAACGGCGGTTGGTCACGGTTTTCCGAGACGCCGCATGGGCGACAACGTCGTCACGCCAGAAATGGACCGGCTTCAAGCGGTGCTGGACGAACAGCATAGCCTGATCGGTGTAATGCGGGGAAGCGGGACGCGTGGTCGCCGCGCCGAAGGGCTGGATCGACCGCGAGGATACGCGTTCGCCCGGCAGCCATTCGACCCACTGGATGAAGCTGTCGCCATGGCGGACCGAAAGCCGGCCGTCCTCGTCGACGTCCCAGGTGGTCGAGGCGCGCAGCGTGTCAGAACCGCCATCGAGCGGCAGATCGACATCGCCCTGCCGCAGTCGCAGCACCTCGCCCATCGGCGGGTCGGTGCGCCCGAAGTGCTCGGTGAGATGCGCCACCTGCCGGGCCAGTTCGTCGCGGGCATCGGGCCATGGCTTGTTCTGATAGCTCGACGACATGAATTCGCGGATCATCAGCAGGGCAAGGGCATCGGCGCGGCCAACGCTGTCGGCGGTAAAATCCCAACCCATCAGCATGTCGCGCGCATCGGCCAACTCCGCATCGTCCGACAGGTCGAGCGCCTGCAATTCGTCCCACAGCCGCGCGACATAACCGGCGCGATCATAGGCGGTGTCGTATTTGATCGCTTCCAGCGTGGCGCGGTCGAGCGTTTCGGCCTCGCTCATCAATTTCCACGCGCGACGGGAGCGGTTGGTCTGCTTGAGTTCGACGCCAAGTTCGGGCGCGAAATCTTCTGGCGCGAGGTCGCTGCCCGCGCCCGCGGCGGTGTAAGGCGTGTTGTTAGCGTTGTATATCCAACCGCTGGCCGGATTTACGTAGCGCGGCAGCCGTTCATAGCTGACCGGCCCCGACCAGATCGCCCGGGGATCGTCGCCGGGCAGGATATTGCGCCAGTCGTACCCTTTCACGCGGTCGGGCAGCGCGGCGTTGTAGATATAGGCGATGTTGCCCGCCTTATCGCCATAGATGAAGTTGGTGGACGGGATATCCATCCGCGCGAGGATGGTCTCGAACTGTTCGAGATCGGTCGCCTTGTTGAGCCGGTAATAGGCATCGAGCTGGCCGAGATTGCCGATTCCGCCATAGCGGATGGCGAAGAAGCCGTTGTCGTTCCTGATCACCGGGCCGTGGACGCTGCGATAGACCGTACGCCGAATGGGCAGCGTGACGGGGCCGAGCTTGACCGGCAAGGTGACCGTCGTCGCTTCGAGGTCGCGCCATTCGCCGCCGATCCGGTATCGGCTTTCGTCCTCGCTCATCTCCAGCCGATAGACATCGACCATGTCGGGCGTGTTGACCGTATTGGTCCAGCCGAGGTGCTCGTTATGCCCGAGGAAAGGGAAGGGGCTGCCGGGGAAATTCGCCCCAGCATAGTGCCAGCCTTCCTCGCTCTCGACGACCAGTTCGTACCACGCCACGCCGCCGCGCCAGGGCTGGTGACTGTTCGAAACGAGAATGGTCGGGCCGCCCGATTTTTCAGGGGTCACCGCGAAGGCGTTGGAACCGGCCAGGGCGCCATCCTCGCCCCAGGGGAGCGGGTGTGCGCGGGCCTGGTCGGGGGCGCGCTCGGAGGGCGTTT
>ENA-ORDI01001871-ORDI01001871.1-marine-metagenome-genome-assembly--contig:-NODE-1871-length-10879-cov-3.853175_pt1 | contig 10879 bp, 10 predicted proteins | sample MGYA00248628_ERZ508525 | MGnify/ENA primary metagenome ERZ508525 (study PRJEB26195, sample SAMN05422138) | marine metagenome | isolation source: East of Porto Seguro, South Atlantic Ocean | place...
CGCTCCTAGTTATTACTGGGTCGGTGTTGGTGATTTATATCATGACGTTAGCCCTCTTGTACAGGCTTACGAAGGTCTTGCAGCCATTGTAGGCATTGAAGATGATGTTGTTGGTACACCGAATGCCTTTTCTTTAAAAGGCAACTATCCAAACCCCTTCAACCCCATTACGAATATTGCGTTTAATCTCGATGTTCGCAGTGATGTAACGGTTACCGTTTATTCACTTCTGGGTGAAGAAGTTGCTACAGTCCATAATGGAATCTTGCAGTCTGGTCTGCAGTCCATCAAATGGAATGGCTTAGATAGTCGTGGTACACAGGTTTCATCAGGTGTTTACATTTACCGCATTGAAGCACAAAACCGTGCTTTAACCGGTAAAATGATGCTCTTGAAGTAATCTTACATCACTATAGATTATTGTGATATAAAAAGGGCGGCTTTTAGCCGCCCTTTTTTTAACTTTCCGCCCTCAAAAATGAAGAAACTACACTTATTAACTATTATCATTTTTTGCCTGCTTATTTCGTGCTCACGTTCGGACAAGATTGTTGCATCTATTGATGGTGAACCAATTTATTTCGAAGATATATTTTCAGCTATTGATGAAAGTGATTTTAATAAACGTTCAAATGAAGAAAAGAAAACATTTATTAGAAAATATGCAGCAAATAAAATCCTATCATCAATACCTCAACAAGAACTAGATGAATTTGGATTTTCCTATGAAGGAGCAAATAATCGATTAAGAAATAAGCTCATAATTAAAAATATTGAAAAGCATATTTTTAATCAACTTGTTATTTCTGACAGTACATTAGATTTTATAGTTAATGCTGTTAATATGGATATCTATGTAAAAGCAGTTACTGTCAATCACCGGTTTTCGTTTGGTAAAACAAATCCTCGCACGAAAAAAGAAGCATTGAAACAAGCAGAGGTAATTTATAATAGACTTCTATCAAATGAACTTACATATGAAGAAGCATTGTCAATATATAGTGAATCCACAGTATCAAAAATCAAAGGGAATGAAATGGGTCAATTATATTATGGACTCATGCCTAAAAAATTCAACGATGCTATTTGGACATCAACCATGGGTTATTTACACGAGCCCCTAGAAACCCCAATTGGTTATCATATTATTATAGTTGATCATAAACTTCCAAAGCTTGGAACAGATAGAAGAGAAGTCGACAGAGAGAAAATGGTTAAAGATCTGAAAAAAGGGAAATATGGCTATCAGGAAGAAAATTTTATTCAGTTTGTAGAAAATTTATATGAAAAATATGATGTATCACTCAATCAAGATGAACTATATAATGCGTGGGATTCTCTCAAAACGATTGATGGTATCAATACCATGTCCGGCGTTTCAATAGATGGATTGTCAGAAGTGGAAACGTCAAATATTTTAGCAAAAATAAATGGTTCGGAGATAACATTGGAATGGATAATAAACGAAACGGAGAACTATTCATTTTATAATAACATATCTGTTAATAAAGGATTCTCATTCTATAAATTAATTTCTGATGTTATAGCAAGATACTTAATGTCAGAATGGTATAAAGATAATAGAGAGATATTTCCTGACTTGGAAAAAACGATTAAGTATAAAAGTATCCAAAAAATAAACTCCCTTTATTTTGATAAAATGCAAAAGCTAAACCCAGATTTAACTAAAGAAATTATTATGAATCGTTTTATGTTGGAAAAGGGTGTTGTAATCAATAGCGAATTATTTGCTGAAGATTTTTAATAGTTGACTGTATAAGTCTTTGCTATTGAAGCCCTGTCCCAAATAATATTCTCCCCCAGCATCCTGTAAAATTAATTCCCAATGGAGATGAGCTCCTTTACGTGTTCCCAATGTGCTGGGTTCTGTTCCGCTGTTTCCCGATAGACCAATTAAATCTCCAGCATTAACAACTGTTCCTGGCATTATTTCTGGATTAATATGAGATAAGTGGGCATAAATAGAATAAGATCTGTATCCTGGAACAAGATCAAATCCATGGTCAATATAGATTGCTTGTCCAACCAACGCATGTTCAAATACATCCGATGGCGTATGACCTAATCGTTTGGCTTCCGCCAAGAGTTTCTTCCTGAATTCCGCCGGCAATTCTTTATAATGATGATCCGCCCGAACAACGATTCCGCCAGCCGCAGCTCGAACAGGCGAACCCCAGTTTACGTAAAAATCGATACCACGATGAATTCCATGTCTATAGCTCCTTGGGGCGTTAGGCAATAACAACGCTCGGGTAGGGATAGATATGCCCTCACAAGGTAAAATAAGTGATAAATCAGCCACTGTTTCAAGTGTGGGTGGTTGATGATTTTTTGTGAACAGTGGCACAAGTGATTTTAGTCCCGGATATCCATAAGCATCCAAATATGGTTTAATTATTCTAACGATAAACGGCCTGTTCAGTTGATATCTAATTATAAGTGAATCACCACTAATATCTGCAGAAACAAACTCATAACTCGGGATATTCGATTCATAATCTTTAACAATTATGTGATTTATTAAATGAGATAACGAATCATCCTGAATAGAATCGTTTAAAATATGTTGTATGGCTTTTTCAGAGATATCGTTAAGAGACTCATCAATAAACTGAAGATGTTCAGCGCTGATTTCAGCTGGTAAAATAAACGTAATTTGAGATCCATCATTTGATGTATTTAATTGAGGGATGATTTTAATTACAATCGTTGGTTCAATAATTTCTTTTGCAACAGGCGCAACAGTTTCAATAATAACAGATTTAACGGCCTCACCTATTGTTAGAGTATCTTTGTCAAAATTCATTATTTCAACAGTATCGCTAATAACAGATATTATTTCTTGAGGAACAACTGGCTCAACAATGACGCTGTCTTTTGAAGCAACGGCATTAGGAAGTGTGATAGGTTGGGGGGGTGGTGGCGCACAACCAATCATCCAAACAATGATTGTAAGCACAAGGGTATAATTTGATTCTGCTCTAAAGATCAAAGGTAGTTTTTTAAGAAAGATGTTTTAATAATACATCAAAAGCGTCAATGAACGCTTTGAAGGGATGTGCCGTAATAGTTTCTTTGCATACAGTTGTATAAATGGAATCAGATTCATCCAACGAACCATAATTTTCATCTAACAAAACTTGAACACAGGGTAATTCAGATAATTTTAACGTATCTAAAATTGAATATTCATAAAGTCCCCATGCTGCAGGAGCAAAAATAATACCCTGTGCTTTTTTGCGATTCCGCTGAATAAATGAAATAGCTTTTTCTGCTTTGTGAGTTTGCAAAAATCGAAGTTGAATTGCACTGCCAACGCCATGAGAATGGATACGTAACCCTTTATTAATTTTATCTAATGTTACCCGTTCACCAACTTTTGAAGACTCTACGCCGATTAGATTAATGTTAGGACCTTGCAATATGAGGATTTCCATCTTTTTACCTTAAGGGAATAATGTGTCCAATTATATAACCCACAACAATACCAACTAATAGTGCGAGTGTTAGTACCCGGGATTTCATGAGTTCACCGGAATATCCTTTTTTAATAGCGATTATGCTAACAAAGTACCCCAAGCCATTCAAGAGCCAGAAAAAGGGAATAGCTAGAACCTTAATGATTAATGGACCAATAAATGGAATCATTGCAATCAGCGCACCCAATCCGACAAATAGTTGTGTAAATAATCCCAATATTAATGTAACAAACACAATAATTTTTTCATCAATGCCTAATTTGAGAGCCACTGCTATAAAAATAGCGATCAACAGCCAAATGATAATATGTTTTTTATAATTGCGGAAAAAAACTGTTTTAGACATGGTCAATTTTTGCGATAATATTAATTCCATAAATTTTTACGGTTGCCTGTATGATTCGGCGTAAACCATTTCTTTCGACCCATATTTGGCGAACAACTTCTGGTGAAACGATATTATTCATAAAATAGTCTGATTGCTCAGGCGTAGATGTTACATCATCTTGAGCTTTGATGTCCAGCCGGTAATGATCACAAAGAATAGTGCTGTTTGCTATAGAAATTGTGCTTGTGTCTGCCCAAAGAAATCGCGCAGAATACAATTCGCCATCATGATCCATTGGAAACCATTTAGTATCAAATGTTGCAACTGATTCTTTTTGTATACGAGCTAATAAAGAAAATATAGTCTGTATTTCAGGTATTCGTGTGAGGATTTTTTCTTCATAATGAAGGGTACTGTCATGCCCCTCATACACAGCAGCCACTTTATATTGAGTGGCCCCCTGTTTTATTATTTTTTCATAATTAATTAAACCATAATGGGAAGAATCATATGTAACGGAATATTGATTATCTGTGGGCCACATAATATTTACTAAACCAACTGTTTGAACGTTAAATTGAATGCTGTTATTATCAAAAACCATTTTTACATCTACAGTGGGTATGCTAAAAAAAGTTATTTTGTACTCTTGAGCTTGGATTGAACAAAAATAAAACAACATAAGATTCAACAAACGTTTCATTATGGTTTCCATTTGAACCTGCCTACTAATCCCGCCAGCCCAATAAAAGGTATATAAAAGGGCTGCAAGATGCTCCAAAGAATGAAAGTGATAGATGGAAAAGTAAGATGTAATTTGGCTGCACCCGCATAAATCACTAATGCATCACTTACAAACTTTAGACCAATAATCATAGGCAGAATTGAATATACACTTGATGTAAAAAGACCCATAAGAATGGTTGAATTCATCACAAATGCATTGAACAAAAATAAAAGGAAAAAAAGATCAATCTTGGATGCGAGCCTGGAATTAGAAGACCAACGGATGCGCTGACTTATAAACTGCCTTATGGACAAAGAAGGTCTGGTTTTAATAAAACTGTCGGAATCTTGATTAAATGCACACCCATATTTTTTTCCAATCGTTTGAACCAGATAAACATCATCACCTGAAATGCGTTCACGTACCGGATTAAAACCATCTATTTTCTCAAATAATTTTCGCTTATAAGCAAGGTTTTGCCCAGATCCTGTCCAACAAAATCCCCACCCAATAACACCGGCATTTGCCGCCACTAATGCTAAAAAATCTACAAGTTGATAATGATAAAATGATGAGTTCTTTTGAGCATCAATACTGGATGAGCCCACAACAATACCCACATCGCCATGCAAATAATTAACCATACTTTTAACCCACCTTCGGGGAATACGACAATCAGCGTCTGTCGTTAAAATATACTCTCCTTTAGATTTTTCAATTGCTGTTGTTAATGCATGTTTTTTTGGTGTCATTATTGATGATTTTTCGTTTATTTGAACACCGTGTATATATTCATATTGTTCGGAATAATGTTGTATCACCGACCAAGAATTATCGGTTGAACGGTCATCGGAAATCACAACATCCAGCAATTCATTTGGATAATCCAGATGAGTTAAATCTTCTAGAATATGTGTCAAATTTTCTTCTTCGTTTCTGGCGGCGATTACAATGGCAACGGTTGGCCAATCTGTGAAATTATTTTCACTGGTTTTGATTCGACGTAACCCTGTAAGAAAAAAGAGTACAAAAAGAATGTAAACACCCAGACTGATTGTCAGGGCAAAGAATAAAAGATTCATCCCAAGGGAAGGAAAAATGAAGCAATCAGGAAGTAAAGGGTAACGCCTACAATATCAATACTGGTTGTAACAAAAGGACCGGTTGCTACTGCGGGATCTATTTCGAGTTTATTAAGAAATAGTGGTACAAAAGCGCCTATTGTTGTTGCAATTAACATAGAAATAGAAATACTCAATCCAACAATAATTCCAAGATACGGCGACAAATCCATAAACCGAGTGAAAGTAAATAGTCCCAGCAATACTCCGTAGAGCAGCCCTAGAATAAGACCAACTCGAATTTCCTTGAATAATATTTTCATATTGTTGCCCACATTTACTCTGCCGGTAGCTAATCCGCGAACAATAATCGTAGATGTTTGCGTGCCGATATTTCCACCCATACCAATAATAACAGGAATAAAAGCGGCCAATATTAGTGTGGTTTCTAAAAGGTTTTCGTATAACCCGATTATTGTTGCAGCCGCAACACCTCCTATCCAACTGGCGAACAGCCACGGAAAGCGGCTTTTTGCATTTTCCCATGAAGATTTCAGTAATATTTCCCGATCTTTTCCCACACCAGCCATTTTTAAGAAATCTTCAGTCGCTTCTTCTCGAATAACATCAACCACATCATCAACGGTCACAATACCTAAAAGATTTTCATCATGGTCAATAACCGGCACCGCAAGATAATTATACTGTGATACAATTTGTGCAACTTCTTCCTGATCTGTGTCAGGATAAACAGTATGCACTTTCCTGATCATCATATCTTTTAACATTGAATCGGGAGAAGTTGTTACTAAGTCACGCAGAGAAATAATGCCGGTTAATTGATTTGCGTCATTTGTGACATATAGGTAAAAAACCATTTCTGCAGCATCTTCATGCTGAAGAGCTGATATAGCCTCTTTGGCGGATGTTTCTTCATGAAGAGTAAATACATCTGTATACATCAAAGAACCGGCACTATCATCAGGATAAGCCAATATTTCTTCAAGCTCTTCTGCTTCTTCCTTTTTTAATAAATGAATAACATCTTGTGCTTGTTCGTCCGGAAGAAGATTCACAATTTCAGCCTGATCACTGGCGCTAATTGGATCAATTAATTCGACAATGCGATCTGGGGAAACGTCTGCTAAAAGATTTTGCAGGATGGATTCATCCAACTCTGTCATGAATTCACCGGTATGCTCATGGGGACGCATCATTGCAAAAAGTTGATCTTGCTCACTATCAACAAAATATCGGAAAAGCATCGCCATATCCGCAGGGTGAGTCTTTTCAATAAGTTTAATCAAGTTGGTGCGGGCGTGTCGACGCAAGAGCCGGCGAAAAGTATCTCGCAATACATGAATCTCACGTTCGAACATTTGTTGTTTCATGAGCGTACTTTCGTGATTGAATTCAACCAGTTAAAACCAAAATATATACATCCGATTCCAAGGAGTAATATCCAAGGAGCTACATGGCCATTCCAAGTATAGAAGCCATCTAAAGATTCATTGTAGTTTGTGAATAACAAAGCCATCAAATTATTTGCTGCATGGAGGATAAAACTAGCCCAAATAGACCCAGTTCGCCAAGCGAGATAACCAAGTAGGACACCTAGTAAATATATTTGAATTAACCAAAATGGATTTAAGTGAATGACTGCGAAAAATAAACTTGTTACTAATATAGCTCGAGTGATGTCTTGCCAGTGTTCTTCGAGAAATTGCTGGAGAAAACCTCTGAATAATAACTCTTCCCCGAGTGGTGCTAATATTACAATTCCGAATATCAAGAATATCGCCATATTGAATGAATCGAATTTGAGCATGTAACCCAATTGATCTAGATATTCCGGGGGTGTGAATAATAAACTGGCTATTCGATCAAATTCATCCACCGCAATTATTATACCAAGCGATAGGACTAGAGTTGCAAGAACGATAGGTAAAGATAAGCGCTGTAATCGCAATCGGTCAACAAGTGACTCTCTTCGGGCGATTAAAAATAAAAGTAGGGGGACAATCATAAATCCCTGCCCGATAAACAAAGCCAGAAAATTAGTTATCTGGCTATCATTTTCTGGATGGTAAATGAAGCCCACGGAGGCAATAACAGTACCTACCACCAACGCTGAAAACACTGACAGTATTACAATTGCAAAAACATTTTTTGTAGTTAAAGTTCGGTTCATTGTAGGGTTCGCTCGGTAAAAGGTCGTTTTCTGTTGAATTCATATACCAAAAAATTACTGCAAGACTTCCTAAATGCAAAGTCTCCTTGTATTTTATGTTGTTTTCGATAGTAAAGCATATATATGTTTTGGGGCGCTATTTATACTAAAAATAATTCAAACCAGCACTTGAAAAGGCCCCGATACTTTCGGGGCTTTTTTAATTGATTGATGTCAGCTTGGATATCAACACTCCTCCGGCCACAGCCACATTCAAAGATTCTCCTGATCCTAAACGGGGAATAGCGATAAAGTGTTTAATGTGTTCACGAGTATTTTTAGAAATCCCATGGGCTTCACTTCCCAATACCAGCACCCAGGGAGTTGAAAGTGAAAGGTGTGTTAAATCTTTACCATTTTGGTCAGCGGCAACGATTGAATGTGTTGATGTAAATTGTTTTATATCCGCGTCTACATTAGCAGTGATATTAAAATGAGCTCCCATGCCACCCCGTACTACTTTAGGATTATAAACATCCACGCAATCTCCTGTTAAAAATATATGGTTTATTCCAAACCATGCAGCTGTACGTAAAAGTGTTCCCATATTTCCCGGGTCAGAAATATTGTCCAGAAAAAGCGAATTTTCTTTTACTATAATTTTTGATTTTTGATAGTCAGGAATGATACAGATGCCCAAAATGCCTGAGGGTGTTTCCGTTGCTGAAACTGTTTTCATTTCAGCTGCAGTTATCTTTTTAGTCGGACACATTTTTGTAATATCGTCAACCATAGTTGGAAAATTATTTTGAAACGTATCCGTATAATAGGCCAGATGTAAAGGTCCATTTGTAAGTATTACTTCTTTAAATAATCGGCGCCCTTCAATAATATATTGACCATGAGCTAATCGATCTTTGCTCTTGTGCAACGAACGAATATGTTTTAATTCAGCATTGATAATCATATAACTCCAGAACAAACAGTTTGATTGCCCCAACGAACCCCGGTAATTTCACCCTCAAATTATATAAGAACAATCAATATGTCAAAAGGCGTTACACCCCAATCCAAAGATTATTCAACCTGGTATACAGACGTTGTCGTAAAAGCAGGCTTGGCTGATTATGGCCCCGTAAAAGGTACCATGGTTATTAAACCATACGGTTTTGCCTTATGGGATAATATAAAAGAATCTTTTGACCGCATGATAAAAAAAACGGGCCATGTTAATGCGTATTTTCCCATGTTTATTCCTAAATCCTTTTTTACTAGGGAAGCAAAACATATTGAAGGGTTTGCCAAAGAATGTGCTATTGTTACTCACACTCGTCTGAAAACGGACAGTGATGGGAGCCTTATTGTCGATCCGGAATCTCGTTTAGAAGAAGAGGTTATTATTCGACCTACTTCAGAAACCATAATTTGGTCGATGTATAAAAAATGGATTCAGTCGTACCGTGATCTTCCACTTTTGATTAATCAATGGGTAAATGTTGTACGCTGGGAAATGCGTACCAGATTGTTTTTACGAACCACAGAATTTCTTTGGCAGGAAGGCCACACTGCTCACGCAACAGCAGAAGAAGCTGAAGAAGAAACGCTACTTATTTTGGAATTGTATCGTCAGCTTGCGGAAGATTTTCTGGCCATACCTGTATTAACAGGGTTGAAAACAGAGGCTGAAAAATTTGCAGGAGCAGAAAAAACATATTGTATAGAAGCAATGATGGGAGACAAACGTTCATTACAAGCGGGAACGTCCCACTATCTTGGGCAGAATTTTGCCAAAGCATTTGATGTTACATTTCAAACCAAAGACAATAAAGAGGACTATGTGTATGCCACCAGTTGGGGTATAAGCACCCGGTTGGTCGGAGCAGTTATCATGGTGCACGGTGATGATAAAGGGTTACGCCTTCCACCAAAAATTGCACCCTATCAAGTGGTTATTGTTCCTATCGCAAGAAACAAAGACCATGAAAAACTGGTCAAAGATTTCATAGAGCCAATCACATTTGGTTTAAAGGAAAATAATGTTCGTGTGCATGAAGATTGGTCGGATAATTCACCTGGTTTCAAATTTAACGAATGGGAAATGAAGGGAGCTCCTATTCGTATGGAAGTGGGACCTCGTGATGTAGAAAATAATCAAGTTGTTTTGGTGCGTAGGGATACAAATGAAAAGTTCAACATCGGAAAAGAAGATTTATTAAATAAAATCCCAACCCTATTAGATGAAATTCAATTAAGCTCAATTGATGATTTAAACAAAATGGAACCTTTCGGAAGAGAAAATCCAAATCCAGTATTTTTAACACGTCGGATTAATGTAAAAGACAAAACAGAGTTCCAAGGGAAAAAAGGAGGGAAACATTTGGAGATTATTATGGAAAAAAAAGGTACTGAACAAAGGGGGGTTTGGTTTAACTTTGCAAGCGATATACAAATTGGGGATACAGTAGATATTATTTATAAAATTCAAAAGGATACATACAACAATAAATATAAAATAGTTTTGTTTATAGACGACTTAAGGCCTACTTGACATTAAAGACTTTAAGTTACATAATCTCAGAAAAACAAGATTTATATGAATATATTTAAAACAATATCTATTTTTATCGTAGTCTTTTTTTTAACTTTTTCTATTGTTTCCACTGCAAAAGAGACGGAAGAGACCGACTACTCCTCCGAAAATGAAACTTCTAAGCAGAGCGAGTCTGCTTCTGAGGACAAACCGAAATTTGAATACAATAAAACGTACGGTCCTTCACCCATATTTACAATCGGGGGCGGGTTCTCTGGAAGTCCTGGAGGATGGGCACTGACAACTCGCATCGATATGCCTTACAAAGATGATTTATACATAGGGCCAGTAGGACAGTTTGTAAAAGGAAATAACCAAACGCTAGTGGGGATAACAGGAAATATCAAAAAACTTCTTCCAAGTACGGATCCTAAGCTTTTTCCCTCGGTTGAGGGTGGATTGGGAGTACTAATCGATGATCGAAAAAATGATAACGATGATAATAGCTCCTCATTTTTAACTGTTGTAGGCGGTGGGGTAGATTATGTTATATCTGAGAATGT
>ENA-ORDI01001872-ORDI01001872.1-marine-metagenome-genome-assembly--contig:-NODE-1872-length-10877-cov-3.306574_pt1 | contig 10877 bp, 8 predicted proteins | sample MGYA00248628_ERZ508525 | MGnify/ENA primary metagenome ERZ508525 (study PRJEB26195, sample SAMN05422138) | marine metagenome | isolation source: East of Porto Seguro, South Atlantic Ocean | place...
ACCGGCATGCCGCCGGCGACGGGGCGCGGCATGCTGATCCGGTTGTGGTCGATGATCGAGGCCCAGGACAAAAAGGCCGAAACCTCTCATGAAAGCCTGCCGGCTTTCGAGTCGCTTCCCCGTTACGCCCGCGTCGTGTTGATCGGCGATTTCCTGTCGCCCCTGGACGAGATCAGGGAAGCGATAGGGATTTTCGCCAACCAGGGCGTCCGCGGGCATTTGCTCCAGGTGCTGGACCCGGCGGAAGAAACGCTGCCGTTTTCCGGCCGCGTCCGGTTCGACGGCATGGAGGACGAAGGCAACGTTTTGATCGGCCGGGTGGAATCCATGCGCAACGACTATTTTCAAGCGTTCAACCGCCACAACCAGGGCCTGGAGGCGCTGGCCAAATCGTTCGGCTGGAGTTACGCCATCCATCATACGGACCACTCGCCGGAAACGTCGCTGCTGGCTCTTTACCTGGTGCTGTCAGAAAAGACCGGTGACTGAGCAGTGCTGAGCGTCGGCGCCATATCCTTTGCCGCCCCCTTTGCCCTTGCGGCGCTTGTAACGTTGCCGGTGATCTGGTGGTTCTTGAGGCTGACGCCGCCAATCCCGACGACGATCCGGTTTCCCCCGGTCCGCCTGCTGTTGGGTTTAAAGACGCGGCAGGAAAGCTCCGCCAACCCTCCCCTGTGGCTTCTGATCCTGCGCCTGGTTCTGGCGGCGGTGATCATCCTTGCGGTGTCGCACCCGTTGTTGAATGCTGGCGCCCGGTTGACCGGCAAGGGGCCGTTGATCGTCATTATCGACGACAGTTGGGCGGCGGCCGCCCATTGGCCGCAACGCCGGGCGATGCTGGGTGGCCTCGCCGATCAGGCGGAACGCGACTCCCGGCCGGTGGTGGTGGTGAGCACGGCGCCGGTGGAAAACGAAGCGGCGCCAGGGGCGGTCCGGATGATGGCCGCCGCCGATGCCCGGCGGCTGTTCCATTCCCTGCAGCCCAAACCCTGGCCCACGGACCGGCAAAAGGCGCTGAAACCGTTGTTGGATGCCTTGTCGAAACCGGGGTCGAAGCCTGACGGGCTTGCCAATGCCCGGCCGGGAGACGTGGTATGGCTGAGCGACGGCCTACGGGAAGCCCTCGGTAACAAGACCATGTCCGACCTTGTTCAGCCCTTACAGCGATTGGGCGGGGTCACCGTCGTCAGCGATCCCCTGCCCCGTTTGGCCCCGGTGCTGCGCCCGCCCCGCGCCGAGAGAGGAACCTTGAACCTGATTGCCGAAAGGGCGTCGCCTGAGGGCGTGGCGACGGTCTGGGTCCGGGCTCTTGGCGAGGATGGGCGGCTGTTGGCCCGTGAACCGCTTGCCTTCGCCGCCGGCAAAACCAGTGCCGAGATCGGCTTGACGCTGCCGACGGAGTTGTTGAACCGGCTGCAACGCCTCGAGATCGAAGACGCCGGCACCGCCGGGGCCGTGGTTCTGACCGACGAGCGTTGGCGCCGCCGTCCGGTGGGGTTGGTTTCCGGGACCGGCGCCACCGGGGATCAGCCGCTGTTGAGCGACCTTTATTACCTGGAGCGCGCCCTTAACCCGTTCACCGAAGTCCGCCACGGCAGCCTGGAAGACCTTTTGAAACGGCCGCTGGCGGTCGCCGTGTTGGCCGATCCCGGGCAGTTGGGAAAAACCGTGCGCCAGGCCTTGGAAAACTGGATCCGGGCCGGGGGCACCGCCGTCAGGTTCGCCGGGCCTTTGTTGGCCAAGGAAACCGGTGACGACGGGGACAGGGAAGGAGCCAGGGATGGAGGGGGCCCATTTTTGCCGGTGCGCTTGCGCCAGGGGGACCGGGTCATCGGCGGCGCCATGTCGTGGAGCGAGCCGGCGAAGCTGGCGTCGTTCGAGGCCGCCAGCCCCTTCCACGGCCTTGCCGTTCCGGACGACGTGACCGTCAAACGTCAGGTGCTGGCCCAGCCGGCCCTCGACCTGGCGGAGAAAACCTGGGCCCGCCTCGATGACGGCACGCCTTTGGTGACCGGGGAACGGCGCGGCAAGGGCTGGCTGGTGCTGGTCCACACCACCGCCAACGCCCAGTGGTCGAACCTGCCGCTTTCCGGTCTGTTCGTTGACATGTTGCGGCGCCTGGTGGCACTCAGCCAGGGCGTCGTCACCAAGGCCGCCGGTCCGCCACTGGACCCTCTTTCCACTCTCGACGGTTTTGGGCGATTGGGGCCGGCCATCGCCAGCGCCCGGTCCATCCCCGCCGAGGCATTCGGGAAAGCCCGGGTATCGAAGACGCACCCGCCCGGCTATTATGGATCGAAAACGGCCCGAAGGGCGCTCAACCTGTCGGCGGGTCTGACATCGCCCATCCCCATCGGGCCGCTGCCCAGCGGTGTTTCCCGGGCCGAATACGGCAAGACCCAGGAAATCGATCTCCGGCCCGGGTTGTTGACCTTGGCCTTGGTGCTGGCGCTGATTGATTTCGCCGCCAGCCTGAGCCTTCGGGGGCTGTTGCTTTTCCGTCCCTGGGCCGGCCCGGTGACGGGGCTGGCGCTGGCGATGATGCCGGGTGTGGCTGGCGTGGCCTGGTCCGGAAACCATGCTGGCGCCGATTCCTTCGCTTTGAGCAACTCTCTGGAAACCCGGCTCGCCTATGTCATAACCGGAAACAGCGAGGTCGACAACACCAGCCGCGCTGGCCTGAGCGGGCTCAACACCATCCTCAAACGCCGAACCGCGGCCGAATTGGGTCCGCCGCAAGGGGTCGACCCGGGCCGCGACGAACTGGCGTTCTTTCCGCTTTTGTATTGGCCGGTGACGGTCGACAGCGTCCTCGCCACCGAGGCCGCCAAGGCCCGGGTCAACGAATACCTGAAGAACGGTGGTACCATCCTGTTCGACACCCAGAACGCCGCCGGCGGCGCCGATGTCTCGGCGCTTCGGCGTTTGGCGCGGGGGCTGGACATTCCGCCGTTGGTGCCGGTATCGCCCGACCATGTATTGACCCGTTCTTTTTACTTGATCCAGGAATTCCCCGGCCGCTGGACCGGCGGCACCCTTTGGGTCGAGCGGGCCGGCGAGCGGATCAATGACGGGGTTTCGCCGGTGATTGCCGGTAGCCATGACTGGGCCGCCGCCTGGGCCATGGACGACGCCGGGCGCCCCCTTTACCCGGTGGTGCTGGGCGGCGAACGGCAACGGGAAATGGCGTTCCGGTTTGGGGTCAACCTGATCATGTACACGCTGACCGGGAACTACAAAGCCGACCAGGTTCACCTGCCGGCGATCCTCAAGAGGCTGGGCAAATGACTCTGTTGATGTCCCCGCTTATGTCTCCGCTTATGTCCCTGGGGGCCTAAACCATGGCTGACAGCCTTTCCCTGGCCCCGATGGTTCCGGCCGCTTTTATCGCAGTGCTGGCTGCCGTGGGCCTCGGTCTTGCCGGGGTGGCGATGGTCAAGGGCGGCAGCGGATGGGCGCTTCGCGCCCTGGCGTTGGCGGTTCTGGTGGCGGCGCTGGCCAATCCGCTGGCGGTTCGCGAAGAGCACGAACCCCTGCGCGACGTTGCCCTGATCGTCGTCGACCGGACATCCAGCCAGGGGGTCGGCGAGCGGCGGGCGGAAACGGCGGCGGCGCTTAAATCTATCGGCGAAGGACTGGCGCGGTTCGAGGACCTGGAAGTCCGCACCATCGAGATCACGGACGACGGCGCCGGCGACAAAGGCACGCGGCTATTCGGGGCCCTGGCCCAGGCGGCAGGCGAAATCCCCCGCCAGCGTTTTGCCGGTGCCGTCCTGATCACCGACGGACAAATCCACGACGTACCGGCGGCGCCCCCGGTGCCGGGGCCCGTTCATGTGTTGCTGACCGGCAAGCCCGGGGAATCGGATCGCCGGCTGGTCATCGAACAGGCGCCCGGTTACGGAATCGTCGGCAAGGAAGTCACCATTCGTTACCGGGTTGAGGACCGCCGGGCCGAAAAAACGAAGGGGTTCGGGGCCAACCTGGCACGGGTGCGGATGCGCTACGACGATAACCAGGAAAAAATCGCCCAAACCCCGGTCGGCAAAAGCGAGCAGTTCACTTTTACCCTCGATCATGCCGGGCCGACGGTGGTCGAGCTTGAGGTTGATACCGCCGCGGGGGAACTTTCGACCCTCAACAACCGGACCCTGGTCAACATTAACGGGGTCCGAGACCGGCTTCGGGTGTTGTTGGTTTCGGGACAACCCCACGCCGGCGAACGAACATGGCGTAATCTGCTCAAATCCGACCCGTCCGTGGACTTGATTCATTTCACCATCCTGAGGCCGCCGGAAAAGGACGACTTCACGCCGCTTCGGGAGCTGGCGTTGATCGCTTTTCCCATCCAGGAACTGTTCGAGACCAAGCTCCAGGAATTCGACCTCATCGTTTTCGACCGCTACGTGGTCCGCGACGTGCTGCCGCCGTCGTACTTGCGCAATATCGTTAACTTCGTCAAGGAAGGCGGGGCGTTGTTGTTGGCGGTGGGGCCCGAATTCGCGTCCCTCAGGTCGCTTTACCAGACGCCCCTGGGCAAGGTGATGCCGGCGGCGCCGACCGGAAAAGTGCTGGAACGGGGGTTCTGGCCGCGGCTCACCGATATCGGCTATCGTCATCCGGTGACCGCGGGCCTGTCCAGAAACGGCACCGAGACGCCTGAGTGGGGACGCTGGTTCCGCCAGATCGAGGCGGTGCCCAAGACCGGCCGGGTATTGATGCAGGGCCTGGACGGCAAACCGCTGTTGCTTTTGGATCGCATCGGCAAAGGCCGGGTGGCGCAGATCCTCAGCGATCATATCTGGCTTTGGGCCCGCGGTTTCGAGGGCGGTGGGCCCCAGGCGGAGCTGCTGCGCCGCCTCGCCCACTGGCTGATGAAGGAACCAGATCTGGAGGAGGAGGGCCTGAAGGCCGAAATCCGCGACGGCCGCCTGATTGTCATTCGCCGAAGCCTCGAAGAGGAAACGCCGGAAATCACCGTCACCACGCCGTCCGGGATGACGCGGACATTGCCCCTCGAAAAAGACGGCGGCGCCACCCGGGCGGTGTTGGATGTCAAGGAAACGGGCCTTTATAAGGTCACCGACGGCACCCAGACGGCCCTGGCCACCAAAGGCGCCCTCAACCCGTTGGAACTTCAGGACCTGCGCGCCAGCGCCGATCGCGTCCTTGGGGTGGTCAAGGCTTCAGGCGGCGGTATCCACTGGATCGCCAACGGCGTGCCCGAGCTCCGGCGCACGCGGCCCGGGCGGGATTCCGCCGGCCACGGCTGGATCGGCTTTATCGCCAACAAGTCCTTCGTCGTTTCCGGCTTGGCCCAGGTGCCGCTGCTGCCCGGGTTTTTGGTTTTGATTTTGGTGATGGGCGGCATGATGATGGCCTGGTACCGGGAAGGGCGTTAGGTGTTTTGTCCCGGAGTGTGGTGCCTCGGATTACCATGACCCGGTTGGGGGAAAAGGACAGACGATGAAAATACAGTTCCTGGGATGTGGGGACGCCTTCGGTGCCGGCGGGCGGTTCAACACCTGTTTTATGGTCGATGCCGCCGATACGCGGTTTTTGATCGACTGCGGGGCGACGTCCCTGGTCGCCATGAACCGCCTCGGCGTCGATCCAAATACCATCGACAAGATATTGCTGACCCATCTGCACGGCGATCACTACGGCGGCGTGCCGTTCCTGCTGGTGCACGCCCATTCGGCGTCAAAACGCGACCGGCCGCTGGTTATCGCCGGGCCTGAGACGACGGAACGCCGCGTGATGGAAGCCCTGGAATGCCTCTATCCGGGATCGTCAAAAAACCGGTGGCGATTCGATCTCGATTTCCAGGAGTTCGAGATCGAAAAGGAATGGCGATCGGGCCCGGTTTCCGTGGTTTCCCATCAGGCCGCCCACAGCGCCGGCGAGGGGCCGGCCCTGGCGCTTCGGATTACCGTCGACGGCAAGACCGTGACCTATTCCGGCGACGGTGGGTGGTCCGACGGTTTGGCGGCGGCGGCCCGGGGGGCGGACCTGTTCATCGCCGAGTGCTATTACTACGACAAGAAAATCCCCTACCACATGAACCTGGAAACCCTGACCGAACACTTAGGCGACATCGCGCCCAAGCGCCTGATCCTGACTCACATGAGCGAAGACATGCTGGAGCGCATCAAAAGCCTCGATTTCGAGACCGCCGAGGACGGCAAGATCGTCGAGATTTGAGGGCTTTTAAGGGGTTTTCAGGGGAAGCCGGAGGCGTTTCCGCTCCTTTTGCCTTTTTTACAATTGATCTAAGTTTTTCAATGACTTAAGGTCCTGGTAATAGTTGCCGGGCAGGGCCTGCCGGAAAGGCCCGTTAAACCGGCATTAATCCCGTCAACGCCTGTCAATCAATTGATTTAAATAAGTTTTCCAGTTTGGCACGCATCCTGCAGTTCTTTGCCGCAAGAAGGCCCGAAACAACCGCGGCTGTAAGGCGGCGACGGGGCCTGAAGAAGATACAAAGACGGGAACAAGAAAAGGACGGGACCAATGAAAGCACTGCAAATCGCGGCATTGGGAATGATCGCCCAGCAGCGTAAGACCGAGGTGGTGGCGAACAACCTCGCCAACATGAACACCACCGGATACCAGCGCCGCCGGACGGAATTCTCTGATCTTCTCTACACCGTTGCGGAACGCAAACCATCGGCGTCATCAAGGGCCGGCGAGACCGTGCCGGGGGGCATGGTCAGCGGCCAAGGCGTGCAGGTGGCTTCGATCTACCGCATCATCGAGCAGGGAAACCTGAGGGCCACCGGAAACACCCTCGACCTGGCGATCCAGGGCGAGGGTTACTTCCAGGTGTTGCTGCCGAACGGCGACACGGCCTATACCCGGGACGGGACCTTCCAGCTCAATGGCCAGGGCCAAGTGGTCACCCATGACGGCTTCGCGGTGCAGCCGGGGATCAACGTTCCGCTCGAAGCCATCGACGTCACCATCAACTCCTCGGGCGAGGTGCTGGCGACATTGGGGGGCGAAGACGAACCGGCCAACGTCGGCACCATCCAGATCGCCACTTTCCCCAACCAGGGCGGCCTCGAGGCTCTTGGCGACAACCTGTTCAGGGAAACGGCCGCCTCGGGCCCGGCGAACGTCAATAACCCTTCGCAGGCGGGCTTCGGGTCATTGCTGCAGGGCTTCGTCGAGGCCTCCAACGTCAACCCGATTAACGAAATCGCCGCCCTGATCGCGGCCCAACGGGCCTATGAAATGAACTCCAAGGTTATCCAAACCGCGGATCAAATGATGGGACCGTCGCGCTAAAACGCTAAGCCCCTATCGTTCATTGCTCCCCCGGCGGTAGAAACCGCCGGGGGTTTTTTGTCGGCCGTCAAATTCCGAGAATCCATTCCCGGAGCAGGTCCTCCTCCAGCGCTTCGGCGCGGCGGATCCAGTCCTCCGCCGGATCGGCGACGGCGGGCGACTGAGCGTTGGCGGCGGCGTCATAGACGCGGCGCTTGGCGAAATCGGTGACAAACAGCGCGAACGCCACCGGCCGGCCGCTGGCGGCGAAAAAGACGCCGACCAGCCCCTTGGCGTATTTGAGCGTCCCCGTCTTGGCCCAAATTTTGAGCGCCGTAGTCGGGTCGCGGAAACGTCCGCGCATCGAATTCCTGAGCCCCGAGGCCGGCAACAGGGAAAGATAGCTGCCGCCGCCATGACGCCGGTAGGCGGCCAGGCGGACAATCGCCGCCATTTGGCGGGGCGTGACGCGGGCTTTCGATGACAGCCCGGAATGGTTGGCCAGGCGAAAGCCGTCCCAGGCGGTATCGGGCAGGCGTTTTCGCAACCAGCGGCTCAACGATTCGGCTCCCTCGGCCAATTCCTTCGCCTCGCCGTCGAGATGGCGGGCCGCCACCTGGCCGATCAGTTCGGCGACCATGTTGTTTGAATGCTCGAGCGCCAGCCGGACCACATCGGCCAACGCCAGGCCCCGGATGCGGACCATCGGGCGGGCTTCGGGAGGCGCCGTCCCGGCCCGCGGTTCGGGCAGCGTCACCCCGAGCATTCGGGCCACGTGCCGGAACACCCGGGCGGTGCGAAGCCCCGGGCGTTTGACCGGCAAGAACTCGGCCCCTTCGATGGCCGCCGAAGGCGACAACAGCCAACGCCCATCCCGCCCAAGAACCACATTACGTCCGGGGCCGGGATCGGCGGGGTTGAGCCCCGGCCGCGGGTTGCCGAGAACCGGGGTCTCGAAAGCTCGCACCACGCCCGCCTCGCCCCCCGGCTCAAGCGTCGGCCGCCAATTCAGCAGTGTGTGGTTGAAATCCAGTGACAAGGCGCTTAAGCCCGGGTTGTAGCGCGCGTTTTCCGGTTGCCGGGCGTCGATCTGGGCCGTCGTCTTGAGCAACGATTGGTCGTAAAAAAACTTACCCGAGACGCCGGAAACGCCCGCGTCCTTGAGCTTCTGGGCCAGGCCCATCAGGTCCTGGATTGTAAGCAGCGGATCGCCGCCGCCTTGCAGGGTGAGATTGCCTTCTAATATGCCCCCCTGGCCCCCGCCGCCCCCGCCGCCTTTCGCCACCTTGCCGGTGACCAGCACCCGGGTCTGGAAACGGTAGCCGGGGCCGAGGATACCGAGCGCCGCCACCGTGGTCGGCACCTTGGCCGTCGAGGCGGGAATGAAAAGCGCGTTTTCATTGCGGCTGGCGAACAGGTCGCCGCTTTCGAGATCCAGGAGCGCATAGCCGACCCGGGCACCGGAAAGGCCGTGGCGGCGGATCAGGGCGTCGACGCTGAGAAGCGGCGGCGCTTGGTAAGCCCGGACGTCGGTGATGGCTTGCCCAGGCGATGACACGGGGGTGGTTAACGGTGGCGCCTGACAGCCCCCCAAGGGGATCACCAAGAGGACCATAACCAAGGCGGCGGCGACCATGACTGCGGTCAATCTTCCCGGCCGACTCTCTGGGGAGTTTTCTTTGCCGACGAAATGGCCAGCGAAATTCCGAATTTTTGTTAACCAACCCTTTAGTCCCCGGTTTACACTAATCATTAGGCCGCAACCATTCGGGGGACCGCACCCATGCCGTTCGTGCACAGGGACGCCAAAGGCAAGATTCTCGCCGTCTATACCGAACCGGTGCAAGGCGCCTAGGAGGTGGCGCCCAACAATCCGGCGTTGGGGGCCTTCATCCACGATAACATCCCTTCCACCGACCCCGACGACGATTGGGCTAGGTCGGACCTCGGCCTGGTCCGTGTCATCGAGGACTTGATCGAGGTGCTGATCGACAAGAAGGTGATCATGTTCACCGATTTCCCCGAAGGGGCGCAGAAGAAGCTGTTGGACCGGCGCGGGCTGCGGAAGGAATTCGACATGGTCGAGGACCTGTTCGGCGACGGCGAGGAACCCTTCGAAGGCGGCGACGGCGGCGACAGCGGCTTGCTTTAACCGGCCTTTAAACAACAGGTCTTCAAACGCCCCACCCTCAAACACATAAGGCATCGGCGGCGCCTTCGATGGAATCGGTGACGATGTCCCAATCGTCCTCGGCTTCCAGGTCCCGGTCCTGGTTCGGCCCGAACATGGTCTTGCGGCAGACGTAAGCGGTTTTGATGCCGTGTTTGCGGGCCTGGGCCAGGTCGTAGTTGTGCGCGGCGACCAGCAAGATGCGCTCCGCCTCGCCGCCGAGCAGCTCGATGGCGCCCAGGTAAATCTCCGGGGCCGGCTTGTAACGGCGGAAGTTGTCGGCCGAGATGATGAAGTCCCAGGGCAGGCCGGCGTGCCGGGCCATGTTGGCGAGCAGATGGAAGCTGCCGTTGGAAAACGTGCCGATCGGGTGCTTGGCCTTGATGCGGAGCAGCCCGGGGATCGCATCGGGCCAGGGCGCAAGCCGGTGCCAGGCGCGGTTGAGGCCGTCCTTGTCGGCTTCGGATAATCCTTGGAGTCCGAATTCCCCGGCGATCACGTCCAGGCGTTGGCGTTGCAGGATGTCGTTGGTGGTCCATGGCCGCCGGCCTGCGTTGACCTCGTCCATGGACGGCCGGTAGGCGGCCTTCCAAGCGTCGGTGAACGCCTCCCAGTCGACGCCTTCGATACCTTTACGTTCCCCAAGCGCTTGGGCCTCGGCGATGACGCTGGACCGCCAGTCGACAACGGTCCCATAGACGTCGAAAATAACGTAAGTGACGCTGGATTTAACCATCGGCGTTTTCCTCCTTTCCTCCCCGGCCTTGGCATACCGTGTTCCGGCCACCGCCGCCAACGGTTATCATGGCCGTCCCCTCCTGTCGTTTCTCCCCGTCTTCAACATGTCGTCTCCATGTCGTCCTCATGTCGTCCCCGTGTCGTCATCGTGTCGTCCGTATGTCGTCATTTTTTAGCGCCTTTTGCGCCCTAACTCCTTGATCCCGCTTGATTCGGCGCCGCGAAAGGGCTTGGTAAGTCGTCATTTGTCGTCTTATTGATGTCCCTGTCCGGGCCCTGGGGATTTCGGGGGACATCCCCGCTCCCCCGAGGCCCGTCCTCGCCTCTTGTTAAAGCCGCCGCCGGTCTTTGCACCATCTCTTCCACGGGCACTACCTAGAAGCGGCCCCCGACATACAGCCGGAGTTGCTTGCCGATCTGATGATCGAACAGGAATGGATCGAGGAACCAAGGCGTCTTGGCGAGATTATTGCCGCTATCGATGGGCTGGTGGATAAGGTTTAGTATAATAGGCACATGCTCAGACATGAAATGATCGAGGCCGGAAAGATCAAGTTGGTGGATAAGGAAATTTTCCCAGGCCATGATCATAGGAGCGGCCCATTCAATGCGACATTTGGGAGGGTGCGCTGAAAGCTGCGACCAAAGTTGAGCTGGTGTACGGAGTGGAAAATCTCGGTCCGTGGGACGATTTCGAGTG
>ENA-ORDI01001873-ORDI01001873.1-marine-metagenome-genome-assembly--contig:-NODE-1873-length-10875-cov-3.041397_pt1 | contig 10875 bp, 10 predicted proteins | sample MGYA00248628_ERZ508525 | MGnify/ENA primary metagenome ERZ508525 (study PRJEB26195, sample SAMN05422138) | marine metagenome | isolation source: East of Porto Seguro, South Atlantic Ocean | place...
AAATGCATCCTTTAAAAATTGCCAACGCCTTGTTAACTCTTAATGAGCTTAGCAACGGCCGTGCTCAAATAGCTGTTGGTGCAGGGGAGGGAAACATCACCGCGATGGGGTTAAAGGTGCCTGAAAAAATAGTTTTGGCAGTTCGAGAGTCCATTGAGATTATTCTCGCAGCTTGCAACAATCAGTTGCAAGATCCTTATCATGGTGAAATATTCAGTGTCAATTTTCCTTGCGATTACACATGGGCAAAGTCAAGTAGACCAATTGTGTACGGTACCGCTTACAGACATATGATGATGAGAATGGAGGGACGAGTTGCAGATGGTGTCTACATCGGTGCAACACCCCCTGAAATTATAGATTCTGCGATTGAGAATATAAAAATAGGTATTAGCAGAAGAGTAAAGCCAGATCAAAATGTTCACATTAATAGTTTCTGGGCTTGGCATATTAAGCGTGATCGAGAAGAAGCCTATCGTGAATCTCGACGCGAATTGGCTTGGCGAGCGAGAAAGCTAGAATCTGAACTTTTGAGCCTCTATTTAAACCCGCAGGAGTGCAAGCTTGTAGAAGATAATTTTCAGTCCTTCGTTGATGCTTGGTTTGATCGTTCAGGGAACATCAAAAACATCCCTGGGAAACTGGCAAATAGATTGTGTGAAGTCTTGACTTCAACCGGTGGCTTGGAGGATCTGGATAAGGAAATAGAAAGGTTTAAAAGATTTGAGGAAGCAGGTCAGACCCAGCTCTCACTCCGCTTGCATGACGACCCAATGGAGGCACTCACAATTATAGGGGAACACGTCTTGCCTGCATTTACCCAATGAACAGGGTAAATCAGATTTTTGATGGAAAATAAAATTATTATGCTCAAAGGTCCAACCGCATGTGGTAAGACCGATCACGCATCCAAATTGGTTAAAAACCATCCACTGGAAATTATCAGTGTTGATTCCGTTATGGTCTACAAAGGCTTAGATATAGGTTCGGCAAAGCCCACTTCTGAGGAGTTAAAATTGTGTCCTCATCATTTGATCGATGTTTGCGAACCTACCGAAAATTATTCCGCAGGAGAGTTCTATCAAGATGTACAACAGGTGATTCAATCGATCATTAGAAAGGGCAAGATACCTTTTTTGGTTGGTGGCACCATGATGTACTTTAGAGTCCTAGAACGAGGAATCTCACAATTACCAAGTGCCAATCCTACGGTTAGAAAGCAAATAGATTCCGAGGCAGCAGCAAATGGCTGGGCAAAATTGCATCAGGAACTTCAAAGGATTGACCCCACTGCTGCAAAAAAAATAGATCCCTCAGATAAACAAAGAATCCAACGAGCACTAGAAGTCCACCGAATTACAGGCAAGCCAATTTCCAGTTTCCATGGTGAGCATAAACAACCAATCGATTATCAACGGCTTAATTTGTCCTTAGTTCCAAGTAAAAGGGATATTCTCTACAAGCGTATTGAGAATCGTTTTGATGCAATGCTGGATCAGGGTTTAGTTTCCGAAGTAGGGCACCTCTTGTCTAAAAACTCTCTGACTTCGTCCCACAACTCAATGAAGTCTGTAGGCTACAAACAAATTTGTGAATTCATTGAAAACAAGTGCAGTCTTGATGAGGCCAGGGCCAAAGCTGTTGTGGCGACAAGAAGGCTGGCAAAAAGACAGCTTACATGGCTTCGGTCGGATACAGATAGTTTGGTTGTTGATCCTTTGCACCGGAAATCTGAGGTCGATATTGAAGGCAGAGTGTCTCAATTTTTAAACTAATTGATCAATATAAAAATGATTGCATCCAATGACAACACAACTAGAACACATCTGGTAATCATAAATTCAGCAAAGGGCTCGATTGAATCGGATATTGAAGAATTTTTCTCACTCGTACTTTCAGCAGGAGCAGCCATTAATGACATCACATACGTTGATAGTCGGCGGTTTTACCGACGCAGTTTAATAGGCGCGGGTAAAATTCAAGAAATTACAAAAAAAGTTGCTACCAAGTGCAGTGATTTGGTGGTTTTTAATCATTCCTTGACTCCCTCCCAGGAAAGGAATTTAGAACAAGCTATTAGTTGCCGGGTGATTGATAGGACCCGACTTATCCTTGATATTTTCGCTCAAAGGGCCGTTACCAAGACGGGTAAATTACAGGTTGAGTTGGCTCAGTTGAATCATCTTTCAACAAGGTTAATTAGAGGTTGGATGCATTTGGAAAGGCAAAAAGGCGGAATCGGTTTGCGCGGTCCTGGAGAAACTCAACTTGAAACCGATCGACGCCTGATTCAGAAAAGAATTAAATCGATCAAAAGGGGACTAAAAAGTATTGAAACTCAGAGACAAACAACAAGGAAATCGAGGAACAAAATCATGAAAAGTGTAGCCTTGGTGGGCTACACAAATGTTGGAAAATCTACTTTGTTTAACAAGTTGACTGGTGCAAATATTTTGGTCCAAGACAAATTATTTGCCACACTCGATCCCTCCTTTAAGTTAATAAAGCTGCCTCATAAAAGGAGAGCCATTCTGAGTGATACAGTAGGCTTTATTAAAGATCTGCCTTATGAATTGATTGATGCTTTTTTGTCGACTCTTGAAGAGGTTGTCAGTGCAGATCTATTAATCCATGTATTGGATGCTACTGACAGGCATGTGCATAACCACAGAAAGTCTGTGAATGAGGTATTGAGCAAAATTGGAGCTGACCAAATACCAACAATTTATGTTTATAACAAAACCGATTTATTGAAACAAAATATAGGTATTATTGATGACAAGACACATCTTGAAATTTCCGCCAAAGAAGGCACTGGTATCGATCCTTTGTTAGCTATTATTTCCAAACATATTAAACCAGAACCGGTCAGGGTAGTTTTACAAATAGGATTAGAACAATCGAGAGAGAGGGCCTTGATATTTTCACACTCCAATGTGATTGAGGAGTGTTTTACCAACGAAAATAATTTAGAATTAGAGGTTGAAATCGACAAGCTAAACTTAAATAAGTTGAAAAAAAATATAAACATTAAGGTGGTAAAAGGTACACTAGCCGAAGTATCTGCGAAACCATCAAAAAACAGGAGTTACAAATAGTTATGGCATGGGATGATCAAGGAAACGGAAAATCCCCCTGGGACCCAAATAAAGGTCAAGCACCTGATCTTGATCAAATTGTCGAAGAATGGCAAAAACGATTCAATAGACTTTTTGGTGTGAAAACATCTGGTTCAGGAAAGCGGAGAAAAAAACCGCCTGTCCTGCTTATAGGGTTGATGATTCTTTTTATATGGGTACTTTCAGGACTGTATCAAATTGATGATTCGGAACGTGGGGTTGAACTTCGATTCGGGGCATACTCCACAACAACAATGCCGGGTCTGAAATGGCATCTTCCCTGGCCCATTGAAACGGTTGAAGTGGTTAATGTTAATGTAGTTAATCGATTCAAACAGCAAACCACGATGTTGACTTCCGATGAGAATATCGTTGTCGTTGACTTGGTTGTTCAGTACCGGAGATCCAATGCGGTCGATTACCTTTTCAATGTAAGAGATGCAGAAGAAACACTCGGTGAAGTTAGTGAAGGTGCCATCCGTGAAGTTGCTGGTAAGAGTAATCTCGATTTTATATTGACTGAAGGCAGGACAGAAACAGCCTTGCTGACTCAAGAATTGATTCAGGAGACACTGGACAGTTATGGCACCGGTATAGTTGTGACAAAAGTAAACCTACAGGATGCCAATTTTCCCTTGCAGGTAGAAGCTGCTGTCCAAGATGCGATCAAAGCAAGAGAAGACGAGGTAAGGATCGCTTTTGAAGCAGAAGCTTACGCAAATGATGTTGTCCCTAAGGCTCGCGGTGAAGCGGCTAAAATGATTCTGGAAGCGGAGGCTTACAGGGAGATGGTGGTTGCAGATGCCGAAGGTGAGGCAGCTCGATTTGACAAATTGCTGGTTGAGTACAAAAAAGCTCCCAAAGTGACTAGGGAGAGACTCTACATTGAGGCAATTGAAACCGTTTACGGGAACTCAAACAAAGTTCTTTTACATTCCGAAGCCAGCGGTAATTTAATGTATTTGCCACTAGATAAATTAATTGAGCATGGCAAAAAAGAAGAAAACGAGACAGATGTTAGAGGGCAACCACTATCCCAAAGCAGTCAAAATCAACCGAACAGATCAACAGAGCTTGCAAGGCTTAGGGAGAGGTTCAGACAATGAAAAACATCTTAATTATCTTTCTGGTCGTTTTTATCATAGTAGCCCTCAACAGTGTCTTTATTGTGGATGAGAGAGAATTGGCACTGAGGTTTAGATTTGGTGAAGTGATTCAGACGGATTATGAGCCGGGGTTGCATTTCAAAGTTCCCTTTGTAAATAATGCAGAAAAGTATCCCAAACAGATTTTAACCATCAATAATCCTCAAGAATTATTTTTGACATTGGAAAAGAAAAATTTATATGTCGATTTCTTTATTAAATGGAAGATCAATGATGTGCAGCAATATTATCGGTCAACAGGCGGTGATGAATTGGTTGCGGCACAACGGTTGTTGGAAACAGTTAAAGACGGGATTCGGGCGGAATTTGCCAAACGAACCGTCGTTGAAGTGGTTTCAGAAGAGAGGAGAGAAATCATGGCTGACATGCTCGAGCGGACAGCCTTAAATGCAATAACTCTGGGCATCGAACTGATCGATGTTAGAGTCAAAAAAATCGAGCTCTCAGACGACGTCAGTGAATCGGTATACAATCGGATGCGACAAGAAAGAGCAAGGTTTGCATCTGAATTGAGAGCGCAAGGCTCAGAAACCGCTGCAAGAATCAAGGCCGAAGCAGATAGAACTGTTACCGTCACATTGGCTAATGCATACAGAGATTCTGAAATCATCAGAGGTGAAGGTGACGCAAAACAGACTGAGATTTACGCCGCTGCGTACCAAAAGGATAGTGAATTTTACTCTTTTACTAGGAGCATGGAAGCGTATAAGAAATCAATCGGGACTGGCAATGACATTCTGGTTTTGGATGCCAAAGGGGATTTCTTTAGGTACCTGAATCAGTCAACCATTCCAGAATAACCTGTCAAAAAAAACTGATATGGGGTTAACAGAGGGATTAATTGGGTTGGCCTTTTTGCTGATATTCGAAGGGCTTATTCCTTTCATCTCGCCTCAATTGTTCAAGAAAGCTGCATCACAGCTGGAAGATCTGGGTGAAGGTACTTTAAGAGGAATAGGCTTTTTTTTGTTAATGTCAGGGGCGCTGATACTGTATCTTCTCTAAATTAAGGATAGATCTTGGCTAACTCAATCATCGTAATTGGAGCTCAATGGGGTGATGAAGGTAAAGGCAAAATCATCGACCTTCTAACCAGACAGAGTACTGCTGTTGTCAGATTCCAGGGGGGCCACAATGCCGGTCATACTTTGGTTATTGAAGGAGATGAAACCATTCTCCATCTCATACCCTCAGGTATTTTTAATGACGTTGACTGCGTCATTGCCAATGGAGTGGTGTTGCATCTCCCGACCTTATTCGATGAAATAACTTTACTCCAAAAAAAGGGAGTTAGCATAGATCATAAGTTACACATCAGTACATTATGCCCCCTAATTTTCCCCAGCCACATTGCTCTTGATAATGCCAAAGAAAAGGCTCTTGGATCAAAAGCAATTGGAACTACCGGTCGAGGAATAGGGCCTGCTTATGAGGACAAAGTAGCTAGAAGAGCCATCCATTTGTCAGATATGTTTGATGCAGAACGATTTTTAGAACAACTAAATCGCTTGATGGAGTTTCATAACTTTTTGTTGGTCAATTACTACAAAGCAAAACCTTTGGATGTTCAGGCTGTAGGTGATGAATGGTTGTCTTACACGGATAAAGTTAAACCATATGTTAAAGATACAGCTCTTTTTTTAGATTCAATCAATAATTCCAATGCAAACATCCTTTTTGAAGGCGCACAGGGAACAATGCTTGATATTGATCATGGAACGTATCCATACGTTACCTCCTCAAATACGGTTGCAGGAGCAGCATCGACTGGAACGGGGCTTGGACCGAGAGATTTTAAGCACGTGCTCGGTATCATAAAGGCATACACAACCAGGGTGGGCTCAGGGCCCTTCCCTACAGAAACCCAAGACGAAAGTGGTGAACACTTGGGTAGAGTTGGTGTTGAATTTGGTGCAACAACTGGCAGGCCAAGGAGATGCGGATGGTTGGATGCAGTGGCGGTAAAAAAATCAATAATAAACAACAGTATTTCACATTTTTGTCTCACAAAATTGGATGTTCTTGATGGATTGGAAAAAATATCAATTGCGGTTGAATACGATTATAACGGTAAAATATTTACTTCATTTCCCTCAATTTCTAGTGATGAATTAAAGCGATGTAAACCAATTTACAGAGAATTTAAGGGTTGGGACCAACCAACATCAGGTATTAGAAATTTTCGAGATTTGCCCATAGAAGCTCAAGATTACATTCACGCTATTGAATCTATTTTATCTAAGAAAATTGTCCTTATATCTACCGGCCCTGACAGAAAAGACAATATTATCCTTGAAGACTTATTCACCTGATGTAAATCAGGCCCTCGCATTTTGCAATGTGCCGAGGAGAGGACTTGAACCTCCACGGGGTTTCCCCCACTGGCTTCTGAGGCCAGCGCGTCTACCAATTCCGCCACCTCGGCTAAAAAGATATAATTAATGATAAATGATTTATGCACGTACCAAAACCTATGAATGAAAAAGTATACATCTATGGAATTAACGCTGTTTTTGATGTTCTTAAATACAAGCCAGAGCAACTGATTGAGGTTTTCTTAAAGGACGGTGTTTCAAATAAAAGATTAAATAAACTAATAGACTTAATTCAGCACCATCAAATTTCGTTGACACGAGTATCAGGAAAAAAGATTGAGCAGATCACAGGAACACCCAAGAATCAAGGGATTGCAGCAGCAGTAAAACAACCTACAAATTTGGATTCAAAGTCGGCACTAAACTTTATTCAAACAATTGATACACCGCTGATTTTGATTTTAGATGGATTGCAAGACCCAAGAAATGTTGGTGCTTGTTTGAGAACAGCAAATGCCTCAGGGGTGGATTTGATAGTTATTCCAAGAAATAGAACTGTCAAAAACACTCCTGTCGTAAGCAAGGTGTCGGCGGGTGCTTCAGTATTCATGCAAATTGCAGAAATCCCAAATCTAGTACGATTTTTGAAAGAGTTGAAAAAACAGGGTGTTTGGATCTTTGGAACATCTGATCAAGCCAATTCAAACTATTGGGAGGCGGATTACACTTGTCCGATGGCGATTATTGTTGGTTCAGAAGGTAAAGGCATGAGGTCTCTTACAGCAAAGCATTGCGACTACATGGTTTCAATACCGATGATTGGTCAAATTGAGAGTTTAAATGTCTCAGTAGCTACTGGAGTTCTTTTGTACGAAGTTGTTCGTCAAAGATCTTCTTATTTAGTTTGAATAAATCAATGATTTCAAGTAGGATTCTGCTCACATTAAGAACAGTTTAGCTTGTTATAATCCTTGCTGCACTTGATTGAATTAAAGGTAGCTGTAAACCATAAGGTGAATCATGAGACATTACGAAGTAGTACTGCTAGTACACCCCGATCAGAGTGACCAGTTGTCTGATATGTTGAAACGTTATCAAGACCTGGTGACTAAAAATGGAGGCAACGTCCATAGGGTTGAAGATATAGGGCGCCTTCAGTTGGCCTACACCATTAAAGACATGCACAAGGCTCATTATGTTCTTATGAATCTTGAATGTGATGGTAAAACCTTGTCAGAAATTGAATCCTCGTTTGAATTCAATGATTCAATTATGAGGCATTTAATTGTTCGCATGACGAAAGCTGAAACCACTCCTTCCAAGCTCTTCTTACTGCATAATAAGGATGCAGAGCGAAAACAAATTGACCCTGAAATTGGGGATAAGGGCAAAACTGCCGACCAACAAGACAACATGAAATTAGCTGAAACTACAGATCAGGACACCAATAAAGACTTAGGAGTTAAATCTGAGACTGATTTGAATGAATCAGATACGCTAATATCAGAAACACAAAAAGAGGGAGACTCAGAAACACAAAAAGAGGAAGACCCAGAAACACAAAAAGAGGAAGACAAAGATGAGAAGGTTTAAAAGTAAACAAAAGTTTAAAAGAAAAAGATTTATCAAACGAAATACCAATAAGTACTGCCGATTTACAGCCGAAGAAGTTGATCAAATTGACTACAAAGATATTGGCACTTTGAAGAAATATATCACTGAAGCTGGGAAAATTATACCAAGTAGAGTTACTGGAACAAAAACCCACTATCAGAAGCAATTGGCGACCGCGATCAAGCGCGCTAGGTTCTTGGCTTTGCTGCCTTTTACAGATAAACACTCTTAACGCACAATGAATTTTTCTGGAAAAATTTAATGGAAGTTATTTTAAAAGAAACAATCAAAAACCTTGGTGAAATAGGTGCCGTAGTCACAGTTAAACCCGGTTACGGAAGAAATTATCTTATCCCGACTGGGAAAGCTGCTTATGCTACACCTGAGAATTTGAGAATTTTGGGTCAAGAGAAAGAAGAACTTGAGCGCAAGCAGCAAGCAGACAAAGAATTGATAAGAGCACGCTCTAAGGAATTTGAAAACTTAAGATTAACGATTGAAGCCAATGTCACAGAACAGGGTAACCTTTACGGTTCCATTGGCACTATCGACATCGTCAACAGTGCTAATAGTATGGGGAAAGAAATTGAGAGGAGTGAAGTTAATCTTCCAGATGGGCCCATTAAATCAATTGGGGAACACGAAGTTACACTCATTTTTCACCCAGAAATTCAAGTTGTAATTCTGGTAAATGTCGTAGGAGGAGAAGTCGCAATTAAAAATACTTTGGATTTAGAAGAAGAAGTCGATAATATCGAGGAAGAAAATAAAAACGAAGAAATTATCGAAGAATCAGAATAAATGGCAACAACTGCTCAATCACAACCACAAATAGAATCCCTAGGACACTTAACCTTACCACCTCATTCAACTGCTGCTGAAGCAGCTTTACTTGGTGGAATGATGCTAGATCCAGAAGGTCAGGCATACGACAAAATAGCAAACATAGTTACTGAGCGAGATTTTTATCATCCAGAGAATAAAGCAGTTTTTACTGCCATCCAAAAACTTTCAGAAGATCAAAAGTTAACCGATCTTTTAACTGTTTCTGATTGGTTGGATAGTTCCGGTACATTTAGCGTAGTGCCAGCGATTCAGTACATCAGTGAATTGGTTGATAACACTGCAGGCACAGCAAATGTTGGTGAGTATGCCAAGATTGTGAGAGACAAAGCGCTACTCAGGGAATTAATTATAATCAGCAATAATATCGCTCAAAGTGCTTATAAGCCTGAGAATAGGTCGCCTTCTGAGTTGGTAGATCTAGCCGAACAAAGAATATTTGAGATCGCAGAAAGAGGGACCAGAAATTCTTCTTATTTGGAATTAAACCAGACTGTCAAGCACCTCATGGATGAATTAGATAAGAGAGCCCAAAAAGGCGGTGGTCTTACTGGGATATCAAGTGGTTTTAGGAAACTGGATGAACTTACTACAGGGTTTCAAAAGGGTGAATTGATTATAATCGCAGGTCGCCCTTCAATGGGGAAAACAGCATTGGCTCTAAACATAGCTGAACACACAGCTCTTGCTGACAATAATCCTGTAGCTGTCTTTAGTTTAGAAATGAGTGCTGAGCAACTTGCTTTCAGGTTAATTTCGTCACTTGGCAGAGTCAATCAAACTTCACTAAAATCTGGAAAGCTGAAGGACAAAGATTGGGATCGAATAGATGGTGCAATACTGCAAATGAAAGAAATGCCAATTTATATTGACGACACCCCGTCCTTAACTCCTGTCGAATTAAGAGCTCGAGCCAGAAGAATACAGAGGGAAAAAGGCTTGTCATTAATTGTTATTGATTACCTCCAATTGATGCACGTGCCTGGAAGTAAGGAAAACAGGGCGACAGAGATTTCAGAGATTTCCAGGAACCTCAAAGCCTTAGCAAGAGAACTGAGTATTCCAATAATTGCTATATCACAATTGAATAGGAGCGTTGAGCAGAGAGTAGATAAAAGCCCTATAATATCCGATCTTCGGGAGTCTGGCGCGATTGAGCAAGATGCAGATGTAATTGCTTTTATATACCGTGAAGAAGTTTATAACCCAGAGACTGACGAGAAGGGAATAGCGTTAATCAATGTGGCAAAACAGAGAAACGGTCCCATTGGGAAATTTTATCTAACCTTCTTAGGCCAATACACCAAGTTTGAAAATTATGTCCAAGGGTATAAGGAATACTAAGACTTACTCGTTAGACTGCTTTTAACTTATACTCAGGGTCAACTTCTTTAATCCTGAGCGTTTTGATTGCATTTTCTTTTGTTTGGACAATGTTGATCTTGTAATTTCCCAGCTCAATTTCAGTCCCATTGTCAGGTATGTAACCGAGCTTTTCTAAAATGGCGCCATTCATTGTTTTAGCCTCTTCAATAGGGATATTCCAATTCATCATTCTGTTTAACGATCTAATGTTTGATGCAGCATTGACGATAAAGTAATCTCCATCTTTTCGTGGTCGCATTTCGTTGTTTAATTTTTCAGTTTCTTCAAGGTAGTCACCAACAATTTCTTCGAAAATATCTTCAATTGTTACCAGGCCTTGGATGTTTCCATATTCGTCAACCGCAAAGCCTAATTTTTCTTTTTTCTTCTTGAACTCAATTAATTGCTGACTCAGGGCGGTTGTTTCAGGGATAAAATAAGGCTGTTGTATAT
>ENA-ORDI01001874-ORDI01001874.1-marine-metagenome-genome-assembly--contig:-NODE-1874-length-10874-cov-6.263036_pt1 | contig 10874 bp, 10 predicted proteins | sample MGYA00248628_ERZ508525 | MGnify/ENA primary metagenome ERZ508525 (study PRJEB26195, sample SAMN05422138) | marine metagenome | isolation source: East of Porto Seguro, South Atlantic Ocean | place...
TTGGATGGACTGGCCCATGTTATACACAGGTAATCCTTACGTAATCCAACCCGGTAATGTGTTCTTTATGCACATGATATTGATGGATTCAGCCAATGAATTAGCCATGAATTTAGGGGAAACCTATCTTGTGACTGAGAATGGAAACGAAAGATTAGGTAAGCAAAAATTAGATTTAGTAGTACTTTAGGCCTCCAGTTTTCAAGTCTCAATAAATAACCCCTATATCTTCTTCTTTCTTAAAATAGACCGCTTAAAGATAAGTTGAGATTATTATTTTTTTGACTGAATAGATCATTTTCTAATTGAAACCCTAGATTAAATGGACCTAAGATTTTAACAATTTTAAAGCTTAAACCAAGTAATTCTTCATCTCCATTCAAAACAAATAAATATTCTGTTTCTTTTCTTGATAAAAAGCTCGCTGTAAAATAAATAGTATTTACATGACCTTCGCTAATAATTTTTTCATGCTCAAGTTCACCACGGACACGTTTTTGCTGATAGCTTACAGAAGAAAAGATTTTGTAGCAATGGTTTATGTTTAATTTTTAAACCAGAAATTTAATTTTTAAAAAACTAGTAAGTTTTAGAACCCTCTTTTTTGGAAGGATCCTTCATTTCACTAATTATTGATTTTGCACCGGTACTTATTGATCTATGGTCAGATCCAACAGTTACTAAATCAAATCCTTTATCTATCATTTTTAATGCGTATTCGGTTGACCCATTATGAATAGCTGCGAATATATTATGTTTTTTTGCAGTTTCTAGTATTCTGCAAATTTCAGAATAAGCCTTTGTACTATCAGGTTTATCAAAACCTGGTTCTTCTCCAATTGCTATACTTAAATCAGCTGGCCCAATATATATTCCACTAAGATCTGGTGTAGCCATTATTTCATCAAGTTTTTCTAATGATTCTTTAGTTTCTATCATTGCAAATTTAAGTATCTCATCATTTGCATGTTTTGGATAATCTGAACCTCCATAAAGAAAACCTCTAACTGGCCCAAAACTTCTATAACCATGAGGAGGGTACATACAAGCTTGAACAAAGTTTTCAGCTTCTTTTTTATTACTTACCATTGGGCAAATTACTCCATAGCAACCTGCATCTAAAATTTTCATGATTTGACCTGGTTCATTCCAATTAACTCTTGCTAATGGTGTTACGTCAGTTGTTGATATCGTCTGCATCATTGGTAAAGCATTAGTATAATCAATTAAGCCATGCTGCATATCTACTGTAAGGGAATCCCATCCTTCATGTGCCATCACTTCAGCTGAAACTGTACTAGGAATTTGTAACCAGCCATTAATAACTGGTTTGCCATCCATCATCATTTGTTTAATTTTATTTTTTCTCATTAAAAATAATTTTTTACGTTTAAATTTATAAGTTGATATAATATTACAATACTAAATTATTTAAAATAATGATATTAGAATTTAATGAATAAAATTTATGTTGATGATGTAGGAGTTGGCTTTCCACTAGTTTTAGTTCATGGATATTTAGGATCATCAGAAATGTGGTGCAATCAAAAAGACTATTTTTCCAAGTTTTGTAGAGTGATTGCTCCTGCTATACCTGGCTTTGGAGAGAGTTCAGATATCAAATCATTTGATTCAATTGAAGGAATGGCATCAAAAATTATAGAAATAATTGATGAGAAAAAAATAGAAAAATTTAATTTAATGGGTCATTCGATGGGTGGCATGATTGCACAAGAAATGACTAAAATTTTAGGAAATAGAATAAATAAATTAATTTGTTTTGCTACAGGATCAATAGGAGAAATACCTGGAAGATTTGAAACAATGGATGAAACTCGAGAAAAAATCAAAAAAGATGGAATTGAAATAACTTTTTCTAGAGTACCCAAAAAATGGTTTGTTAAAGGTGATAAAGATAAGAATTATTATTTATGTGAAAATGCTGTTAAAAATGTATCTCTAGAAAGTGCTGATAATGCACTTATAGCTATGAAAAATTGGGTAGGAATTGATCATTTAAAAAATATTAAGAACAAAACTCTTATAGTTTGGGGCGACAAGGATACTTCATATAACTTTGAACAAGTTGATATATTAAACAAAAATATTAAAGATAGTAAATTAGAAATATTCAAAAATTGTAGTCACAATGTTCACCTTGAACAACCTAGTGAATTTAATCTTTTAATAGAAAATTTTATTAACTAGTAAAAATTTTTTATTTTGAATAGTATTTGATATATACTTAACCTTTAACAGCACCAGCTGTTAAACCACTTATCACTTGTTTTTGAAAAAACATTATTAGTAAAAATAAAGGTGCTGTAGCAGAAACAACAGACGAAACAGCCCACATCAAATTACCTTCATGCTGATTTGTACCAAGATAACTCTGTATCTTTGGCACCATAGTATGATTTTCTTGATTTAATAATAAAGCTGTAACTGTAAAATCGTTATAAGCTAACATCAGACTAAATAGACCTGCAGTAATAACGCCTGGCCACATCACAGGCATTATAATATGCCTAAAAGTCTGAAAGTAACTACATCCATCTATTAGTGCGCTCTCATCTAGTTCTTTAGGAACTGTTTTAAAAAATGAGTAAAGAAGCCAAAGTGTAAAAGGTTGGTTAATTGCAATTAAAACAACAATTGTTGTTGGTAGAATTCCCCAAATTTGTAATTGAAAAAATGGAAATAAATAACCAGAAACTAAAGTTATATGCGGCATAGCTCTAAATATTAATGCAACTATTAAAATCCAAAATGCATAATTTTTAGTAGATCTAGATAAAGCATAAGCTCCCAAAGTTCCTAAAAACAATGAGATTGATACAACACTTACAGTCACAATAACTGTATTTCTCGAAGCTTTCCAAAACTCACCTTCAAACCAAGCGCCACTATAAGCTTGGATCGTAAAACTTTTTCCAGTTTCTATTAATGTGTTAAAAGCCGTTATTGCATACCACCAATCAGCTCTTGAAAAAAAGTCTGCTCTAACTTTGAACGATCCCCAGAAAGTCCAAATAAATGGAAAACAGGCAATCAATAACCAAAAAACAATAAATGTTGTATTAAAAATCTTTAAAATATTTGATTGTTTATCTAATCCATTTTCCATAATTATCTAACTGTTCTAAATTCTCTCCAAGTTCTAATTAAAACTGGTGCAAGTATTATTGCTATTCCTATTATTGTCATAATAGAAGTTGCAGCAGCAGACCCAAATAAAATAACCTCTTCATTAACTAGATTGTCATAAATCAGCCAAGATAATGATTGAGCGCTACCCTGAGCACTAAATCCAATAATAGGCTCGAATACTCTAAAGTTATCCATTAAAGAAATTAAAGCAACAAAAGTTACCACAGGATATATGTGTGGTAGAATTATGTGCTTAACCCTTTGAAATCTAGAAGCACCATCTATAATAGAAGCTTCCAATGGTTCTTGAGGAACGGTTTGTAATGCAGCATAAAATACAACAAAAGCAAAAGGCGAGTGGTGCCAAATTCCATAAATTATGATTGTAATCCATGTAAGATATTTTGAAGATTTTACTGATAGATATGGATCGTTCATTAATATCTGTAAATTCGCTCCAATAATTCCCTTCGCATCTACCATCCAAAATAAAACTAATGAACCAATTAAGGGTGTTACAATCATTGGTAAAATTGTTCCAAAGATTAATGGCCCTCTTATTTTTCTAGCTACAGCATTGAGACTTAAAGCAATTATAAAACCTAATAAAAGAACACAGGGGGTTACAATGATGCAATAGGTCAAAGTGAAAATTAAAGCTTTATAAAATGGCAGATTAGTAACTTTGCCTACAAATTCTCCAGTAGAATTACTTTCTCCCCATAATTCCGATAGCTCATCAAACGCTAAATGATTTCTATCAATATAAGTCCCAAATCCATTAAATTTTCCAAGTGGTTTTTCTTCTCTAATTTTTGAGGATGCTTCTTGATCAATTTGTACTGAAATTTTACAACCAAATGGATCACATTTTTCTACTTCTTTTAGTACTTGATCATGTTGTGCGTAAAACGATTGAGTACCAGCTGAAATTATTGGTAGACCAATAAAAAGCATCATTGCCAAACCAGTTGGCAAAAAAAACCAGAAAAAAGTTTTGTTTGGCATTAATTAAAATTAAGTGGGGATTCAATCCCCACTTAAAAATAGTTAGATTTTATAGAAAACCTTGTTCTTTAGCTTTACTAGTGTAAGCAGCTTCAACATCTTTTAGAGCTTGCTCAGCTGTCTCATTTCCTTGCAAAAACTCAACAATTTCATTACCTAAAGCACCATGCATTAATCCCATTTGAGGTAACATTGGATAAGGTTTTGCTCCCATTTTAACCGCTTCTATAACACCAACAGATTTTGGACCTGGTACAAAACCTTCAATTAACCAAACAGCTTGATCAGCTGCTTTTGCTGCCATCTCTTTTGATGAAGCTGCGTATGCCATTGCTCTAAAAGAAGCTTCTGCATCAGCATCAGATCTATTTTTTGCAAGAGTAAAACCATCCCACCATAATGTTGTAGCAGGAATATTTCCACCACCAACAGTAGCAGGAGCAACCAATTTAGTTGCAGCAGTAATTTTTGCATCACCTTCTGCATCTAATAATGTTCCAGCTCTTGAAGCCCATAAAGTCATAATGGCAACATTTCCAGCTTCCCATTCAACTTTAATAGATTCACTGTCATGAGTTAAATAATCAGGATTACTTAAATCAGCTAATTTTTTAAGCATGTTTAGTGTTGCTACACCTTTAGCATTATTAATACTAGGCGTTGCTGTACCAGATTTAAAGAATTCACCACCATAACCAATATACATGTTTACAAATTCTTCAGCTAAGTTCCAGCCTGCTTTATAAGCAGCAGCATAAGGGTATTTCATTTTTCCAGCAGCTCTAATTTTTTCAGCCGCTGCAACAACTTCTTCATAAGTTTTTGGTGTTGAAATACCATGTTGTTTTAAAACATCTTCTCTGATGTATAAGTGTTGTGCATTAGCCATAAAAGCTACAGCCATAACTTTTCCATCAATTGTAATTAATTGTGATTCCTGAATGCCTTTTCCATATTTTTTAACAAGATCATTCATTGGTCTAATTAAACCACCATTCATTAATGGAACTATTGAACTGTTAGCTGCTATTCTAGCAGAAAATTCAGATGGATTTGCAGTTAGTGCAGGCACAGCAATTTTATTATGTTCTGCTGAGTGTGTTACTTTAAATTCAGCTTTTCCTTTACATTCTTTTGCTGTCTCAACAAAAGTTCTTAATGCTGGAAAATCATTTGCTAAAATATTGATTGATCCAGATTTAATATTACAGTCTGCATTTGCATAAGTACTAAATAGTAAAAATGAAAATGCGATTAATATTTTTTTCATAGACTTTACCTTTCTTTAATTAAACGGAGTAACTTTCCGCTAAAAAAGATAGTAGCTTAATAGGACATTTTGGCCTAGATAATTTTTGAGGCCATTTCAGTTCCAACGACTAATGACTCTAGCTTTTTGTAAACTATATTTTCATCTACAATTCCAAACCCAGCAAAAGTACTAAAACCACAGTCTGTTCCTGCCATTAATTGATCTTTATTAATTACTTTTGAAAATTGAACAAGTCTATTTTGTACAACCTCAGGATGTTCAACAAAGTTTGTTGTAGAGTCGATTACCCCTGGAGCAATAATTTTATCATTTGGTAATTTTATATCCTCAAAGACTTGCCATTCATGAGAGTGTCTTGGGTTAGATGATTCTAATAAATATGTTTGAACATTTGCTTTCAATAAAAGAGGTAAAATCTTTTTTAAAGAAATGTCATGTGTATGAGGACCTTCATAATTTCCCCAACAAATATGCATTCTAATTTTAGATTGAGGTATATTTTCTAAAGCTTGATTGAGAAATTCTATTTGTTTCTCTGCCTGTTTTAGAAAATCTTCATCTGATAAATCTTTAAAAGTCATATGTCTAGCTAATGCAAGGTCAGGACAATCGATTTGTAAATCAATTTCATTAGAAACTATTTCTTCATACTCTTGCTTCATTAGTTTTGATAAAACTTCTAAATATTCATCATTATTCTTATAATATTTATTTGGTAAAAAAGCAGATATTACACCTGGAGAAGCAGCATTCATAAATGCTTGTTTGTGATTATTTTCTTCAAGTGCAGATTTAAAATTATTAATATCTTTAGTTAAAGAAAGAGTTTCTTTGACTTTTAATTCACCAGTACAACATGGTCTTGTGTATGTAGGGGTTCCCCCTGTTCTTGCAATTCTTTCTTTGAAAGAAGGAAAGTCATCTAAATCTTTTGGCGCTTTTCTCTCACTCTCCCCAGAAAAGCCATCCAGTCTATCCTTAACATAAGTTGCATAGCTTATTTTTGACATTTCACCATCACTTACAAAATCAATACCTAAATCTTTTTGTTTTTTTACAATTTTTTTTACATCTCTTTTAACTATTTCATCAAAGTGATTAATATCTATTTTTTCTTCTTTATCTTTTTTAAATAAAAGATCAGAAAGCTCATTCGATCTTGGCAGACTTCCAACATGTGTAGTTTTAATTTTATCCATTTTTATTTTTATTCATCAAAATTTGTTTCCAGATAGCAACTTCATCAAATAATACCCACTCTCTTATTACACCGTAAGAATTTAATTCTGCATGATTTATTCCCATAAAATATAAATTAGAGTTTGTTTTTTTCCCATACATTTCACCATCACCTGAGTGTATTCCTTCCAATGACCATCTTACGGACGCTCTTGGATTTTTATTTGGTTCGTCTAAATAACCAACATGTTCAACCTTAAATCTTATCTCTGATAATATATTTTTTAAGGACCTCCAAAAACTAATTATATCTTCCCTTCCAAGGCCTATTTTGTTTCCAGGCCAATAAATATTAGCAGCCCTATCATAATCTTTAAAATCATAATCTTTTGTAAAAATCTTATTAAGTATATTAGAGTACCTATCTCCAGCAGAACCAGATTCCATTGGTAATGGATGATAACTTGACTCTTTAAGAGCTGATTTATCATACAGAGCCTTTGCGTTGTCAAATCCACCTTCTTTTTCAATCATTATTTTAGCAAATTCTTCAGGTGAATAGCCAATTTGTCTAACCATTGCACCTTGGTCTCTAACTATCCATTCGTCATATACTTGATTATCTCTACAGGCACAGTCAGCTATAACTCTATAGTAAATATCTTTTCCAGTTGGTTTTCCATAAAACCCATCTCCTAAATGAGTTCCTTTACTTAAAATTCTATGTGAAGAATGGTATCCATTATTATTATCTTTATTCCAAATAACATCCTCACCTAATAGCTGTCTATTTGGAAATTCTTTTAATGTATTGTAAGTAGATTCTATTACAGGCTTATTACCATAGGTAATTCCAAAAGGTGATCTTACGGGAATATCTTCTGTATAAAATTTAACAATTGAATCAACATCTTTACCTTCCCAGATTTGTTTTGTAATTTTTAAAATAAAATCTGGAAAGTCTCTATATTTTTTATCAAAATTTCTCATTAAGCCTGACTAACACAATTTAAATAGCATTCTTCACGACCTTCAATACTAATGTTCAATTTTGTATTTAGAGGAACAGAAAATGTATCCTTAGAGTTAATTTTAAACTCATCTTTATTTATAGTAATTTTCCACAAACCTTTTTGCGAAAATATAATAGTAGGTTTATCAAATATTAAATCATTAATTTGACCAGTTTTAGACTTTAAAATACTTAAGTTAAATCCTGTATTTTGATTTATAAATGGATCATATTTTTTGTTACAAAATTGATTACCAATAATTTGAATTAATTTAATTCCATTTTTCATATCATTTTCAAATTTAGATTGATTTTTAAATCTACAAATAAAATTTTCAATTTCATTTAGATTATAGTTATCAAATTTTTTTAATTGATCATCAGTAATTGGTTTTAGTAATTTTTTATCATGCGGAATTTTATTTTTTGTTAAGTCAATTAGAGAATTATCATCTAAAAGAGCCAAACCAGTTTCTTTTGCACTTAAAAGAACTTTAGGAACCCAAGTTATTATTCCAGGGTCATCATTTCCTAAAACTACAAAAATTAAACCTTCATCATCACCAGCATTTTCAAAACCTCTAAACATATTGGTTGGCATTGAAATGATATCTCCTTTACTTAAAACTATTTCATTTTTACCATCAGCTCCCCAGTAAAATCTCCATTTACCAGAATAGATTAAAAAAACTTCAGCTGTAGTATGGCTATGTAAGCCAGAACCATTTTTGGGATTGGCACTAACAGCGCCTAAATTATAACCATGTGGGCTTGAAATTTTTATAGATTGGTCACTATCTTCTGCGACACCTGGTCCAACAATTGAATAATTTTTTCTTTCTTTATGACCATTTAATCTTCCCTCAACAAATGGAAGTGTGCTTGGTATCAGTTCCTGAAACTTTGCAATTCTTTTTAGCATATTTTTTCTTTATTATTTTTATGATTTAAATATAAATCTTATATATGAAAATAGAAAATTTTGACACAGGTCTTAAGGGACAGAAAGATATAAAAAATATTATTATAACACCTGAGGAAAACTATAATAATAAGAAAAAGGTTAGAGACAGTCTAAAAAAGATTATCAAAATGGGTAAATCTAAACTAAATGATAATCTAAATGAATGTTTTTCAAGTGATGTTAAGGTTAACTGCTTTCATCCTATTAATGAGTTTACAGGTATAGAAAAATTTAAGGAAGATTTTTGGTTACCATTATTTGAATCATTCCCAGATCTTGAAAGAAGAGAGCAGCTTGTTTTAGGAGGAACTTTTAGAGATAAAGTACAAGTTGGATCTATATCTACACTTTCAGGTGTATTCAAAAAAAGTTGGCTAGGTATTAAACCTAATTTTAAGATGGTTAACTTAAGGTGCTGTGAAATTCATGAAATTAAACATAATAAGATTATTGAAAGTCATATCCTTATTGATGTAATGGATTTAATTTTTCAAACTGGAGTATTTCCAGTAAACGCATCAAGAGGGTCAGAGGGTAATTGGTTACACCCAATAAATACAGACAGTGTAAATTTTTTTGAAAAAAACCCTGAAATATCGAGGTCAAATTTAGAACAAGCATTAACAATGCAAAGAAGTCTAAATATTAAACCAGAGTTAGACAGTACTTCTGATGAGGATTTAAAATCAAAATTAATCAACCACCCCCAAGCAGAGTTTTGGCATGATAAAATGATTTGGTATGGCCCAAGTGGAATTGGAACAGCAAGATCGTTAGAAGGTTTTGTTGATAATCACCAACTTCCGTTTAGGAAAACATTTAAGAAAAGAAATTATTGGAAACTTGGACACTACTCAGAGTTAGGTGATGGTAAGTTTTCATTAACAGCTGGATGGCACAGTATTCAAGCAACATACGGTTCAAATGACTGGTTAGGATTTGCTCCTAATAATAAAAATGTAACAATGAGGGTTATGGACTTCTATCATCATGACGAAGGTAAAATTAGAGAGAATTGGGTTCCTATAGATATAGTTCATATCTTAAAGCAAATAGATATTGATATTTTTGAAATGATTAAATAACCATAATTATGGCAAATATTAAATTTACAAATATTCATAAATCTTTTGGCACTAACAAAATAATTAGTAATTTTAATCTTGTAGGTAGAGAAGATGAATTTTTAGTTTTAGTAGGTCCTTCTGGTTGTGGTAAGTCAACTTTATTAAGAATGATTGCAGGTCTTGAAAAAATTGATGAAGGTGAAATTTATATTAATGATCAATTAGTAAATGAGCTACATCCATCTAAGAGACAAACTGCAATGGTTTTCCAATCTTATGCTTTATACCCACACATGAATGTTTATGAAAATATGTCATTTGGATTAAAAATGGAAAAGAGACCAAAAGAAGAAATAGAGCAAAAAGTAATGCATGCAGCAAAAATTTTGCAAATTGAAGAATTATTAGAGAGAAAACCTAAACAGCTATCTGGTGGCCAAAGACAAAGAGTTGCTATAGGCAGAGCAATTACAAGAAATCCAAAAATATTTTTATTTGATGAGCCATTATCTAATCTTGATTCAGCTTTAAGAGCCGAGACAAGAGTAGAGATTTCAAAACTACATAAGAAAATAAAAACTAACATGATTTATGTAACGCATGATCAAGTAGAAGCTATGACTTTGGCGGATAGAATTGTAATTCTAAATCTTGGAAATATTGAACAAGTAGGTAGTCCAGATGAAGTATATACTAATCCATCTAATATTTTTGTTGCTCAATTTATTGGAACACCAAAAATGAATATCATAAAAATTACTGAGAAAGATATTATTTCTAATAATGAAGTCAAATTTCTTGGAAATAATATTAAATTTAATAAGATAAATTTAACAAAAAAAAACTATTCTTTTGGAATACGGCCTGAACATTTTAGTCTTTCTGAAAATTGTCAGTATAAATTTAAACCAAATATTGATTTGACTGAAAATCTTGGTAATGAAAAAATTGCATATATCAAGATTGATGGAAATGAAATAAGTGCAAAAATTCCAAGCCAAAACAACATCATTGACCAAATCGGATTTGATATAAAGGATATCTTTGTTTTTGATGAAACTGATACTAGAGTAAGATCTTAATTGGAAAAACCATATTTTCTAAGTCTAGCATCGGCAGTTCTTGCATGAGCTTCCATTCCTTCATATCTTGAAAGTCTTGCAGCAGCAGCTCCAACTAATTCAGTAGATTTTTTTGTCATTCTTTGAAAACTTAATGTTT
>ENA-ORDI01001880-ORDI01001880.1-marine-metagenome-genome-assembly--contig:-NODE-1880-length-10855-cov-3.302375_pt1 | contig 10855 bp, 11 predicted proteins | sample MGYA00248628_ERZ508525 | MGnify/ENA primary metagenome ERZ508525 (study PRJEB26195, sample SAMN05422138) | marine metagenome | isolation source: East of Porto Seguro, South Atlantic Ocean | place...
AGGAGGCACCATGGCCACGAGATACGGAAGGCTGGGACTAAGGACACTCGCGGGGACGATGGTAGCCGCCGTTCCGGTGGCGGCCGCGTGCAGCCAGGGCCCGACCTACGACCAGTGGGCGGCCACCGACGGCGCCGCCGGAAGGATCAACCTCGACGACGTCCAGGCGGCCTTCAAGAAGTCCGACAGCGCGACTGAGTTCGAACGCAAGGTCAACGAGATATACGAGGGCGACGGCACGGTGCTGGCGGCCGGCGATCACGCCCTGCACGCCGCCGCACTTGAGGTTTTGACCGGCGATTGATCACAATTTTGCCATCCTTCAATGGTGTCTTGATCTGCCCATGACCCGACCCCAATATCAACCGGGGTTGCACCGAACAAAAGGGGGGCGCATGCGCCTGAAAGCCGCCATTGCCGGCATTGCCGCCATTTTTGTCCTGGGCCTGGTTCCTGGCCCGGCGACGGCGACCGAAGACAAACCCAAGCCGGCCCACGGCATCGCCATGCACGGGGACCTGAAATATCCCCCCGGCTTCACCCATTTCGAATACACCAACCCCAATGCCCCCAAGGGCGGTACGGTCAGGCTTTCGGCCATCGGCACCTTCGACAGTTTCAACAGCTTCATCGTCAAGGGCAACAGCGCCACTGGCCTGGGTTTTCTATACGACAACCTGATGCACGGTTCCGCCGACGAGGCTTTCAGCCAGTACGGCCAACTGGCCGAATCGGTGGAGATGCCGAAGGACCGCTCGTTGGTCGCCTTTACCCTACGCAAAGAAGCCCGCTGGCACGACGGCAAGCCGGTCACCGTCGACGATGTGATCTGGACCTTCAACACCCTGGTCAAGAAGGGAACGCCTTTTTACCGGTTTTATTACGGCAACGTGGCGGCGGTCACTCAGACCGGCGAGCGGACGGTCAAATTCACCTTCAAGCCGGGCGAAAACCGCGAACTGCCGCTGATCCTGGGACAACTCACCATCCTGCCGAAGCATTACTGGGAGAGCCGCGACTTCACCAAGACGACGCAGGAGCCCCCCATCGGCAGCGGCCCCTACAGGATCGAGAAGTTCGATCCCGGCCGTTCGATCACCTATCGGCGGGTCGAAAACTGGTGGGGCCGGGATTTGCCGGTCAACAAGGGCCTCTTTAACTTCGACGTCATCCACTATGACTATTACCGCGATAGCACCATCGCGCTCGAGGCGTTCAAGGCCGGCGAATATGACTACCGCGCGGAGAATTCCTCGAAGAACTGGGCCACCGCCTATGACATCCCGAATGTCAAAAAGGGCCTTATCCGCAAGGAGGAAATCACCCACAACCGGTCGTCGGGGATGCAGGCTTTCGTCTTCAACACCCGGCGCGGAAAGTTCAAGGATCCCCGGGTCCGCCAGGCGTTGGCCCTTGCCTTCGACTTCGAATGGTCAAACAAGAACCTGTTCTACGGCCAGTACGCCCGCACGCGGAGCTTTTTCGACAATTCGGAACTGGCCGCCACCGGGGTTCCCGAAGGCGATGAATTGAAGCTCCTGGAACCCTACCGCGGACGCATCCCCACAAAGGTCTTCACCCACGAATACAACCCCCCCAAGACCGACGGGTTGGGGAACATCCGCCGCAACCTGCGCAAGGCGAGCAAGCTGCTGAACGACGCCGGCTGGGTGATCAAGGGCGGGAAGCGCATCAACGAGAAAACCGGAAAGCTCCTGGAATTCGAGGTACTGCTGGTCAGCCCGCTGTTCGAGCGCATCGTCCTGCCGTTCGCCAAGAACCTGGAGAAACTGGGCGTCAAGATGCGGGTCCGCACCGTCGATCCGTCGCAGTACCGCCGCCGTCTCGATACATTCGATTTCGACATCATCGTCGGCAGCTGGGGCCAGGCCCTGTCGCCGGGCAACGAACAGCGCTCGTTCTGGGGCAGCCGCGGCGCCGATATCGAAGGCGGCCGCAACACCATCGGCATCAAAGACCCGGTGATCGACGAGTTGATCGAAAAAGTGATCGCGGCGCCGAACCGAAAAGCCCTGGTGACGAGCGTCCGGGCGCTGGATAGGGTGTTGCAGTGGGGCCATTGGGTAATCCCCCACTGGCACGCCAAATACGACCGCGTCGCCTATTGGGGTAAGTTCGGCCGCCCCGCCGTCACCCCCCTCCAGGGCAACCAGTTCGTAGCCTGGTGGGTCGACCCGAAGAAGGAAGAAGCGCTCAAAAGCAAGCTTGTCTCGGCCAAACAATGACCGGCACCTGACTAGGTCATGACCTAATTAAGGAATAAAGGAATCCTTGCCTTCAAGCCGCCTTCGACAGCATCTTGTCCAGGTAGTCGTTGACTTGCTTGTTGAGGGGTTCCAGGTGGTCGAGGAAGAAGTGGTCCGAGCCCTCGATGATGCGGTAGTCGATCTTGATGTTCTTCTGCTTCTGCAGCTTTTGCGCCAGCTTGTTGACCGACGACTGGGGCACCACCTCGTCCTTGTCGCCGTGGATGATCATCCCCGACGCCGGGCACGGCGCCAGGAAGGAAAAGTCGTACTGGCTGGCCGGCGTGGCGATAGAGATGAAGCCACTGATCTCGGGCCGGCGCATCATCAACTGCATGGCGACCCAGGCGCCGAAGGAGAAACCGGCGATCCAGCAGGTGTTGGTGTTGGGGTTGCGGCTCTGCATCCAGTCCAGCGCCGAGGCGGCGTCGCTGAGCTCCCCCTGGCCGTTGTCGAACTGACCCTGGGAGCGCCCGACACCGCGGAAATTAAACCGCAGCGACGAAAACCCCCGGCGCGCGAAGTTCTGATAGAGGTTGAAAACGACCTCGTTGTTCATCGTGCCGCCATACTGCGGGTGCGGGTGCAAAAGCAGCGCCAGCGGCGCGTTGGGGCGTTTTGACTGGTGATAACAGCCTTCCAGGCGGCCATTGGGGCCATTGAAAATCACTTCGGGCATCGGCGCTTTTAAGGACCTCTAGGAGCCTGGGTTTCGCTATATCCAACCCCTGGACAAGGAAATGAAAAGCCGGGTATTGCGATTTAGAAGCAATATAACCTGCTAAACTTGACCAATTTAGTCGGGCATCCTATATACTGGGTAGCCCTCGGGGCCCGGTTCGAGAGGCGATATTTACCACGGAAGGACGGGTTTCCGCAAAGCCTAAACGCCTATTTTTTTTAACGGCTATACCTAAACGATTGGCAAAAAATGATTTTCAACACACTGCGCGAGGACATCGACGCCTTCAAGGCCCGCGACCCGGCGGCCCGGAGCGAAATGGAGATCATGCTGTGCTATCCGGGCTACCACGCGCTCGTGGTTCACCGGCTGTCACACAGGCTGTGGAAAATGAAACTGCGCACCCTGGCGCGGTTCCTGTCCTACCTCGGCCGGATCGTCACCGCCATCGAGATCCACCCGGCGGCGGTGATCGGACGTCGTTTCGTCATCGACCACGGCACCGGCGTCGTCATCGGCGAAACCTCGATCATCGGCGACGACGTGACGCTTTATCATTCGGTGACTTTGGGCGGCATCTCGCCGTCGGTGGATTCCGACAAGCAGGTCGGACAAAAACGCCACCCGACGGTCATGGACGGGGCCATCATCGGCTCCGGGGCCGCCGTGCTCGGCCCCATCACCATCGGCGAGGAGGCCCGGGTCGGCGCCAACTCGGTAGTCACCAAGGACGTGCCGGCGTCGGTCACCGCCGTCGGCATCCCGGCCCAGGTGGTGATGCCCCGCGACAAGCGCAAGGCGAAGGAATTCCAGCCCTACGGCACCCCCGCCGACGGCTGCCCCGATCCGGTGCTGCAGTCAATCGAAAGCCTGCGCGGGCAAGTGACGACGTTGATGGAACGGGTCGAAGAACTCGAAGAGCAATTGGACAACAGCGGCCAGACGGTTCCAAGAAAACGCAATCGTCAGGCCGGATAACGGTTTTTCCGGGCCCCCGCCGGACTTAAGGGCCTGTCAGTAAGGAGGAATTTGGCGTGAAACTCAGTACCAAGGGACGATACTCCGTGATGGCCATGGTCGATATCGCGGCCCATACCGAGGGCAAACCGATCGCCCTGGCCGACGTCGCCGAGCGCCAGGAAATATCGCTTTCCTACCTGGAACAGCTTTTCAGCAAGTTGCGCCACGGCGGCCTAGTCAAGAGCGTCCGTGGCCCCGGCGGCGGCTACCTGCTGGCCCACACGGCCGCCGAAACCCGCATCGCCGACATCATTATCGCCGTCGACGAGCCGATCAAGGCGACCCGGTGTACGCCGGGATCGCCGGCCGGGTGCACAGGCAACAAGAGTCGTTGTCTGACCCACGACCTGTGGGAGGAACTGGGCAACAAAATTTACCTTTATCTGAATTCGGTCTCCCTGGCCGACGTGGTCGATAAACGCGTGCTCGGCACCAGCGGCGAGACGTTCCGCCGCGAGCAGGACGCGCTCTTCGCCGCGGCCCAGCAGGCCGGACATAACCTTTAGTCCTTAACGTCAGAAGGCGCTGCGATGGGCATGAAAAATCCTGTCTATATGGATCACAACGCGACCACGGCGGTCCGTCCCGAGGCGCGTGACGCCGTGGCCCTGGCGCTCGCGTTGACCGGCAATCCGTCGTCGGTGCACGGGTCCGGGCGTACGGCACGGCGCCTGGTCGAGGATGCCCGCGACGCCGTCGCCGCCTTGGTCGGCGCCGAGCCGGCTTGGGTCGTCTTCACCTCCGGCGGCACCGAGGCCAATAATCTGGCCCTCCGGGTGCTGCCCAAGCGGGCGCCGATACTGTGCTCCGCCGTCGAGCACGCCTCCGTCCTGTCGGTCATGGATGGCATCGTCGAAATTCCCGTCGACGGCGACGGCGTCGTCGACCTCGGCGCCCTGGAGGCGCTCCTCGCCGGCGAAGACACCCCGGCCCTGGTGTCGGTGATGCTGGCCAACAACGAGACCGGCGTCCTCCAGCCCGTCGCCGACGTCGCCGCCCTGGCCCACGAACATGGTGCCTTGATCCACTGCGACGCCGTCCAGGCGGCCGGCAAAATGGCCATCGACTTCCGCGCTCTCGGCTGTGACCTGATGTCGCTGTCGGCGCACAAGATCGGCGGCCCGTCCGGCGTCGGCGCGCTGGTGGTCACAAGCGGTGTTGAGGGCGATTTGTCGCTTATCCCTATGCTGCGCGGCGGCGGCCAGGAACGGGGCCGGCGCGCGGGCACCGAGAACGTCCCCGGCATCGCCGGGTTCGGCGCCGCCGCCCGGGCGGCTCGCGAGGGCCTGACGGATTTCGCCCGCCTCGGCCGCTGGCGCGAGCGAATCGAAAACCGTCTTCGCCAACGCGCCGACAGCCGCGTTTACGGCTTCGGCGCGCCCCGGCTGGCCAATACAAGCTGCCTGACCATGCCTGGCGTCGAGGCCGAAACCCAGGTCATCCAGTTCGATCTCGCCGGCGTCGCCGTCAGCGCCGGGGCCGCGTGCTCGTCGGGCAAGGTCGAGCCCAGCCGCGTGCTCGCCGCCATGGGCGTGGACGCCAACGAGGCGGCGACCGCGATCCGCGTCAGCCTGGGTTGGAACACCACCGAAGACGACGCCGACAAGTTCGTGGAAGCCTGGATCCAGGTCTACGGCCAGGCCCAGGCTCATGCGGCCTAAAGCGGGAAATCAAATGAACGCCAACGCTAACATAAACGAAAGCAAGAAAAAGGGCCGACCCGTGTACCTGGACTACCATGCGACGACGCCGATGGATCCCCGGGTCGTCGAGGCCATGGCGCCCTTTTTCGGCGACAAGTTCGGTAATCCCCATTCGCGCAACCACTTCTACGGCTGGGAGGCTGAGGAAGCGGTGGAAAAGGCGCGCCGCCAGATCGCCGACCTGATCGGCACCGAGGAACGCGAGATCGTTTTTACCTCCGGGGCCACGGAATCCAACAATTTAGGCATCAAGGGAATCACGCGGTTTCACAAGGAAAACAAAAACCACATCGTCACCATGGCGACCGAGCACAAATGCGTGCTCGAAGCCTGCGCCGCGTCAACCCGCGCCGAAGCGCGTCGGCGGCTTGATGAAAAAAGAAATGAAAACAAAAGGATAGACAGAACATGGTTGCCTCAATAGATACGGTCCAACAGGTCAAGGAACTGACGGAAGAGAAGTACAAGTACGGCTTCTTCACCGACATCGAGTCCGAGACCGCGCCCAAGGGCCTGAACGAAGACATCGTGCGCTTCATTTCGGCCAAGAAGAACGAGCCCGAATGGCTGCTGGAATGGCGGCTGAAGGCGTATCGGTACTGGCTGACGATGCCGGAGCCGAAATGGTCCAAGGTCATCCACGAGCCCATCGATTATCAGGACGCGTATTACTATTCGGCGCCGAAAAGCGCCGCCGACGGTCCGCAAAGCCTCGACGAAATCGACCCCCAGTTGCTGGAGACTTACGAGAAGCTGGGCATTCCCTTGAAGGAGCAGGAGCGGCTGTCCGGGGTCGCCGTCGACGCCGTGTTCGACAGCGTTTCCGTGGCCACCACCTTCAAGGCCAAGCTGGGGGAAGTCGGCGTCATCTTTTGCCCCATCTCCGAGGCCCTCGAGAGCTGCCCGGATTTGGTCAAGAAGTATCTGGGCACCGTGGTCCCCTATACGGACAACAAGCACGCGACGCTGAATTCGGCGGTGTTCACCGACGGCTCGTTCGTCTACATCCCGCCAGGCGTGCGCTGCCCGATGGAGCTCAGCACCTATTTCCGCATCAACGCCGCGAACACCGGACAGTTCGAGCGCACGCTGATCATCGCCGACAAGGGGTCCTATGTGTCCTATTTGGAAGGCTGCACGGCGCCGATGCGTGACGAGCACCAGCTTCACGCCGCCGTTGTCGAATTGATCGCGTTGGACGACGCCGAGATCAAGTACTCGACCATCCAGAACTGGTACCCCGGCGACGAGAACGGCCGTGGCGGTATCTTCAACTTCGTCACCAAGCGTGGCCACTGCCGGGGCCGCAATTCGAAGATTTCCTGGACCCAGGTGGAAACGGGTGCAGCCATCACCTGGAAGTACCCGAGCTGCATCCTGCAAGGCGACAACTCGGTGGGGGAATTCTATTCCATCGCCATCACCAACAACTACCAACAGGCCGACACCGGCACCAAGATGATCCATCTGGGCAAGAACACGTCGTCGCGGATCATCTCCAAGGGCATTTCCGCCGGCCGCGCCAATCAGACCTACCGGGGACTGGTCCGCATATCGCCCAAGGCCAAAGGGGCGCGGAACTTCACCCAGTGCGATTCGCTCCTCATCGGCGACCGATGCGGCGCCCACACGGTGCCCTACATCGAATGCAAGAACAAAAGCGCCATCGTCGAACACGAGGCGACGACCTCGACGATCTCGGAAGACCAGTTGTTCTACCTGCGCCAGCGCGGCATCCCGCCCGAGGAAGCCGTCGCCTTGGTGGTCAACGGGTTCTGCCGCGAGGTGTTGCAGCAGTTGCCGATGGAATTCGCCGTCGAGGCGCAGAAGCTGGTCGGCATCAGCCTCGAAGGAAGCGTCGGCTAGGCCCGATCTCCGGTTTACTAAAATGCCAAAAAAGAAAATACCAAAAAAGAAAGCTAAAAAAATGTTGGAAATCAAGAACCTGCATGTGAGCGTCGACGGCAAGGCCATCCTCAAGGGCATCGACCTGAGCGTCCAGCCCGGCGAGATCCACGCCATCATGGGCCCCAACGGGTCCGGGAAAAGCACGCTCAGCCACGTCATCGCCGGGCGCGACGGTTACGAGATCACCGGCGGCCGGATCATCTATCAGGGCGAGGACATGACCGGGATGGCGCCCGAGATCCGCGCCGCCAAGGGCATCTTCCTGGCCTTTCAGTACCCGGTGGAAATCCCCGGCGTCGCCAACACCACCTTTTTGAAAGAAGCCCTCAACGCGATCTGCCGCTACCACGGCAAGGACGAGTTGGACGCCATGCAGTTCGTTAAAGTGATGCGCGAAAAGACCAAGGAGCTCGGCATTCCAGAGGACATGTTGAAACGCGCCGTCAACGTCGGCTTCTCCGGCGGCGAGAAGAAGCGCAACGAAATCCTGCAAATGGCGATCCTTAATCCGACGCTGGCGATACTCGACGAGACCGACAGCGGTCTCGACATCGACGCGATGAAGATCGTCGCCGAAGGGGTCAACAAGCTGCGCGCCCCCGAACGCTCGATCCTGCTCATCACTCATTACCAGCGCCTTCTGGACTACATCATTCCCGACAAGGTGCATGTGCTGGCGCACGGCAGGATCCAGCGCTCCGGCGACAAGAAACTGGCCCTGGAACTGGAGGAAAAGGGCTACGCGGAATTCGGCGAGGCGGCGGCTTGAACGAGTATCAGGAAATGCCATGACCACCGAATCCACCAATATCAAAACGTTCGTCGAATCCTTCGACCCTGCCCGGTCCGGCCTTCCCGGCGCCGGCCTGGGGTGGCTGAAGGCGTTGCGCGAAGACGGGATAGAGCGTTTCGAGGCGCTCGGCCTGCCGACTCCCAAGCTCGAAGCGTGGAAATACACGCGCCTGAAGCCGCTTGAGGACACGCGCTACCAGCCGGTCACCGACGAGGACGGCATGGCCGCCCTGGATACGGTACCGTCGCTGTTGCCCGACCCTGGCGGCCGGCCGAGGCTGGTGTTCGTCAACGGCTGGATGCGTCCGAATTTCTGGATCGACGGCGACTTGCCCGACGGCGTTCACCTGGAAGGCTTACGCGACGTGCTGGAAACCCGGCCGGACTGGATCCGCGAACGTCTCGGCACCCTTGCCGGCGAGGATGCGTCTTCCCTGGTGCAGTTGAACACGGCGATGATGGACACCGGTTTCGTGTTGCGCGTCGAGGACGGCGTGCGGGTCGAAACGCCGATCGAGGTCATCTTCGTCGGCGGCCTGACCGCCCGCCCGGTGGCCTACTCGCCTCGCAACCTGATCGTCCTCGGGAAAGGGGCAGAGGCGACGGTGGTCAAGTACCACGTGGGCCTTGGCGCCGGCGCCTATTTAGCCAATTCGGTCAGCGATATCGAGGTCGGCCCCGGCGCCCTATTGCGCCATTACAAGGTCCAGGCCGAGGCCAAGGAGGCGACGCACATCCACACCATCCGCGCCCGCGTCGCCCGCGACGCGACCTATGAAAGCTTCAGCCTGTCCATCGGCGGGCGGCTATCGCGGAACGAGGTGTCCGTCCGCCTCGAAGGCGAGGGCGCCCACTGCGCGCTGAACGGCGCCTACCTGATGCGCGGCAGCGAACACTGCGACAACACGACAGTGATCGACCACCTGGTGCCCCACACCACGTGCCGCGAGGTCTTCAAGGGCGTGCTCGACGACGAATCGCGGGCCGTGTTCGTGGGCCGCATCGTCGTCCACAAGGACGCCCAGAAGACGGACGGCTATCAGCTCTGCAAGACGCTGTTGCTCAGCACCGGGGCCGAAATCGACGCCAAGCCGGAACTGGAAATCTACGCCGACGACGTCAAATGCAGCCACGGCGCGGCCACCGGCCAGTTGGATGAAACGGCGTTGTTTTACCTGCGTTCGCGCGGCGTGCCCGAGGCGTTGGCGCGAAATCTTTTAGTCCAGTCGTTCATCGGCGAGGCGCTGGAGGAAATTTCCGACGAAGTCGTGCGTCAGGCGATCACCGATCAGGTCGTTCACTGGTTGCCGGCGGCCTGTTACCTGGCCGAGGAATGGAGGGCCGAATGAACAAGGAATCGACCGCCGTCGACCTCGCCCAACAAGCCGCGGCGGGGGACAATTTCACCGCTGCCTACGACATCGAGCGCATCCGCGCCGATTTTCCGATCCTCAAGCAAAAGGTCTACGGCAAGCCGCTGGTGTACCTGGACAACGGCGCCAGCGCCCAGAAACCCCGCCAGGTCCTCGACGCCATGAACGAGGCCTATGAGACCTATTATTCCAACGTGCATCGGGGCGTCCACTGGACGTCGCAGACCTCGACCGAAGCCTTCGAGGGAAGCCGCAAGAAGGTGGCGGCGTTCCTCGACGAGCATCCCAACGTCGCCTTACACTTCACGCCGACGTACTCGTCCTGGCTCAACCAAATTGAGTTGTGGTTCTCCAAACTGCAACGGGACGTGATTGCCCGCGGCATATTCACCTCCACCGCCGATCTGGCCCGCAAACTCCGGCGCTACATCAACGCCTACTCGAAACACGCCAAGCCTTTCCGCTGGAAATATTCCCAGCCCTCACGCCGCATCCGCCATGGTAAAACTATCTCTGCGACAGTCCACTAGTCTGTACCCGTAACGACCGGAAAGGATAGATCACCGCGATCCCCCGACCGTTTCCTGGCCAGGACAGACAGCTCGCCCCGCGGTTCATTACTTCCTCGAATCACAGAGGAGAGGGTGACCGCCAAGGCGGGTCTTCGGACGGCTCTCGAAAGTGGACATCCACCGCGAAGGGCTACGAGCGCAGTCGTGCACCATCGCCGCGCGGCATCACTGCGCGGCAAGACCGCGACAGAGAACCCTTCGCCCGGAACCGCCTGCAACTTCCGGCTGGGGCGGCTCGCCGGGATCACATAGTCGGAACGAGAGGCGTCTCTCACTTCTTTTGAAATGTTTTTGAATTTGAAAAAGAAGCACCACGAAGAACGAAGCCAGCAAAATCAGCCAGCCAGTCGGCAACCTCAGCCAGTCGGCAACCCCAGCCAGCCGGCAAGCCCAGCCAGCCACCCAACCCATCCGCCAGACCATGCACCGGCGGCGGGGGCGAGACACCGTCGAGCCCCTCAAGCCGCCCGCCTCCGTCCAAAATCCAACATTCCGAAAAACCGGGCAATTCCGGACAAAACGGAGCCGCAAAACCACC
>ENA-ORDI01001881-ORDI01001881.1-marine-metagenome-genome-assembly--contig:-NODE-1881-length-10855-cov-2.895250_pt1 | contig 10855 bp, 9 predicted proteins | sample MGYA00248628_ERZ508525 | MGnify/ENA primary metagenome ERZ508525 (study PRJEB26195, sample SAMN05422138) | marine metagenome | isolation source: East of Porto Seguro, South Atlantic Ocean | place...
CATGGTCGAACAGGACGCCCGGCGACCGGTGCATCTGGCTGACGATCACGCGCTCGGTGCCGTTGATGATGAAGGTGCCGTTGCCCGTCATCAGCGGCATGTCGCCCATATAGACGTCCTGCTCCTTGATATCGAGCACGGAACGGGTTTCGGTGTCCTGATCGACTTCGAACACGATCAGGCGCAGCGTGACGCGCATCGGGGCGGCGTAGGTGATGCCGCGCTGACGGCATTCCTCGACGTCATATTTCGGGTCTTCCAGTTCGTAATGAACGAAGTCCATTTCCGCCGTGCCGGCGAAATCGCGGATCGGGAATACGCTGCGCAGCGTCTTTTCCAGGCCCGAAACATAGCCGATCTTGGGGTCGGACCGCAGGAACTGTTCGTAGCTCTCCCTCTGAACCTCGATCAGGTTCGGCATCTGCACCACTTCGTGGATGTCGCCGAACACCTTGCGGATGCGCTTTTTCGCGCCGGTGTTGCTGATGGGGGGAAGAGCCTTGGTCGCCATGCGTGTCCTGCCTGTACCTGTCTGAGCGGTCGTCTGTTCGTCGCGTTTTTCCGCATCGCAGCGAAAATTCAGCCGATCGTTGGGCGGGAAGGGAGCGATTCGCCCCATTCAGCCCACGCAAAAAAGTGCGGGTCGGGACTGTCCGATCCGCACTGTAGCGTCTGAGTAACCCGATGAAACCGCCCTATTCCTGCCGCCGATCGTGCGCAACGCGATCATGGCTCCCGAGCGATCCGGGCGCGGCGTATAATGCCCATGGGCCATTATTCGCCGACTTGCGAACCGCCCATATAGTCCGGGGCAGGGGACTTGTGAAGAGGGGGAACGCGCAATTGCTTTCCAGGTTTCATCGACGCTTCACGCAAACAGGCCGCGCTCGGCAATGATGTTGAGCTGGATTTCGGACGTGCCGCCCTCGATCGAATTGGCCTTGGTGCGCAGCCAGCTGCGGGCGGTCTTGCCGCCGTTGCTCTCTTCGCTTTCCCATTCCAGCGCCGCACTGCCGCCCGCTGCCATCAGCAGGATCGCGGTGCCCAGGTCAGGCTGTTTCAGCACCAGTGCCGTGGGGATCAGGATCAGCAGCACCGGCAGCAACACCCAAAGCGGGCGCGAGGTTTTCTTGGGCGGGAGCCAGTCGTAATAGGCCGCCAGCATCATCACCAGCGTGATCTTCATCAGCTCGGAGGGTTGCAGGCGAAACGATCCGATCTCGATCCAGCGCTGCGCGCCCATACCGACAGCGCCGAAAAGTTCTACCCCGATCAGCAGGATGACGGTCCCGAAATAGGCCACGCCTGCAAGGTTTCGCCAAAGCCAGATCGGCACCATCCCCGCGGCGATCATCAGCGCGATGCCAAGGGCAAAGCGTTTCATCTGCGGCTCGGCCCAGGGGGTAAAGCTGCCACCGGCCACGGAGTAGAGCATCAGGAACCCCACCCCCGAAACAGCGGCCAGCAGGATGGTCAGCGGCCAGTTCAGGTGCAGGATCTTGGCAAAGCCCGTGGGGACATGTTTGACCGTATATTCAAGGTAGCTCATGCTTGGTCTTTCCCGCTGAAGTCCGCTTGGGGCTGGATCGCGCGCAGGGCTTTTTGCTGCTCGGCGATGCGGCCGCGGTCGGCGGTGGGGTAGGCCTCTAGCGGTGGTTCGCCGCCATAGATCGCTTGCAGCATGACATCGCGGGCGATGGGGGCCGCTGCGGTCGATCCGCCGCCGCCGTGTTCCACCAGCACCGATACCGCATAGCGTGGCTTGTCATAGGGGGCGAAGGCGACAAACAGCGCGTGGTCGCGGCGTTCCCAGGGCAGGTCCTCGTTGCGGCTGACCCCGCGCGCGCGCTCGGCCGCGGTGATGTTGCGCACCTGGCTGGTGCCGCTTTTGCCGGCCATGCGCACACCCTCGGCGATGACGCGCGACCGGTAGCCGGTGCCGCGTCGGTCGTTTACCACCGAATACATGCCCTTGCGGACCTGCCGCATGTTGTTTTCGTTCATGCCCAGAGGCTCGCCCGCGCCGCTGGGTTGTTCGACACCGTCAATCGATTTGATCAGCCGCGGGACCACGGCGCGGTTGGTGGCGATCCGCGCGGTCATCACCGCCAGTTGCAGCGGCGAACTGAGGGTGAAGCCTTGCCCGATAGAGGCATTGACCGTGTCGCCGATCACCCATGAATCACCCTTGGTCGCTTGCTTCCATTCTTTCGTGGGGGCCAGACCGGCAGCGACCGAGGACAGCGGCAGGTCGTGTTTCCAGCCCAGACCAAAGCGGTTCGCCATGGCCGAGATTTTCTCGATCCCGACTTTCATCGCCAGATCATAGTAATAGACGTCGCAGGATTGCTTGAGCGAGTTCTCGAGGTCGATCCAGCCGTGACCTGCGCGTTTCCAGCAGTGGAAACGGCGACCGCCGACCTCTAGGTGGCCGGGGCAATAGACGGTTTCTTCGGGGCCGACGATACCCTCTTCGAGGGCGGCCATGGCCACGACCATCTTGTAGGTCGATCCGGGCGGGTAGGTGCCCTGCACGGTCTTGTTGACCAGCGGGCGGTATTCCGATTGCAGCAGCGGGTTATAATCGGCCGAGGATATCCCCCCGATGAACAGGTTCGGGTCGTAGCTGGGCGAAGAGGCATTGGCGACCAGATCGCCGTTCTCGCAATCCATGATCACGACGGCGGCGCTTTCGCTACCCAGACGGGCCTGCACAAAGTTCTGCAGCTTGGAATCGATGGTAAGCTGCAGATCCGCCCCCGATTGCCCTTCGCGGCGGGCCAGTTCGCGCATCACACGGCCGGTGGCGTTGACCTCGACCTGTTTGGTGCCGGCAGAGCCGCGCAACAGGGATTCCTGTCGGGCCTCTACGTTGATCTTGCCGATCTGGAAACGGGGGATGCGCAGCACCGCGTCGGGGTTTTCCAGCGCGTCCAGAGCGGCTGGGCTGACGCGGCCCACACGGCCGACGATATGCGCAAAGTCCGACCCACGGGGATAGACACGGGTCAGGCCGACCTCGGGGCTGACACCGGGTAGGGCGGGGGCGTTGACCGACACGCGGCTTACCTCGTCCCATGTGACATCATCGGCGACGGTCACCGGCAGGAACGGGGCGGAGCGTTTGATTTCGGCCATCGCGCGGTCGCGCATTTCGGGATCAAGGTCGATGACCTTGCCCAGCCGGTCCATCACCGCATCCACATCATCGGCATCCTCGCGCACGATCACGATCCGGTACGACGGCACGTTTTGCGCCAACCGCACGCCGTTGCGGTCAAAGATTTCGCCTCGTGCAGGCGGGATCAACCGGATGTTGATCCGGTTCTCTTCGGCCAGCAGGCGGAACTGGTCAGCCTGATCGACCTGCAGGTAATTCATCCGCGCGGCCAGACCGCCCATGAACAGCAGTTGCGCGCTGCCCAGCAAAACAGCGCGGCGGCTGAGCTTGGAGTGGCTGGCTTCGCTATCGGCCCTGCTGCGTCTCATCTTGGTCTCCTCATGAGCGGTTGCCCATACTGTCCAGATCGCCGGGGGCGGATTTGCGCACGCCCATCAGCGCATGGGTCACAAACACCACAGCCGGATAGGTCAGGATCGTGACGGCCAGTTCAAACAAGCTCAGCGACCATTGTGGCGGTGGGACCAGCAGCAACGATAGCACGATCCGGTTCAGCATCAAAATAGCGATCAGCCATACGGAGACCGCCAGCCATTCCGCGCCAAAGGTGCTGTCGCGCAGGGTGCGACCACGGGTTTTCATATTCTCGCATGCCAGTAATGCCAGCAGCGCCCAGAGGCCGGGCGGGCGTTGCAGCAATAGGTCCGTCAGCAGGAAGGCGACGGCGAGCAGTAGGGCGGGGACATAGTCGGGCCGCCGCACAGACCACGCCAGCGCAAAGGCGATCAGCAGGTCGGGGGCGATCCAGATGCGGTCGCTGCCTTGGTCCAGCAGGGCCCGCAGACGCGCCTCTGCGGGGTCGATGGTGGCCAGTGGGGGCGACAGCTCGGGCGCGAACAGCGCGATCGGCTGGGTATCAAGCGGCAGCAGATGGAAAAACAGCAGGACCACCGTCAGCGCCAGAAACGCCGCGCGCATCAGCCACAATCGCAGGGGCGACAGTTCGTCCATCATTCGGTCGCAGGATCAAAGGGCAGGGGCGCGATCATGCCCGTGGCGTCATCCCGCACCACGGCCGCATCCTCGTTCACTTTTTCGGAGCCATGGTGGCGCAGCACGCGCAGGAATTCGAGCCGCTCGAAATCCGCCGCAAGACGCACGCGCAGCCGCCCGCCGGGGTCGGCGGCGACCTGACCGATCAGGATACCCGCAGGAAACACGCCGCCATCGCCAGAGCTGCTGACCCGATCACCGGGACGCACAAGGTCGGGGTTCTCGAGAAAATCAATCGGTGGCGCGGCGGAGTTGTCGCCCGCAATAATCGCCCGCTGTCCCGACGGCTGGATCACCGCCGGTATGCGGCTAGAGGTATCGGTCACCAGAATGACGCGCGCGGTGTTTTCGCCCACGCCGGAAATACGCCCTACCAGCCCGATGCCGTCCACGGTGGCCCAGCCATCGACAATGCCGTCACGGGCCCCGACGTTCAGCAGCACAGATTGGCGGAAGGGCGAACCGGAGTCCGCCTGCACCACACCGGTAATATGGGTCAAACGCGGATCAAGCCGCACCTTGTTCAGGTCCAGCAAACGGGCGTTTTCCTGTTCAAGCTGCAGCGCGGCCTCTTTCCAGGTCTGCATCTTGCGCAGCTCGGACCGCAGTTCTTGGTTCTGCACGGTCAGACGTTGATAGCTTTGGAAATCGCGGAACAGGTTCACCGTGCCGGTAACAGGGGTCATCGCCCAATCCAGATTGGGGACGATCCGGTCGGTGATCTGCGCGCGAAACCGTTCAACACGGGGGCTGTCGATCCGCCACAGCAGAAAGATGCCCGCCAGCACCAGCACGATGACGGCCAGCAGCAAGCGGCGCAGCGGGCGCCCAAAATCGTTCGAAGAGGATCGGTCGATGGCCATGCGTTATACGTTTCCCACCGCGAGGGCAGCGCCGTCCTGCCGCATCACGGGCTGTTATAGCTGCGCTGATTAGCTGTCGTAGTCGATGGCGTGGCGCAGCTGCTTTTCATACTCCAGCGCTTTGCCGGTGCCCAAGGCCACGCAGTTCAACGGTTCATCCGCCACGGAAATGGCCAGCCCGGTCTGTTCGCGCAGCGCCAGATCCAGATCGCCCAGCAAGGCACCGCCACCGGTCAGCATGACGCCACGGTCCACGATGTCAGCCGCCAGATCGGGCGGGGTGGTTTCCAGCGCGGTCATCACCGCCTCGCAGATCTGCTGCACAGGCTCGGCCAACGCTTCGGCGATCTGCGCCTGGGTCACTTCGATCTCTTTGGGGACACCATTCAGCAGGTCGCGCCCGCGGATCTGCATCGAGGTGCCGCGCCCGTCGTCGGGCATCCGTGCGGTCCCGATAGAGGTTTTCACCCGCTCGGCGGTTGTTTCACCGATCAGCAAGTTTTGCTGGCGACGCAGGTAGCTGATGATCGCCTCGTCCATACGGTCGCCGCCCACACGGACAGAGCGTGCATAGACGATATCGCCCAAGGACAGCACCGCGACTTCGGTTGTGCCACCCCCTATATCGACAACCATGTTCCCGGTCGGATCGGTGATCGGCATGCCCGCCCCGATGGCCGCTGCAATCGGTTCGGCAATCAGGCCGGCGCGGCGTGCGCCCGCAGACAGCACCGACTGACGGATCGCGCGTTTTTCAACAGGCGTCGCCCCATGCGGCACGCAGACGATGATCTTGGGCTTCGAGAAGGTCGACCGTTTGTGCACCTTGCGGATGAAATGCTTGATCATCTCTTCGGCGGTGTCAAAGTCGGCAATCACGCCCTCGCGCATGGGGCGGATCGCTTCGATGCTGCCGGGGGTCCGGCCCAGCATCAACTTTGCGTCTTCGCCCACGGCCAGCACCTTTTTGACGCCGTCCTTGACGTGATAGGCGACAACCGAAGGTTCGGACAGGACGATGCCCTTGCCTTTGACATAAACCAAGGTGTTCGCGGTCCCGAGGTCGATGGCCATATCGGACGAGAACAAACCACGGAATTGATCAAAAACGGACATGGGCAGCAGGACCTTGCAAAAATTCATTTTGGCCCGTCGACTCTGACAAGTCACGGGCTAAACGGCTTATAGGCCGATGAGGTCAAAGACGAAAGGGGGGTTGACCTTTGTGGTGGCATGATGCCGCCACCGCGCTATGGTTTGCGGCAAGCCGGACAATAGGGGGAGAGAGAAATGCAGAAGATTCAAGTTATTGGTGTGCATCACATCACGCTGATGGGCGCGGACCGTCAGACCAGTATCGACTTCTGGGAGGGTCTGCTGGGCATGCCGTTCATCTTCGACCAGCCAAATCTGGACGATCCCGACGAAGGGCACCTGTATTTCGATCCCGGCGACGGCCGGTTGATTACCATCTTTACCAATGAAAACCGCCAACCCGTCTACAGTCGCACGCCGACGGATGCGGGCTGCGTGCATCACCTCGCGTTCGAGGTCGACCGCGCCATGTTTGATCAAGTGCTCGACCGGCTCAAGGAGCGGGGGATCGGCAATTCGGGCGTGAAGGATCGCGGCTTCATGCATTCGATCTACTTCAAGGATCCGCTGGGGTTCCTGATCGAACTGGCCTGCTACACCTTCATCCCGCCGCGCGGATCGTCCCACGCGGAAGTGATGCTAGAGGCGCATAAGCTGCGCGTCGCACGCGGAGATCACCATATCGAACGCCAGCATCTGGCCGATGCCACAGTGATGATCGTCGAACGCTCGCAACGGTCGCTGTCAGAGGATCGCAGCCCCAAGGACCCCTATCGCTAAGGGGCGGCGGGCACCGGTTCAGGCGGGTCAAAAATACCACAAGTAAACGGATCGTAACGGCGGTTTCGCTTGGGTGTTGCGGGCGGATTCCGCTGCGCCTAAGAGCCATGGTACGAGCAACCGTAAATTGTGCGAAGGAACCAGCATGATCCGTAATATTTTTGTCGCCTCGCTTCTGAGCGTGACCGCAACCGCAGCTGCTGCCGAACTGACCTATGGCACGGCTTTCGCGAAATTCCACGACTTCGACGTTGACGGCGCAGGCACGATCGACGTGAAATCCTTTGGCGGCGGCATCGAATACCGCTACGACAACTTCATCTTCTCGGGTGAGCTGTCGAACATCTCTATCGAGGGTGTCGATATCGATCTGGGTACAGTGGGCGTTGAATACGCTCTGGCCAACGGCTTTAACATCGGCCTCGACTATTCGCGTTTTGACATCGAAGGCTTCGACGCGGATGTCACCAGCCTGTTCGGGTCCTATCAGTCCGGCGCGCATACCTTTGGTGCCGCAATCGGTGATTCCTCCGATCTGGACGACATGACCTTCAGCATCTTCGCCGCTTGGGATGTTACCCCCACCGGCACCGTCGGTCTGGATCTCGTTCACATCGAAGACGAGACGCTTTACGCCGCCTATGCCGATTATGATGTCGCGCAATACAACGTACAGGCAGACCTGCTGAAACTGGATGATCTGAGCGTTGTCGCTGTCGCAGGCGGCTATGAATTCGCCAACGGCTTCTCTGCTATCGGTTCTGTCGGGTTCCTGGATCTGGGCCCCGAAGACGTGCGGTCGATCACCATCGGCGGTCAGTATGAATTCACCCCCGGTGCGAATGTAGAGCTGGCCTTGGGCCGTCTGGACTTTGACAGTGGCGAGGACGTGGACCAGCTGACTTTCGGCGTGAACTATGAACTGGGTCGCCGTACCTCCAAGCGTCGTTCGCTGGGTAACATCTTTTCAAGCGCGACCGGTACTTTTGCGGGTCTGACAGATTTCTAATCTGCGCTGACAGAACACCAGATACAGAAAAGGCCCCCGACTTCGGGGGCCTTTTTGCGTTCGTGGGGGAAGAGCGGGTGGGTTAGCCCACCACGTCTTTATAGCTGATCTCGCGCTTGTCGGTGCCGCCCTTCTCGCGGCGCACCAACAGACGGTTGAGCGCGTGGATATAGGCGCGGACCGATGCAACAACGGTGTCTGTATCCGCCGACTGGCCGGTCACGATGCGGCCGTCTTCCTCGAGCCGGACAGAAACGGTGGCCTGCGCGTCGGTGCCTTCGGTCACGGCGTGCACCTGATACAATTGCAAGCGCGCGCTGTGATCGACCAGTGCCTTGATGCAGTTGAACGAGGCATCCACAGGCCCGTCACCGGTTTGCGAGGTAGAGGTTTCGGCACCATCCACCGTCAGCGACATCTCTGCCTTCTGCGGGCCTTCTGTGCCGCAGACAACGGTCATGCTACCCAGCACAATGCGGTCGCTTTCAGGGTCGGTGGCGGTGCGCATCAGGGCGATGAGATCGTCGTCGTAGATCTCTTTCTTGCGGTCGGCCAGTTCCTTGAAACGGACAAACACATCCTTGAGCTGGTTATCCCCCAGTTCATAGCCGAGGTTTTCCAGCTTCGAGCGTAACGCCGCACGGCCCGAGTGTTTGCCCATCACGATGTTGGTCTCGGTCAGGCCCACGTCTTCGGGGCGCATGATCTCGAAGGTCTCGGCGTTCTTCAGCATGCCGTCCTGATGGATGCCGCTTTCATGCGCAAAGGCGTTCTTGCCGACGATGGCCTTGTTGAACTGCACGGCGAAGCCCGAAACAGCGGCAACGCGGCGCGAGATATTCATGATCTTGGTGCTGTCGATCTTGGTCTGGAACGGCATGATGTCATTGCGCACTTTCAGCGCCATCACGACCTCTTCCAACGCGGTGTTGCCCGCGCGTTCGCCCAAGCCGTTGATCGTACATTCGATCTGGCGCGCGCCCGCTTCGACGGCGGCAAGGCTGTTGGCGGTCGCCATGCCAAGGTCGTTGTGACAATGCGTGGCAAAGACGATCTCGTCCGCGCCGGGGACGTTTTCCAAGAGCTTGCGGATGAGATCGGCGCTTTCGCGCGGCGCGGTATAGCCGACGGTATCGGGGATGTTGATCGTGGTCGCCCCCGCCTTGATCGCGATTTCGACGACACGGTACAGGTAGTCAAGCTCGGTCCGCGTGGCGTCCATCGGCGACCATTGCACATTGTCGCACAGGTTGCGCGCATGGGTCACCGTTTCGTGGATGCGGTCGGCCATTTCGTCCATCGTGAGGTTCGGAATGGCGCGGTGCAGCGGCGAGGTGCCGATAAATGTGTGGATGCGGGGCTGGGCCGCGTGTTTGATCGCCTCGTAACAACGATCGATGTCGCCGAATTGTGCGCGGGCCAGGCCGCAGATGACCGAGTTCTTCGACAGTTTCGCGATTTCGCTGACGGCGGCGAAATCCCCTTCGGACGCGATAGGGAAACCGGCCTCGATAATGTCGACGCCCATCTCGTCCAGCAGGCCCGCGATCTCTATCTTTTCGGCGTGGGTCATGGTGGCGCCGGGGGATTGTTCGCCGTCGCGCAATGTCGTGTCGAAAATCAAGACGCGGTCTTGTTGTGTGGTATCTGTCATCGTTTGGGTTCTTTCATTCTGCTGTATAAATCCGTGGCGCGCGGCACATCCCTCTGAGCGGGCGCGCCGGATGGCACGCTCAGAGGCGGATTAGCAGCAGTAGGTTGGCACGCAGGAAAGTCGCGCAGCGGCGCGGCAGGATCGCAATATGATCGGCGTGTGTCATGGCGACAAGTTATACCCGTGCATTCGCAAATGGGAAGGGTTTTTCTGCGCCGTTTTTTCCGCGCTTGAAGGGGGGCTGTTTTCCGCTACCTCCCCTTGCATGAAACAGGTTTTGATCATCGGGGCGTCGGGCGGTGTGGGTGCCGCCTTGGCCGCCGCTTACGAGGGGCGTGGCGATGCGGTCACGCGGCTGTCACGGTCGGTCGATGGGTTCGACATCACGGACGAACGCAGTGTGGACCAGCACTTGACCGCGCTGAACGGGCCGTTTGATGTGGTGCTGGTGGCCACAGGCGCGCTCGAGATTGACGGCGCCGCACCGGAAAAGACGATCAAATCGATCAGCCAAAAGGCGATGTTGGACCAATTCGCGTTGAACGCCGTGGGCCCTGCACTGGTGCTGCGCCACGCGGGCGACCTGCTGCGGCGGGACGCGCCTTGCGTCTTTGCCGTATTCTCTGCGCGGGTGGGGTCGATCGGCGACAACCGCATCGGCGGCTGGATCAGCTACCGCAGCGCCAAGGCGGCGGTGAACCAGATCGTGCACACGGCCGCGATCGAACTGACGCGCAGCCACAAGAGCAGTATCTGCGTCGCCCTGCACCCCGGCACGGTCAAGACCGCCTTTACCGCGAAATACCTTGCCCGCCATCCCGCTGTCGCACCGTCGGAGGCGGCGGAAAATCTGCTGGCTGTGATCGACGGGCTGACGCCTGCGGACACAGGCCAGTTCTTTGACTGGGCCGGAAAGCCGGTGCCATGGTAGGGCGCTTGGTGCTGGTTCTGGGCGACCAGCTGACAGAAACGCTCAGCGCCTTGGCGCAGGCGGATAAGGCGCGCGATACCGTCGTGATGGCCGAGGTCGCGGACGAGGCGGCTTATGTCCGGCATCACCCCAAGAAAATCGCCCTGATCTTTGCCGCGATGCGCAAGTTTGCCCATGCGTTGGAACAGGACGGCTGGACGGTCGCCTATACGCAACTGGATGATACGGATAACGCGGGCTCTATCGTGGGGGAATTGCTGCGCCGTGCAGCGCAGACGGGGGCAAGCGAGGTGCTGGCGACAGAGCCGGGGGAGTGGCGCTTGATCGGCAAGTTGAAATACGCCCCGCT
>ENA-ORDI01001885-ORDI01001885.1-marine-metagenome-genome-assembly--contig:-NODE-1885-length-10837-cov-2.966822_pt1 | contig 10837 bp, 10 predicted proteins | sample MGYA00248628_ERZ508525 | MGnify/ENA primary metagenome ERZ508525 (study PRJEB26195, sample SAMN05422138) | marine metagenome | isolation source: East of Porto Seguro, South Atlantic Ocean | place...
GTCCATCAAGCCATTTTTTCCAAACCAAATTGTACTACGGTTTTCTATCCCGATGTTCCACCTTCCGGAATCCTTGTAAAGATGGGTAAAGTTCTGGACAGTTTTGCGGATCATATGAACGATTATGATGATGAAAACGCTTTTGTTCTTGCCAAAAAACCGGAACCTACTAAAGAAGAAGTCGTCAAAGCTCTCAAAGAGTCGGGCACGGAAATTCTCCTCAATTACCTTCCGGTGGGCTCCGAAGAGGCGACTCGGTTTTATGCCGAGTGCGCATTGGAAGCTAATGTTGCGTTCATTAACAACATACCGGTATTTATCGCCAGCGACCCCGTATGGGCCAAGCGTTTTGAGGAAAAGAATATTCCCATTGTCGGTGATGACATCAAGTCACAGGTTGGGGCGACCATTACCCACCGGGTACTGACTGACCTGTTCAAGAAGCGCGGCGTCAAGCTGGAACGGACCTACCAACTCAATACCGGTGGCAACACCGATTTTCTCAACATGCTCAACCGTGATCGCCTGGCCTCGAAGAAAAAATCCAAAACGGAAGCGGTTCAAGCCGTTACCACCCATCGCCTGGCCGACAAAAACATCCATGTGGGTCCCAGCGATTACGTGCCCTGGCAAAAGGATAACAAAATCTGTTTCATTCGAATGGAAGGCAAACTCTTTGGTGACGTACCCATGAATATTGAGCTTAGGCTTTCCGTGGAGGATTCGCCTAATTCCGCCGGAGTCGTTATCGACTCCATACGTTGTACAAAACTGGCGTTGGACCGAGGACAAGGCGGGGTCCTTTTTGCCCCTTCGGCTTATTTCTGTAAACATCCTCTCCACCAGTTCACTGATGATGAAGCCTTTCAAATGATTGAGAGGTTCATCGATGGCACTCAGCTTGTTCAGGACAATAACATCCTGCGCGTTAATGAGGGGCTAAGGTTGGAGACATCTCCAGATTTGGTTACAGAAAATCTAAACCAAAATTGAAACCCAGTGAAGTGTCTAATTATTGCGGCAGGCAAAGGCCACCGCCTGCAGAGTAAGGGCGATAGCAAGCCTCTCGTCCCACTTTTTGGCATCCCTTTAATCGAACGGGTCGTCCGTTGTGCCTATGAGGCTGGGGCGGACGAATTTTTTGTGGTCACGGGTTACCGGGGGGAGAGTGTTCGCTCTTTTCTTGGCATATTGGCCGACCGTCTTGGTATTCGTATCACCTCAATCATTAATGAGGATTGGGAAAAAGAAAACGGCCTTTCGGTACTCAAGGCGCGGGATTTCTTGAGCGAACCCTTTTTGTTGCTGATGGCGGATCACCTCTTTGATCCATCTATTGTCCGTAATTTATTTGCGCAACCCTTAGCCAAAGGTGGAATGGTCTTAGGCGTGGATACAAACATGACCAATCCGCTGATCGATTTAGAGGATGTTACTCGAGTTAGGACCGAAGGCGGAAAGATCCGGGATATCGGTAAAAACCTGAAAGAATATAATGGATTTGATACGGGTCTTTTCGTATGCGATCCTGCAATTTTCGATGCATTAGACCGGTGTGTGGAAGCCACCGGTGATATTTCCTTTTCTGGGGCAGTACGGGAACTTGCCGGCAATGGCTTGGCGAACGCAATGGACATAAACGGTCAGTTTTGGGTCGATGTAGACGATCCCAATGCTTTCCGGCGGGCAGAAAACGCGCTCTTGTCCCATATGCGAGGAAAGGTCAACGATGGTCCCGTGGCCCGTTTTTTGAATCGGCCTTTATCGATTTGGGTTTCCCGTCGGTTGACGAATTATTCGATTACCCCGAATCAGATCTCCCTTGTTTCGTTCCTGTTTTCGATGCTGGCCGCAGGTCTGCTCGCCCTTGGTGATTATTTTTCCCTTTTCATGGGCGGCGTTCTCGCGCAATTCGCCTCGGTGATCGATGGTTGCGATGGCGAAGTGGCACGGCTCAAATTCCAAGCCAGCGACTATGGGAAATGGCTGGATGCCGTGCTGGACCGCTATGCCGATGCATTCCTTCTTTTTGGCCTCACCTGGCACGCTTATGGGGATAGGACGGAAGGCCTTGTCCTGTTTGTTGGATTCATGGCGATCATTGGGTCATTTTTGTTGAGTTACACCGCGGACAAATACGACCTTCTTATGAGCCGCCAGATTCGCCAAGGCAAAGGGCTCCGAATGGGCCGGGATATTCGTGTCTTTATCATATTTCTCGGCGCTGTGCTCCATATACCTTTTTGGTCGCTGCTGCTGATCGCCGTGATGATGAACCTTGAAACCATACGCAGAATCATCGTTTGCCGGAATTATGAATAGCATTGAAAATGCAAAAGGGAAAATCAGAGAAGTCATCGCCGCCTCCAAAGTTCCGGAAGATCCCGGCCATGCCGATAACACGCTTGCATGGCTTTTTAAATTGGACCCCAAAACCGATCCAGCCATGCAGATTGCCGCCCTCGCCCATGATATCGACAGGGCGATAGAGGAGCGAAAGGTGCACCGCTCCGATTTTGACGATTATGATGTCTTCAAAGCCGCGCATGCCCAAAACGGGGCGAAGATTCTGTGGGAAATTCTGGATGATTGCCAAGTGCCCCAACCTATTGCCGATGAGGCTTGCCGTCTGGTAACGCTTCATGAAGTGGGCGGCGACCCTCGTTCCGACCTGCTCAAGGATGCTGATAGTATTTCCTATTTTGATGTCAATATGCCTTTATATTTTCAACGCGAGGGTTGGGATGAAACGAAACGCCGATGTGTTTGGGGCTACCGGCGCCTTTCTTCACAGGGAAAAGAGATAGTCAAAGGCATAACCTATGAAAAACAGGCTCTGACGAGATTGTTAAATGAGGCCATTGGGCAAGCTGAAGGAAAATATGTTTTAGAATAGAAATTGACTGTGACCTGTCAAACTATTGAGCAAGTGTGAGTTCTTTTTACAAACTCTGTATATGCAAATGGCAACTATCCCACATAATGGAGACCTTGAATTTGAATCTATGATGTGAATTGCAGATTATGATATATAAAAATCTACCCAATATTGTTTCTCTGCTCGGAGTTCTTCCACTCTCAATCCTCTTTTTTAAAGACGGATTTCAATATTTGATTCCCTTGATCATCTACAACAACATCATGGATGATCTCGATGGTATCCTTGCCATCAAGCTGGACCTCAAGAGTGATTTTGGCGCGGCATTGGACAATGTTTGCGATGCCGTCGCTCATGTAATCATTATCATGGCACTGGGTATTCACTACGGAGTGGCCTTGAGCATAGTTAGCCTTGTTGCGGTGACCGCGATTTTACTGCGGGTTACTTCTCGATTATCGGCACCTGAAAAAATCAGCGCCGGATCGCCTACCAACGAACTGATGCGGCACCTGCTCCTGGCCCTGCTGACAGCAAAATATTTTGAATTTGCCCCAGAGCCGCTCTTGATTGTAGTGATACTTCTAAACTCTATCTCGATGCTTTCGCCCTTTCCCATGCCTTACTTAATAAGGGCTCTGACAAAATCGGCAACGGCGATTGGATTTGTGAATGTCGCGTTGTTGGTTGCCTGGTTAGTTCCCATAGCCGCACCCGCCATTGCTTTCTGTTTCTTCGCCACCCATCTGTATTCACTTGCCCGGCCAGCGGCCAGCGAGTAATAACTTCCTCAGGCGAGCAAAGAGTTGTCTTGGCCCAACGAGCCATTGCCAGTTGCCTCCACGGCTAGTGGGGTGATAACCTGAATGACATGAGGGCATCTCTAAAAATTGTTTTTGGCGCGGCCCTTATAAAATAAGGGCCGTTGCCTTAGATAAAATTTCTGACTAAATAGAGACTCCATGAAAATATTGGCGCAAATTATTTTTGTCCTGTGGGTATTTTGTGGATCGGTCACTGCCCAGCCACTGTTTCAGGGTTCCGGGGAACGGGAAGACTGGATGGGGACCTATTTCCAAGGCAAAAAATTGGGTTTCACCCGGGTGCAAACCCGCTGGAGCCTGCAAGGCATTGAGGTGGACTCTACAGTTTTTTTTCAGATTCGTTCAAAATCCATAGATCAGTCGACCACCATCAATCAAAAGACGCGGCTGGGTCCGGATTTCAAGCTTCGTAGTTTCTCACTTTTGCAGGAGATCACCGGACACCGGCAACAGGTCGAGGGCAGGGTGGAAGGCAATCGGCTTATTTACCGGATTAAGTCACGAGGATTTGATAAAGAAAAGTCCATTGAGTTTCCCCCAGGGACGCTACCTTCCTCAACATTTCTTCTAAACTTGCTTGCAGACGGATTGAAAGTTGGACAAAAAGGAACGTTGTCTCTATTTCTGGAGCCGTTCCAGATGCTGGTGGATCTGGAGTACGAAGTTCTGCGCAAAGACAATCTGGAGTACGAGGGCAAATCCGTTGAGACTTTTGCGATCAAACAAAAATTCAGCGGCATCGAAACCACCCTGTGGATAGCCGGGGATGGTTCGGTGATCAAAGAAACCACCAATCAGGGTTTTGAATCGTTTAAGGAGTCTGCCGAAGTGGCGCAGAAACTCGATGAACCGCTGACGGTCAGTAGCATAATTACCATGAGTCTGGTCAAACCCGACCAGCCGATCAACCGGTCGGAGCGGGTGAGAGAAATCATCTTTCACCTTCAGCCTCTGCGTTCCCCCGACCTCATTCCAGAAGACCAGCGGCAAAAAATTCTCAAGACAGAACAATTGCCGAATGGTTTTTATCGAGCCACGTTGCAAGTTAAAACCGAGCTGGAACAGAGTTTTTCGAGTGGGCTTGGAAAACCGGATTCAAAATATCTGGAAGATTCGGCGCAGGTGCAGTCCCGGCATCCGATGATCCGGGCTCTGGCGAGGGACCTTACCGGAGACAAGCGTAATGTCTGGCAGGTTGCTAAAGATATCAACCGCTGGGTGCACCAAAATTTGGCAAAGGAATTGGTGGATACCGTGACGGCGCTGGATGCATTGCATGAAAGGCGGGGCGAATGCCAGTCTCATACTTATCTGTTTACGGCCCTGGCCCGGGCAGTGGGGATCCCCACTCGCATCGTTAACGGGCTGGTGTATTCCCAAGAATATTCCGGGTTTCTCTACCATGCCTGGCCGGAAGTTTATGTAGGAGAATGGCGGGCTCTCGACCCGACATTTGGCCAGGATGTGGTGGATGCCACCCATATCAAACTGACCGAGGGAACCCAGGATGGCCCTTTCCGCCTGATGGAGTTTGTCGGCAAGCTTAAAATTTCCATCCACTAGACCCCGGCGAGCCGCCGGGGGCAATGGGCACCAGCGAAAGATATTGCAACTTACCAGCGGAGGTTCTCCGCGTGGTACAATCTTAAAAATTTTTATATGTCCTGCCTCGATGAAGATCCAAACAGAAATTGATTCCTTTAGCGAGAAACCTTCCGGAAATGCAAAGCCTTTTGCCGAAGTGGTGTTCAACCTTCCTATTAAGGAAGCATTCACCTACACCATTCCGCCAGACCTGCTGGGCAAGGTACAAGTCGGTATGCGGGTTCTGGTGCCTTTTGGCAGAAGACGCATTACCGGGTATGTGGTCAATCTTACGGACAAATGGGACAAACCCATAACCCTCAAGACCATCGCCGACCTGCCAGACACCGAACCCATCGTGAACGCAGAGATGCTGTCTCTCACCCGATGGTTGGGGGACTATTACCAATCCTCCTGGGGCGAGGCCATTCGTTGTGCCCTTCCCGCTGGACTCGAAAACAAAAACCGGGATGTCGGCTACCAATTTATCAAATCGGTTCGCCTTGCCAGCCCTTTGCCTGACAAGAAAGAAATAGAGCATCTCCTCAAACGCAGTCCCAAACAAAAACTGGTGTTCGAGCTGATAAGGCAAAAGGAAATTACTCTTGCGGAACTGCAAACCCAAATCCCCAAGAGCCAGGCCGCATTGCGCGGTCTTAAAGAAAAAAAACTGGTGAAAATTTTTACCGAGAAAAAAGCGTGCGAGGCTTTCGTTCCCGAAGATGCGATGACCCGGCCTTTCGGCGAATCTTTGACATTCACTCCAGAGCAACAAAAAATATTCAAACAACTCAATTTCGCTATTGAAGCCGAGAAGTTCGAATCTTTTCTGCTCCATGGCGTGACAGGAAGCGGTAAAACGGAAGTATACATCCGCTGCATCCAGCGCGTCCTGGAAAAGGGTAAAACCGCGATCATGATGGTTCCTGAAATTTCCCTCACCCCGCAAACGGTAGCCCGTTTTCGCCAGCGGTTCGGAGATCGAGTAGCTATTCTGCATAGTGGCTTATCGCAAACCGAACGCTATCTGGAATGGAAAAAGATCCGTGATGGAAAGGTATCGATCGCAGTCGGAGCCCGCTCGGCAGTGTTCGCACCCTTTAAAAACCTGGGCATGATAGTAATTGATGAAGAACATGATAGCTCTTACAAACAGGATTCCAATCCCCGTTATCACGCCCGGGATACTGCTGTCATGCGGGCCCAGTCGTTAAACGCGGTGGTCCTTATGGGATCGGCAACCCCGTCCCTGGAATCGGTCCAAAACACCCGGCTGGGAAAATATCAATACCTGTCCTTGGAAAACCGAATAGGTGAGCGCATGCTACCTATCGTGAGCATGGTGGATATGAGGCGTGAGCGTAAGGAGTTTAAAAATTTTGCCATGCTTTCCGGAATCCTGCGTAGCGCAATTCGCGATAGGCTTTCCCGCAAAGAACAGGTTTTCCTGTTTCTCAATCGACGCGGAACGGCCCGATTTGTTTTTTGCCCGGACTGCGGTTACGTATTAGAATGCGCCCATTGCAGTGTCACCCTCACCTTTCACGGCAAGGAAGACCGCCTGCTCTGCCATTATTGCAATTTCACCGCGCGGATGCCCGGCCACTGCGTAGAATGCCATGGAGCGGTGATTCGTTTCAGCGGTTTTGGCACCCAAAAACTGGAGGAAGAGGTGCGAAAACTGTTCCCGGATGCCCAGATAACCCGGCTTGACCGGGACACCACCCGGGGCCGAGACTCATTCGCCACCATGCACCGAAATATGAATGCTGGGAAAATCGACATCCTCATCGGCACGCAAATGATCACCAAGGGACATGATTTTCCAAACGTCACTCTGGTCGGAGTAGTACATGCTGATTTAGCCTTGAATATACCGGATTTCAGATCGTGCGAAAGAGCATTCCAGTTGTTGACCCAGGTCGCGGGACGGGCGGGACGGGGAGAAGTTCCCGGAAAGGTTATTATCCAGACCAATAATCCCGACCACTATATGTTTGAGTTTGTCCGGGAACACGATGCGAATGCTTTCAACGAAAAGGAATTAAAGTTGAGAGGACAACTCAATTATCCTCCGTTCACCCGGCTTATTGCTGTCGAAATTGTCAGTATAAATGAATCGCTGGGAAAGAGAACCGCTGAAAAACTGGGACGGGCTCTAGCGCAACAAACTATTCGCCAAAAGGGTGTAGAAATATTAGGCCCGTCCAAAGCGGCCTTATATCAGATTCAAAACAAATTCCGCTGGCATTTGATATTACGGGGACAGAACATGCAGACTCTGCAAGGTATTCTGGCAGACAGCCAGGAACTCAATGAACTCAAATCTTCCTCTAGCGGAAAATTAAAACTGTCCATCGATGTAGATCCTTTCAACCTTCTATAAACCCGGTTTGGCAAACCTCCATTAACCTTATTATGATATTGCATCCATGAAAATTATTCGATCCATGTACGATTGGGTCCTGCATTGGGCCGCTACCCCTTATGCACTTCCGGCGTTATTTTTTATTTCGTTTGTTGAATCGTCATTTTTCCCGATCCCTCCGGATATTTTATTAATCGCCATGACGGTAGCGGTACCGGCACTCTGGCTCAGGTTTTCCTTCTTCTGCTCTGTGGCCTCCGTTTTAGGAGGAATGTTTGGTTATTTCATCGGTTACCAGTTTATGGATCTGATCGGCAATGGCATCGTGGAGTTCTACCATTTGCAGGCCAAGTTTGAGAAAATAGGCGCTCTCTATGACGAACACCAGGCGTGGGCCGTTGCCGCTGCGGGCTTTACCCCTTTGCCTTATAAAATTTTCACTTTGGCAGCAGGAGCATTCAAAATCAATTTCCCGACTTTTGTCCTGGCATCCGCAATCAGCCGTTCGGCCCGATTCTTTCTGGTTGGATTTATAATCTACAAATTCGGACCGCCCATTAAGATATTAATCGAAAAATATTTCAATCTTTTCAGCATTGTATTTTTCATTCTGCTTTTTTTAGGGTTTTATCTATTAAAATTTGTGCTTTGATGGAGTCTTATTATGAGTGAGCATTGCGTAATATTTATCACCACCGGATCAAAAGAGGAAGCCGATAAAATAAGCCGGGGACTGGTCGAGGACAAGCTGGCGTTCTGTGTCAATGCCATTCCAGGGATTCAGTCGACATATTATTGGGAAGACAAAATCCATGTTGACGAAGAATTCCTTTTAATCGTTAAAACCCGGAAAGACCGCTATGATGCGCTGGAAACCTGGGTCAAAATCAACCACAGCTATGAAGTGCCGGAAATCCTCGCCCTGCCTATCGAGCAGGCTCTTCCTGCATACCTGTCGGGAATTGATGACTGGGTCACAAAAAAGGACTGACAAACCATGCCCCATATCCATCTAAAAAAGGCATGGAGCATGTCAGAAAATCTGGCCACGCCGGAGTCCGTGTACCTTCGCAGGCGGGAATTTCTGAAAGGCACGGCGCTGACCACCGCCGCCACCGTGGGAGCTCTTTATGGTTGCGGTCCTTCTTCTCCGCCAAATGTTCTTCCTGAAGTGGAGTGGAGTGAACTGGGAAAATCCATCTATCCCGCCAAAAGAAATCCGAATTACGAGTTGGACCGGCCTATGACCCCAGAAAAAATCGCCTCCACCTACAATAACTTTTATGAATTTGGAGCCGATAAAATCGATCCGGTGCATTACGCGCAAAAACTCAAGATTCGACCATGGGCCCTTGATGTAGGGGGACTGGTCAACAAACCGAAAACATTCGACATGGATGACTTGCTAAAAACCATGCCCTTTGAAGAACGCCTATACAGACTGCGTTGTGTGGAGGCCTGGGCTATGGCGGTTCCCTGGACTGGGTTCCCATTAAAAGAACTTCTCAAACAAGTCGAACCAAAACCGGAAGCCACCCATGTAAGGTTTGAAACTTTTTACACCCCCTTCACCGCCCAAGGACAACTGGCGTTCTGGGAGCCCTGGCCCTATGTAGAAGGCTTAACCCTTAAGGAAGCAATGAATGAACTGACGTTTTTAGCCAGCGGGATTTACGGCCACCCGCTTCCCAAACAACATGGCGCGCCGATCCGCCTGGTTGTTCCCTGGAAATACGGGTTCAAGAGTATCAAGTCCATCGTGAAGATCGATTTAGTCAACTACCGCCCCGCAACATTCTGGAACACCCTTCAAGGATTGGAATACGATTTTACCGCCAACGTCGACCCGCGAATTCCACACCCGCGCTGGCCTCAGATCCGTGAGAAAATGATCGGCACCGGAAATATCCACCCCACCCTTCTTTATAATGGTTATGAAAAATTTGTCGCCAACTTATATTTATGAGGCGCTTACCAGTGATCCCATCAAAAGTAACTGTTTTTCTTTTTTGCGTCCTACTGTTGTTCCCTATTACGGCATGGGCAGCTGAAGAAGATAGACAGGTACAGGATGAAAGAAAGATCTATACGGTCATTGAATTCGAGTCCACCTTTATGAATCGCAAAAAAGAGAAGGTGCTAAAAGTTCTCGGCGAACCAGACCTCAAATGGGAACATAGCGGCAAAAAGATTTGGACATACCGGAATATCATCAAAGACCAGGGGAAATTTTGGGATCAAAACCTCCTGTTTGATTTCGGCCGAGTCAACAGGATGTGGCCCACCCGGCCAACCGCTAACCGCGGGGGCAACTAGCTATAGCCTCATCTGGCAAACAAGTAGTTTTGGCGGCTTGAAGGATTCTTGCCCAGTTGCCAGCATATAGCAACCACTTTTTAAACCGAGATAACTCTTTTTTCGCCAGCAAAAGTTATTGCCAGTCGGTCTCGCGCCTAGCGAAAGAATTGTTCGATTTGCGCGCCCATGAATCCGGCGATGGCGCCTCCGCTTCCAGCGGCGATGATGAGGATATCCTGGTCTCCGGTGCGGTATCCAAAGAAGGCACCCAGCAAAACCCCCAGGCAGATGATGACCATAAAACGTCGGCCGCCCAACCAGCCGATAAACCCACCTATCACCAAACCTAAAACCCCCGCAATGGCCATTAAAAGCGGACTGTGCACCACCCAGCCCATAGCCAGGCCGGTAGTGCCCATCAACCCCATACCCAGATAAATGGTACTTTTGCTTTGCGATTCGGTCATAGGAGCTTTGGTTGATACGTTAAAAATTCGCTTATGCTAAAGTTGGTATTATTGGTATCTCTAAAAATTGCTTTTGGCTATGAGCGGCCCTTATAAAATAAGGACCTGCAAATTCCCTTAGAGAAAATTACCAAATTAACAGAGACCCCCTTATGAGACTCATAATAGCAAATTTACTCACCGTCTTTTTATTTATCCCCCATTTTGCCGAGGCGTTTCGAGTAGGCGGATTAAAAACTCCTGAAAGTTTTATCGTTGACCCTGCTATAGGAAATTATTTCATCTCCAATATCAACGGCAATCCAGTGAGCCGGGACAACAATGGCTTTATTGTAAAACTCGACCGGTCTGGGAAACCCCTGTTTTTTATCCGTGGAGGAGACCCACAAGTGACCCTGCATGCTCCAGACGGGCTGGC
>ENA-ORDI01001887-ORDI01001887.1-marine-metagenome-genome-assembly--contig:-NODE-1887-length-10826-cov-5.445716_pt1 | contig 10826 bp, 11 predicted proteins | sample MGYA00248628_ERZ508525 | MGnify/ENA primary metagenome ERZ508525 (study PRJEB26195, sample SAMN05422138) | marine metagenome | isolation source: East of Porto Seguro, South Atlantic Ocean | place...
ATTCCGGATGAGATTGCTGAATTTGTTTACAAACGGTTGACTCCGGAAATTAAAACGGTTCTTGATCAACTGCGTGATCGGACCAGGAATTAAGGAGATTAGCTGCTTAAGAATTCTCCCTTCGGTCGAAATGACAAAGGGGTGAGGAAGGCAATTCCGGATTCGGTAAATCGGCGGATTTTATTTTGGTTTCTCTGGATCCCGGATCAAGTCCGGGATGACAAAGAAGTGAGGAATTACAGAGTGAGTTTCGGAAACGGCTCCGCGCTGCGCTCTTCAAGTGTTGGCTGGCTTTTTGATGATGAAAATACGGTGCTCAAAGAAGCTGAAAGAAGTGCGGAAATAACGCACAATCATCCGGAAGGAATTAAAGGCGCGCACGCAATTGCGTTTAGGGTAAATCGAACCGGAATCAGGCTTTTAAAATTGAATGTGATTTAAACCACTTAGCTAACTCAGCTTCATTATTAAGACCGGAAGCCATTCTTTCAATAGTAATTACGGCTTCTGTTTCAGGAGCATGAAAGGTAAAACCATTAATTTCCAAAAATAGTACGCCGATTGTAAAGGAAGTCCTTTTGTTTCCGTCCACAAATGGGTGATTTTTCGCTATACCGAAACTGTAAGAAGCGGCAAGCTCGAACATGGTCGTGTCTGGATCATAAGTTAAACGATGTTTTGGTTTCGCTAAGGCCGATTTGAGTAATGACAAATCTCTGATGCCGGTGGCTCCTCCATGTTCCGCGAGAAGCATTTCGTGTATCGATATTGTTGCTTGCTCAAGAATCCATTTTGGCTGGTTCATTATTTTGCCAACTCTTTGAGTGTATTGCGATATTTTTTCATGATGCCTTCAGCGACTTTTATTTGGTCTTCAAAATCCTGTTGATAAGCAGTAAGAGTGTATCCTTCAGACTTTTCAACCATGTACAGCATATCTCCCTTTTCAGCTTTTAGCTTTTTGAGAGCCTCTTTAGGAAGAATAATTCCCATTGAGTTGCCGACTTGAGTAACTTTAACTTTTAACATATTTACGCTCCACAGACGAATGTTATTACATTTGTTATTACCAAACTAATCCAACCTGACAAAAAGATCAAGCTGACTATTCTCCGCCCCACGCGTTCCTCAATCTGCTCCATAAAGCAGTGAAGCGGCCACCCAAGTCCCGGAAAGATTTGCTGATGAGTTAATTTACAATTTGACAGATATTCTGCAGGGATTCCCAGCTTGTTGCGGACAGGACGGGTTCGCTCAGATATTGCGGATTTTGTGCAATCAGGATTTCCAAGCTCTTCAGTCTTGATGACATGTCCGGATGAGTTGAAAAGCTTTCCGGCAGAGACGGTGCGTGTTTCTGCAGGACGAGGAACATTGACAGCATTTCAGCAGGATCCACTTTCGCCTGAAACAGCAACTGTAGTGCAAGGGCATCTGCTTCCGTTTCAAGTTCACGCGTATATTTCAGCAGTGACAACATTTTGACGCCTTGAAAAATGGTTTCGGTCAAGGCATTCGCTTCTCCGGTGAGCAACTTAAAAAGTCCGGACAATGCGGTTTGGCTTAGTAAATTTTCCGTACCATGACGCTGCAGAACATGCTGCATCTCATGCGCCAGTACTCCGGACAGTGCCTCCGCAGAACGGCTTTTCTCCAGCAGTCCCCGAAAAATCAAAATTTTTCCGCCCGGAAACGCAACCGCGTTAACCCACTCTGAATCGATTATTTCCAACTGAAATTCGTAATCGGAGTCTGGAGGAGCCAGACGCGAAATAAGTTTTTCCAAAGCATCTCGGCCTGCATCCGTTTCACAGATTACGCGGTTTGGCAATATTTCATCAATGACATATTTACCGAGCTGCTGTTCTATGGAAAGCGGAACAAAACGCGCGAACAATCCTGACGCCGACGGAATGCCCCAGTAAATTAGCGCCGGGAAAATGATTACTGCAAGCAGTGCGAGCAGGGGTGTAAAAAAGCGGTTTCTGTTTGACAAGTTTTTGCCAAATACCTTGCCGAATTCCGGATCATCCACAACCAGTGTTTCCGATGGGAATTCTCCATACTCAAGCCGTACCGGACCCTGCTGACGATCCTGCTGCATCCGGAAGTCCACCCTGTGCCAGAAACGCCCCGAGCCGTCTTCGAACTTGATCCGCACACCCCGTGCGTCACTGCTGACAGTCACACTCCGGGGAGTCGGTGTGCGGCCGTCAAAATATTGTGCCTGCCATGTTTTTGACATTACTACATTTCCACGTCAAAGAAATCCGCCATTCCCTCACCGGTCGCACCAGTCAATTTTGCTTCAGACTGTTTGATTTGCGCGAGATCTATTTTACCCTCCAGACTTAAGGTTCCGAGGTAGAACTTTTTGTAACGCACCACCGCCCAGGCACGTCCGATTCCTAGAGTGAAAATTACAAACAGCAAAAATATCAGTGATTCCCAGAGCCACTTTCCGCCGTAAAGAGTTGAATTTATCCGTGCTTCTCCATAAGCGGTATGGTTCCAAAAATAGCGCTGCAGATTTGCTCTTAACCAGAACAGATAGATGCCTAAAGTGAGAAGCGTCAGCAGCATTCCTTTGAGCCAGATGCGAAAAACTTCTTTGCCATGCCCATCATAACTGAAGGGCAGATTTCCGAAAGTGGTCTTTGTGGTCCAGTAAACCTGAAAACGGTTAAGATAAAAAGGATAATAAAAACCGAGGCTGAGCAGGGTCAGTAACCAGCCCCTGGAAATGAGGATTACAGTATCCTTGAATGTTCCAAGAAAACGAAAACGAATTCCTCTCCACGAAGTCCGGCTCATGCGGTAACGTCTCGCTCCAACAGAAGCAATCACGATGAGCAGAAGGAAGAGCAAAAAATACAGGATCCCTGTCAGTCCCAGGAGCCAATCTTTTTGAATAACGGCTAGAATTCCTTCATAGGCAAAATCGAAAAGTGCTAATACAGCTAATGCCTTCAGCAGACCGATGAACATTTCGCCGCCGGTTCCATGAAATTGAAAATCGCTGTCGTGAATTCTGCTCGCACCGTAATAGTAACGTAGCTGTTTGGCTTTTGCCCAGGGATAGTAAATGCCTAAAGTCAACAAATTCAGCAGAAAATTATTGATCAGGATTCCAAACAGTTCTGCACCGTTTCCGGAAAACGAAAGCGGCAGGACTCCTTCAAGCGCGGTTTCCTCCTCAGTACTTTCGGCATCCGGAACAGGCTCATTTTCCGTAGTTTGCGGATTTAATGCTTCCTCCCTGTTCAGCACTTCATCAAATTGATTTTGCTTTTTGTCATCATCAGGCATAACAACGTTTTTTCTTCTCCAGGATATGATGAAGGCGATTCACCGTTTCGGTTTGAAGCTACATGATCACAAAAACAACTTGAGTGTTCCTCGCTTAAATAAGAACATTAGCATCCATGTGAATCATATTTTAGCAGTTTTTCGATTTAAGTACTCTTAATTAGTTTGCTTGAACACAAAACATCAAAGTCAATGCTTAGTAAAGATTCACAGATAATTTTATTAAAGATAAGTCATCTACCAAATATATCATTCCTTGGAGCCTAATTTTGCCCCCATCTTCAGTCACCAAGCCTACATTTGACGTTACTTGCGCGGTTCCCCGCACCGGACGTACTTTGCATAATTTTCTGCGCAAACTTAAAACTTTGTGCGCAGACAGTGAAGAAATTGATCAAATTTTAAAAGTCCTTTCAGACAGCAAACGCAGGAGTACTCCGGATTTGCAGGAGGCATTGAATTTTTTACAGGAAATTTCCACAGAAGCACCACCCTGTTTTTCAATTTCGGTAGATCGAAAAAGGAAATTACGCCCATATCGTTTGGGATTTCTTGGATATGAGTGGAAAATTGGAAAAACAAAAATCCGTGTAGAAGGCGAGGAACCGCACAATGGTTCATCGCTGATTAAGCTGGACGAGGTGGATTTTACAGTAGTCGGTCTCGATGAATTGCTTTCAATGACCCAACATTATTTGGGTGATCCGACTAATGTTACAAAATGGGGTATGTACAATTATCAACTGGACAAACCGACCAGTATTCGTGTAGCCGGTTCAGCAATGCTCACCAGTTACAATGATTTACTCTGCGGTGAGGTGCAGGATATGGTGGGGTTTTTTCTGATCTCAAAAAAAGGCGGAAGCGGCCGCAGTACTATTGATTTAGAGACGCTTTCCAAACACGGCCGCCATGTGTATGTAAAAGGCCGCTACAGCGGAATCGTGATGGCAGCATATCCGCAACTCCAGGTGGAGCCCGTGGAAGACGTGGAAGAAGCGGTGATGAATGGTGAAAAAGGAAGTGTTGGTTTGGAAATTGTGCAATCAGGCAACACCCTTAAATCCAAGGGATTGCTCCTGCACGGTGCTCCTTTGTTTCTTTCAGAAAGTCTCTATGTAGTGGATTATGACCGGTTTCAGCAAAATGCCGCACTCAGAAAGCTGGTGGAATCACTGAATCCAGTCGGCTATTTTGAAGACGAGCGCCTTGAAAATTTTTCGCGTTGGTATTTTGCGCTGGAACAAAATCTGGGAGATTCCTGGGTGCAGCGTCCGCCGGTTGATGAGTTGTTTTGTAAAACAGAGGACATTGATTTAGGTTTACGTCCCTACCGCCTGCGTACGCGGAACTGGAAACCAGACGATCGTTACCTGCGTGAAGAGGCCATTGCTTTAGCTCAAAATTCACGACAAAAAGTTTTAAGGCATTATCAGGAATTACAACAACTTGACTGATTTTGAAAAAACCTGAAACGGGACTAAAGTATAATTTAACACAGAGTAGCAGAGACTACAGAGGATTGATTTTAAATAATTTTTTCTCTGATACTTTTGTGATGTTTTGGTTCGGGTTTCATAATTTATTCAAACTTTGAGTATTCGCTAAAGACATGAATTCAGCCCGTACATTGCTTTCTCTAAGAAATGAACCTTTTAGTGAACTGGTTGTCATAACTCCGTCATGGCTGACTCCTCGCATCGCCATGCACAAATGGGTTGCCTTGACGATGACTCCTGCTCCTTGAGGAGAGAGCTGATCACATATAAAGTTGGCAATATCACTGGTCAATTCTTCCTGCACTTGAGGACGCCTCGAAAAATAGTCCACTATTCTTGACAGTTTCGAAAGTCCGCAGAGTCTCTGGTCTGGAATGTATGCTACAGTTGCTTGACCATAAAACGGCAGCAAATGATGGGCACAAACTGATCTCACAGGAATGTGCTGCAGAACCACCATGCTTGGTTCATATTTTTCTCCAACCTGAAAAGTAGTCAGTGAAAATTTCTTTTCTCCAAGACCGGAACATAATTCGTCAACCCAGGCTTTTGCGGCACGTTCCGGAGTATGACGGAAATGTTCATTCTCTAAATCCACTCCCAAACCTTCAAGTAATAACTGAACTGCTTGACGTACTTTAACTTTATCCACTTTCTTGCTCCTCATGAATATCTGCTCTTTTCCAAAGCATGATGCATAATCTAAGTCATAATGATGGTAGCAGTAATGAGTATATCAGCAAGTTAATCTCTTCCCCAGAAAGCTTTTATGTTTTTATGGAATCGGAATCTTCTGAAATTACTTTGGGCTTTTTAACAGAAACAGTCTTGCATTCCGGATGACAAGAAAAACAATACTCACTACAAGAAAAACTTGCCAAATTTTCAGTAATTAATTAAAAAGGTAGGTATCTGTTTAAGATAAGAAACTTCATACAGCCCGAGCATTTGCGGAATAGTTGTTTTTTTTGCAACGACCTCAATGCTTTTCGGAGGGGTGGGTGAGTGGCTTAAACCAGTACATTGCTAATGTGCCGTACGCGAAAGTGTACCGAGGGTTCGAATCCCTCCCCCTCCGCCAGAGAACTTTTCTTTACCTACCAGAATTAGCCCTTTTAACAATCCCCAATTAAATACAATACACGGATAATACACGTTTTTTTGACTGTATTGACCACTATTTAACTGTATCAGCTTTTTATCCTTCCATAATTAACCGCATGCTACCGTGATTATTTGCTGGTAATATTACCAGTAAAAATAGAATAAGCCTTTCCCAAAAACCTGTTTCAAGCAAATTTGAGGGGTAATTATGCAAAAGAACAAACTCACTGAACTAACAATCAAGCAAGCAAAACCAAGAGAAAAAGAGTATAAAATTTCTGATGGCGGAGGCTTGTATCTTTTAGTCCATCCAAGAGGATCAAAATACTGGAGGTTTGACTTCCGTTTTTTTGGAAAACAAAAATCTTCTTCTTTTGGAGTTTGGCCAGAAATATCATTAGCTGATGCACGGATTACACGGAGTGAGGCACGGAAGAAAATCAAGGATGGAATCAATCCGATTGAGGAAAAAAAAGAATACCGGCGGGCTATGCGTGAAATGATGGAAAAAGTCGAGTATGAGGAAAAACTAATCCTCACCACTTTTGAAAAAGTTGCGCTTGAGTGGTATCGCCGCCAAGATTCAGACTGGACAGAAAAACATAGTGCAGACGTATTAAATTCACTGAGTGTTTACGTTTTTCCAGATATTGGTAGTAGGCCGATTAGGGACATAACAAAGCAGGATGTGATTGCAACCTTAAGAAAAATAGAAGCTGACGGCAAGCATGAGACTTGCTACCGAATCCGTCAAAGAATTGAGGCTATTTTTGACTATGCCGAGGTAGAGGAACATTGCACTAGGAACCCTGCACAAGGGGTTACGGAGGGTGTTCACGAAGCCACAACCGAAGTCACACGCCTCAATCACTCCTAAGGAATTTCCTGAACTTCTGCATAAAATAGCTGATGATGTTTCCGCTTTTCCGCCAACAAAACTTGCAATGAGGTTTATGATTCTGACCTTTGCGATAACAAAGGAACTAAGATTTGCAGAGTGGAAAGAGTTTAATCTTGATTGCGTAGAGCCGCTTTGGACCGTTCCTGCGGAAAATATGAAAATGAGAAAAACCCACCATGTACCGCTTGCACCGCAAGCCGTGAAAATATTAGATGAAATGAGACAATTTAGCGGACCTGATGGATATTTATTTCCACAAATACGGAACCCCAAAAAACCCATTTCAGAAAATGATTTGCTATATTATTTATCGCTTGGGCTATCACAGCCGCCATACAGTTCACGGATTCAGATCATTAGCAGATACAATACTCAATGAAAGCAGGAAATGGTAGCCAGACGTGATTGAATTGCAGTTAGCACACCAAGAGGGCAACAAAGTAAGGAGGGCTTACAACAGGGCTGAACACCTTGACGAACGCCGTAAAATGATGCTCTGGTGGGCTAATTATGTAGATTCTCTAATGATACCGGCTGATGTGATAGACTTGATTACTGAACGAAAAAGGAGGGCTTGATGGACAACTCAAAATTGAGTCCATAAAACCACTGACCGATGACCAAAGAAATTTAATCAGAATACTCAAAGCCGATCTGCTGGATTATTTCCATGATCAAAAATGATTGACGAACATTTTAGCAAAGCTGAGGAATAAGCCGAGCAAGACGCTTTCCAGAATGCAAGAAATATATTATTTCCGGAAATTGAAATTTCAGATCCGGAACTTAAAACTTTGCGCATGATCTTCAGGAAAACAAAGGAGAATGACTCACACCTCCACAACTGCGAAGATGCAGCACAAGCGGAACGATTTAGACAATTCCTGATGCACTGGCTATCTGAAGGATACGCCGCACTTGTTGTGAGAGAAACACAGGTCAACACTTTCTCTGAAGGACACATCTTAACCTAAGTCTGCAATCACTGGTGCACCGCACTAACTCAACTTTCCGACAAAACTAATCTATTTCTTTCATACCCTAAAGGGTATGTAGAAATATAATTCCGTAGCATACTTCTAAAAGCTGGTTGTGTGTAATAACTTAAAACAACCCTGAGAGATTCGAGAAGCCCTTACAGGGAAAGGAAATAAGTTTTGTAAGAATACTATCTATTTATTACAATATTGTCTGAGGGATGAGGCTAATGATGTTTTGAGGTTTGAGTTTGGAAAAATCTATTTTTTTATATATTTCCCTTTCACAAATTTTCCAAGTATGTTTCCGTTTTTATCATAAAGTGTAGCATCCCATGTATAGCGCTTGAATTGGCCTACTAATTTTCTTCCATCATAATAATGCATTGTTCCATCACCATAAGGTACCCCATTTGTGTATGAACCAACATAACCCTTATCTTTTGGTTGTATTTCTCCTTTACCAATGGTTTTCCACAATAAACCAGAAGTTATTCTATATCGATATACTTTCTCATTAGCATCGGACTGTCCAAACAGAGGGGAAGAAAGAAAAATGAGGGAGAGGATGATGAGTATATGTTTCATTGGTTTGCTAATTGGTTGTTTTAGTAGAACCCAATATATCATCAATCGGTTTGTTTTACAAGTATGTGGGGATTTTACTTGGAGGGTGTCTGACTGTGAAGAAATTGTAGGACAGTTACCATCACTATCATTAATACATCAATTCTCCACAACCATATATCAATCCGGTTCACGCATAGCACTTGAAAGAGATTTTAGAATTGGATTTGTAAAATACGTAATTAATCTCCTTTTACCAACTTTCAAATCTGCAGAAGCAAGCATACCGGGTGTTAAATCAAAATCTTCCGGTAAGCCCATAATTTCAGCATCTTCTACCTTGACGCGCCCCCGATAAAAAGCACCGGATTGTCCCTGAAGTGATTCTTGAACCGTATCATCTGATACAAAGATAAGGGTTCCCTGCAGGTCCCCAAATTGCTGAAATGGAAGCGCATCCAGCTTGATCGAAACAGGATCGCCTGTATAAACATCACTCACATCTTTGGGATCTATATCAATTTCCAAAACAAGAGGTAATCCGGAGCGAACCAGAGTCACTATCGCTTGACCTTTAGTAAGCAAAGAGCCGATTGCCAACGTAGGTAAATTTAAGACCACACCTTCAACTGGAGATTTAACATATAAATTGCTTCGTTCTAATTCGTTTTTTATTAACTCCTCATTTAATTGAAGTAATTGATCATTATAAGAAGAAAGTTCTCCTGCTAGACCTGCTAATTTAGAAGACAGAAAAGACATCCTCTGGTCATCAATTGATGTTTTTTGTGATTTAAGTTTTTCGATGCTGCTTGTGGTTGAAAGTAATTGACGGTTCACAGAAATTCTTTGATCAGTTGATTTTAAAGTATCCATCAAAGATCCAATATTTTTCTCAAATAATATCTTTTTTCCGTTCTCAATTTTGATTTTAGTGTTTAACTGGTCTTGTATTAATTTTTTATCTTTTGACGTAGAAACAATTTCTTTTTCTGTTCTTAAAAGATCAGTAGAAAATGTCTTCATCTTTATTAAGAATTCATCAAAATTTTTGTAGAGTATTTCTTTGTTTATTGCATCAAGTTGTTCTGCCGACACCTTATTCAAGGTTTTTGTTATGATGGACTGTTTTTGAAGTTCTATACGCAGGATTTTATTTTTAACAGCATTTATTTTGTCCTGGACGATTTTGAGATTTGCGTTTACAACCGTACCGTCAAGAACTGCGATTACTTCTCCCTTTTTGATGAATTGTCCACGTTCCAGATTTAATTCCTGGATCACAGAACTTCCTGTAGCCTGAATCTCAATATTAGGTGCAGTGTTAGTAAACTTACCTCGTGTTGACACTGTTTTATCAACGAAAGAAAAAGATGCCCATAGTGTCATGACCACAATGAAAATTAGTAAACTGGCGGCACTAATGATTATCGGACTAGAAGGTGGGCTGGAATAAATAGACTCTGTATCTTCAAGATTATGTACAGCAGCTTTGTCGGTTTTAACAATAATATCTTCTTGGACCGGCTCAACATTGAAATGTGCTTCCAGCATGCTGCCGCTGGCCTTTTTATTTGCTGACCTTACATAACCGGACAGCCTTACCATCATGTTAAAGGCCGCTTCCGGGGTTTTTTATAAAAACTGAAGAAATGCTTTCTTATCAACTTCCTGTACCTTGCAGTCAGTTGCGGCTCGGGCAGATGCACTCCTGGGGGAACCGTCAATGATTGCCATTTCACCAAAAATGGAACCTTTTTCTACCTTTCCAAGAACCTGATCACCGTCTGCAGATTTTCTAACAATCTCAACTGTACCCTCAGCAAGCACATAAGCATAACCTGCATCATTACCTTCTTGAAAGACGTAATCTCCTTTGCTTAAATCTAAGATTCTAGGTCCTTGTGCGGTATTTGTAGCCATTGTATTAACTATACTAACTTAGTGCATTTAATTTTTTTTCTTTTTCCAACATTTCCTGATAGATTTGACAAGTGTTCATCAAATCCTGGTGTGTACCTTGCCCAACAATTTCTCCTTCATTTAAGACAATTATTTTATCATAATTATTAATTGAATCTAATTGCATACCTATACGGAGACGTTTATTAGGGGGAGAGTCTACCAATCCTATTTCAGGAAGTTTAGGATTATTATACAGCTTCTCCATTTCTGCATGAAAAATAGCAGTATCTCTAACGGATCGTGTTAGTACTCCTTCACTCACAACTGCAACTGGTAGGGATTTAACTAATTCAGGTGAAATATGTCTTCCCCTATTGGGTTTAAGGCCTACCAATCCGCAGCATGAAGCAGGAATTCGTATTGATCCCCCACCGTCATTCCCATGGGCAATGGGAACAGCGCCGGCCGCAACCATAACCGCAGAACCACTAGAAGATGCTCCGCTGGAATATTCAGTTTGCCAAGGATTAAGAACCGGGTTTCCATTTGGAGGCTCTGTAGTAG
>ENA-ORDI01001890-ORDI01001890.1-marine-metagenome-genome-assembly--contig:-NODE-1890-length-10813-cov-6.835041_pt1 | contig 10813 bp, 9 predicted proteins | sample MGYA00248628_ERZ508525 | MGnify/ENA primary metagenome ERZ508525 (study PRJEB26195, sample SAMN05422138) | marine metagenome | isolation source: East of Porto Seguro, South Atlantic Ocean | place...
ATAACGGGACTGCCCCAGCAATTTACTTTCATTTTTATTACTGAGAAACCCAGCCTCAATGAGCACATTGGGCATAGTGGCACCAACCAAAACATGAAAACCAGATTGTTTGACTCCTCTATTGGGTGAAGTGAGAACTTTGTCCAACTCCCTTTGAATTTCAGCCGCAAGAAATTCACTTTCTTTCATGAAATTACTTTGTGCCATAGTTGCTATAATGAGCTTATCATTAGAAAGTTTTTCATAATTATGATATAATTCTTCCAAGGCAATCACTTCGTTTTCGCGCTGGGCGACTTCAATGGCATCTTTGGTTTTACCCGGCCGAAGCAGAAATGTCTCAAACCCTCTTACACTAGGGCTACCAGGAACCGAATTGGCATGAATAGAAATAAAAATCATACCCCCAGAATCATTGGCAATTTTTGTTCGTTTCCAGAGGGGAATAAAGACGTCTTCATCTCGAGTATAAATCACTTTTATGCCCATATTCGCCTGTATAAGCTTTCCTAGTTTTTTGGCAATGTCTAAGGTAACGGTTTTTTCCTGCAAACCCCCGCGTCCAACAGCTCCAGCATCTTTGCCGCCATGACCTGCATCAATAACAATTGTATCCAAAAGCCAGCGTCTGCGCATTTCTTTAATTTTATCTGCATTTTCTGCCATTTTAGTTCTGAGAAAAATCGAAATATGACTATCATCTGTTTCAATTTCAAAATCATCAACTTTGGATTTTAATAGAAATGAAATCTGTGCAGATTCTTCCGATTGGATAGTACGGACTCTCACAACAGGTTTAATCATTATTGATTCAGCCATATTAAGAGAGTCAACCAATGCACCGGCAATTGTGAGGTTTAGCCATCCTCCGCGTGTAATTGAAGCTGCTAACACATCTTTAGTAAAGCGCTTGGAGGTGTTAATTTCGATGATTGTTCCATTGACCTTATTTTTCACCGATAGACCATTTACATTGTAAAGCGGTGCAGTTGTCAAAATAAACTTTTCGGAGGAATCAACAAGGGCAATGGGCAGTCCAGATTTATTTAATATATCAAGAAATGGGGTGACTGGAATATAAAAATCATTCCCATCATAAATAACGGGTACATACATGTGATAGGTTTCATCATTTACCCGAATGAAGGAAGAATGTGGTGATAATACCAACTTTACATTTTGAAAGCGGAGTTCTAATTTTTCCTTATCATCATAAAATATTGTACGAATATTTTGTGTTTTGGCATATTCCACAGCAGAAATATACTTGGTGCCATTTATATCGTATAATTTGGTTTTTGAAATTAATTCTGCCTGTCCACTCAGCAAATTAAATAGCAATGTGCAGAAAATAAATGCTGTTATTAATTTAAAACGGTATTGATTCATCCTATAAAATTTACCCTATTTAAAATTCAGAAAACAATATCCAACTGGAGTCCCATTTCAGGTTTCCATTTCTCTGAAATTTCTTTTTTCCTTTGTGTTGAATATCGAAATGAAAGGGAGTTTGAGTCATTTATTTTCCAATTTACTTTTGAATAAATTGATATTCCCTCCAAAAAATAGGGTTGAATTCTAAATTCGCCTTTTAATCCTGGCTCAATTAGATAGAGACGGGAATCCCAATTGTCCGTATTAAAATAAACTGCACCCACTACTCCAGACCATTTTCCCTTTTGATACTTTAAAGATTGTAGCTGAATAAGCTCACCTGTTAGATTGCCTGGTTTTAGTTGAATAGATTTCCATTTTAATACTATCATTTTTTTCATAGTGAAGGTGTAATAATATTTCATGTTCTTTTGAAGATTGTAAATGCTGTTATTATTAAAAAGTTCGACAATTGTTTTTCTCCGGGCTTTCAATTCAAGAGTTACAACCCCCTTTTTCCTATATAGAAAACCAGTTAAAAAATCATCTCCTGATCTAACTGGAAATGAGAATTCATTCTGTACCTCCCAATACATATCTGCCCATCCATATATGGTGAATTTATTCATTGTTTTTCGGACTGATATCAAAATCCCCTTTTCATTTGATGTTTTCCCAAATCCGGTGGCAGGACGTCCGGAAACCGTTTCCCAGTTATTGGGCAGCAGACGAAATTGACCCAGCCAAATGATATCTTTACTATTGGAGAAAAGTTGAAAATATTGAGCAACCTCATTAGATTTTATGGCAGTTTCACCTGAAAAATGAACAAAATTATTTTTTAAATGATAGGAGAGCGAAAGAGCTAAAGAACCCTCTTTTGGTAAAACGCCCACCAGCATGCCGTCCAATTTTTCACCTGACATATATATTCCTGATGAAAAGGCTGATTTTTCTACTCCCATGTAATAATTTGTCCCAGAAGTTTTTTTCAAAATAAAAACACCTCCAGGGTTTGAACTGGTTTCAGATCCTAAATAAGGTGAAATTTTCCATCTTATTTTTCCAGGTGATAATAGATTCCCGGAGGATTTAATGCTGTTGTAATCGCTGCCAAATAAAAGAGAATTTCCAGTTTGAATACGAGCATTACCAATAATAATATTGTAGTCATTGGCCTGAACGGACAAATACCCTTTTCTATTTTGAATAAACTCTGCATAAGAAGATTTATCAATCCTCCAACCCATCTTAAACCTATCATTTTCCAACCGAATTTTCTGTTGCCAATTCTCATTATTTCCATTGGGAATTATTCGAATTCGTTGGACATAATCAGCAGAATAAAATTCTTCTGGTTCAAAATAACTTTGAATAAAATCTTCTGCATTTTCCCAGATATTTTCCTGTGAAAAGGGCAGACTTAAAAAAATTAGCCAGAAAAATTTAAAAGATGATTTTAAAACCATAAGTGATTCCAAGATTAGAGTGATGGAGAATAAATATTTGAGGTGAAATATTTCCGATAAAAAAATCACAGCCTACCATTAATTCCTTACTGCTACTGATAATACCAAAATTGATTGCCAAGTTAGGATGTAGGGTATTTTTCCAAAAAATTTGATAATCCAGAGGATACAACAGGTCCTTTACTAAAGAATATACAAATCGATTACGTTTGTTTCCATGGAAAACTGAAATGTGAATCAATTCAGGGATATCCTTGCTCAAACTTGATTGTGTTAGAAAACAACCATTTTTATATTCAATAAAATAAGAGAGATGATCTGAGTTAGAATATTTGAGGCGAAGTCCTGCCGAAAGGGAGTGGTGGCTAGAGTAGTTTTCTATGGAAATTAAATAAGTATTCAGCAAACCAGCCAATTTATAATGGGGATGCAGTGGAAATTCAAATTTGTTTTCCAACATAATTTCCTGGTAAAGTTTGTCCCCGGTAGTCACCATATATATTTCATAGGTTCCATAGGAAAATGGATGGGAATAATTTAGTGAAGCCAGTTTTAGATATGGTTGACCGAAGGGAAGAATCAGTGAGACTGATTTTTTATTTTGAGAAATTTGAACCGAATCTTGAATATTGGGCAGGTTAGAGCCAAGGTATTGAAACTTGAAGGCATTTTCAAAGGCAGGAAATGCTAAATGTGTGAGGACAATTAATAAGCAGATTTCTTTCATTTTGTTAGGGACAAACTAAAAAATATTGTTAAGAAAGTTACATAATATACACCTCCTAATCTATTTTTCTTCTATCAATTACACGAAATACTTTTTCGCCGGGCTTTACCATGTGGAATTTTTCCTGGGCGATCTTTTTGATGTATTCCACATCATTTGTGAGGCGATTTAATTCATCAGTGAATTCTGCTTCTTGCTGTATAAATTGATCAATTTCTGCTTGAATTCGATTCCGTTCTTTTCGTAGTTGGTACCATTTGACTATCCCCATATCATTAGAAATTAAAAATAATCCTCCAATAACGAAAATAAGAGGGAAAATCATTATTCGGTTTTGAAAAATGGTTTTTTTTCTATAATTCTTTTTTCTTAACATCCCAACAATGTTCTCCCAGCATACCGGCATTTTCCATTCAATTTTTCTTCAATTCTTAATAATTGATTATATTTTGCTACCCTGTCTGTACGGCAAATGGACCCAGTTTTTATTTGTCCTACTCCTGTTGCAACCGCAAAATCAGCGATAGTCGTATCCTCGGTTTCCCCAGATCGATGCGATATTACAGAAGCCATTCCGGCAGCTTTTGCCATTTTGATAGTTTGCAAAGTTTCACTTACGGTACCAATTTGGTTTAGCTTAATTAAAATTGCATTCATGGACTTTTCATCAATAGCGCGTTGTAATCGTTTCGGATTGGTCACTGTTAAATCATCCCCCACTAATTGGACTTTTTCACCCAGAGCTGCATACAATAACTTCCAGCCTACCCAATCATTTTCATCTAATCCATCCTCAATAGATATGATAGGATATTGATTGCAAAGGTTTACATAATATTCAATCATTTCTTCTGAAGTGAGATATCTATTTTCAGATGCCAGTTCATATTTATTTGTCTCTGAATTAAATATTTCACTGGATGCAACATCCAATGCAATGGCAACTTCTGTTCCATTTTTATAACCTGTTTTTTCCACAGCTTCCATCAATAATTCAATAGCTTCAGTGTTAGATTTTAAATCTGGTGCGAATCCTCCCTCATCGCCAACATTGGTATTAAGTCCACCTTTTTTCAGAATAGATTTCAGTTGATGAAAAATTTCTGCGCCCATTTGCAATGCATGAGAAAACGAATCTGCACCAACAGGAAAAATCATAAATTCCTGAATATCTACATTATTGTCCGCATGACTGCCGCCATTAAGAATATTCATCATTGGAGTTGGGAGGATATAATCATCCCCCTCATGTAGATACTCAAATAAATTCTCACCGCTTGAAACGGCAGCAGCGTGAACAGTTGCCATTGAAACTCCTAAAATGGCATTTGCTCCCAGCCGACCTTTATTCTCAGTGCCATCTAAAGCAAGCATTGTAGCATCTATTGATGTAATATCGAATGCATCCATTCCAACCAGTTTTCCAGCAATTATCTGATTTACATTTTCAACAGCTTGGTTGACAGATTTGCCACAATAGGCTGTATTATTATCCCGAAGTTCTACTGCCTCATGCTCTCCAGTTGAGGCGCCACTGGGTACTGCTGCTCTGCCAAAACTATTATCACTGAGATAAATGTCGACTTCCAGAGTTGGATTCCCACGTGAATCCAATATTTGCCTTGCATGAATATTACGAATTTGACTCATATATTTTAATAATCCCTTATCAATGATTTAATTTAATTTATCCCAACTTCCTGAAACAGAAATAGGGAATTTATTTCAATTATTTAAAACCAATGAAAATCACAGTACGAAAATTTACAGCTAATGATACAAAGGACTGGGATGACTTTGTTAAACGATCCAATAATGGCACTTTATTTCATTTAAGATCATTTTTATCATACCATATTGATCGAAAATTTACTGACCATTCTCTTATTTTCGAAAAAAATGGAGAGCTGATTGCCCTATTTCCTGCAACTTTCGAAAAAAAGGATGGGAAAAATATACTCTATTCACATCCTGGTGCAAGTTTTGGAGGATTTGTTTTTCAAAATCTTTCCTTTGAGGATGCAAATATGCTTGTAAAAACAATAGAAGAATATTCTAAACAAAATAAGTTTGAAAAAATATTTTTTGTTGATACTCCCGCAATCTATCATAATCAATTGAACGAAACACTTGAGTATCTGTTGCATTGGTATAATTATAAAATTGAAGAATATTATATTTCAAGCATGATTGATATTTCACAACATGCCAATTCAATAGATCATCTCCATTCTCGTAAAAAAAGGTATGTGAAAAATTATTTAGAGGATGCTACACTGACAATTAAGTGGGAAGATAATTTTGACCAGTTTTACCCCATTCTTCTGGAAAACAAAAAAAAGCATAATGTTACACCGACACATTCATTGGAAGAATTAAAGAAATTAAATGAATTGCATCCCCAATCACTTCATCTTTTACTTTTATTTAAAAAGAATATAATTATTGGTGGAACGTTGAATTTTATTGTAAACCGTAATTGTGGAATGATTTTTTATAATATGATAAATTATGATTATATTAATTTACAACCAGCCACTATTCAAATTTTTGAATCTATTAATTGGGCGAAGAAACATAATCTCAATTATCTCGATTTAGGTGTTTCACAACAACCTAAAGCAGAAAATCCTTTAACACCCCATCCATCATTGATAAATTTCAAAGAACAATTGGGAGCAACAACAATTATCAGAAAAGCATTTCAAAAAATAATTAATTAATGCAGCCCATAAAACAATTTTGGAAAAATTCTGCTATATACGGACTTGGTTCTATATTGGTAAGAGCTATATCTTTTTTCCTTCTTCCACTTTATACAAATGCTTTTACACCCTCTGAAACAGGTTATATATTTCTTGTTTTTACATTTATAGCATTTGCCCAGATCGTCTATTCCTATGGACAAGATTCAGCATTCCTCCAATTTTATAAGCAAGATTCAATTGATAAGGATTCAATTGGACGCACATCCTTATTGTTACTAATAACCACTTCAATAATATTTTCTTCCGTAATAATTATTTTTGCCGATTCAATTACAAATAATATTTTGAATCTGGAAGAAGGTATATGGGTAATATATTGTTCTGGAATTTTATTTTTTGATGCAGTCTCTTCAAGAATTATGACCTTAATACGAATACAGGAACATGCTCTGACATATTTAATCATTAGCATTTTAAATGTCATTGCTTCGCTTCTTACTTCTTATATTCTTGTTATTAATTATAATTTTGGTATTGATGGAATATTAATAGGTGTCTTAGTGGGTACCATTTTAAGGTGGGTAATGCTGATACCCCATCAAATTGAAACACTATCAAAGGGAACATTTTCATTTATTTTTGCCAAAAAATTGTTAAAATTTGGGCTTCCCTTTTTCCCCGCAGCATTTTTCTATTTAATTCTAGAAATGTCAGATCGTTATCTACTTTTTTGGATTTTAGGACCGGAAGCTGTTGGAGTTTATAGCATTGGTTATAAGCTTGGAAGTTTAGCACTATTTATTATTTCTGCATTTAATTTAGGATGGCAGCCGTTTTATATAAAAATAGGAAAGCACAAAAATGCAGGAGCAACTTTTGGGAAAATAGGTACAATATTCCTTCGTTCTTTGATTTCTTTGTGGGGGTTAATTATATTTTGGACCCCCAGTTTCATGCGAATAAAGGTAGGAGAAAATCATTTAATTGGTGAAGAATTTTGGGCTTCAGAACAAATTGTATCAATAATATTTTTATCATATTTGTTTTATGCTGGTTACATTATTCTCATGCCATCAATCTATTTAATAGAAAAGCAGAATTGGTCTCCTATTTTTAGAGGAACAGGAGCAATAATAAATATTTGTTTAAATTTAATATTTATAAAATATTGGGGATTGTTTGGCGCAGCTTTGGCAACTTTAGCGGCATATATAGTCATGTTCACATTCATTTTTTATAAATCAAATCAATGGTTGAAAATTTTATGCAATTGGAAGTCCATTGGAGTACATTTAACAACTACGGCTGCATTTATTTCTATATTTGGAATGACGGAAAAAACCTTCCTTATCTCAATTGGATTTACTTTTTCATATTTAGGATTACTATTATTGCTTCAGGGTAAAACAAAATTATTGAGTGATTTTAAATATTTAAAATCATCATTCAGTGATGCATGAGCCTCTTGTTTCAATCATAATTCCCACTTTCAATCGCCCTGATATTTTACTGGACACAATTAATAATGTGTTGGCACAAACTTGGCAAAACACCCAAATAATTATAATAGATGATGGAACATCAATAAACACCATGGAAGTTGTTGAATCATATAATGATAGTAGAATTCTTTATAAAAATACAAAAGGGAATTTGGGTTGTGCTGGCGCAAGAATATTGGGAGTACAGTTTTCAAAAGGTGACTACATCACCTTTTTAGATGATGATGATGAATGGGAAAATAATAATTTAAAACATCAATTACAGATTTTTCAGAAGAATCCAACCTTAGATATTGTCATGTGTGGCTATCAAGTACAAAGTGATAACACGGAAAAACATATTTATAATATGGAGCCCTTTGCCATAAATTTTAAGCAAATGATTCACCGGCGACCAGGTCCCTTTTTTCAATGCTGTATGTTTACAAATAAAATTCTTGAAAAAATTGAAAACCTTTTGGATAGAAATGCAGTGCCTTCAGAGGACTGGGATTTTTTTATGAATTTAGCAATGAGAAATCCATCAATTGGCTATTCTCCCCATATTGATTTTAAATGGAATTATTCTAAGTCTAGTCAATCAGCTAATTTATTTCTGGAGGCAAAAAGTCTGGTATATATTGTGCACAAACATAAAAAATCAATTCTCCAAATTTGTGGGAGAATAATTTTAAGTGATCATTTTCGTAGGATAGCACGGAGATATGAGCGAATAAATGACTTGCTCTCGGTGAATAAATTTTATGGTAAAGCATTTAAATCTGCACCATTTTGGTGGAAAAATATTCTTTATAAATTTCTTTTAACTTTTGGAACAAAAATTGGATTACAATTTATTTCATCCTTACGAAAAATGAGAAATAATAATGAATAAGTCTGTTGTTTTAATTTTTTTGGGAGACTTCTTTTTTGATGCTCGTTGTATTAATATGGCAAATACTATTATTGATGCCGGTATGGATATAAATATTATTGATGCCGGTAATTCTGATAATAATTATCATGGAAAACCCATTCATCATATTTCTTTGCCCGAGAGAGGATTAATTAAATATCTCAAATTTCACCTGAGAGTGAAAAATATTTTAACAAAACTTCAACCCGAAATTATCATCGCTGGAGATCTATATTCTCTTCCCGCTTCAACATCAATAAAAAAGGCACATGTCGTGTTTGATTCTCGTGAGTTATATACGCAGTTGGCTGGGTTAAATATCAAGCCAGTAAGACAATATTTTTGGTCATGGATAGAAAAAAAACACATAACCAAAGTCCGGTCCATTATAGTAACTGCTCCAGGTGATGGAATTATTCTTAACAAAATATATAAAATTCTTAATATTGACACAATTTATAATTTTCCATCTCAAAAATTGAAACCCACTGGCAAACTTTCATTAAGAAAAAAGTTGAATTTGCCAGAAAAGAAGATCATTTTTTTGTATCAGGGTGTATTGCATGAGGGTAGGGGAATTAAACAAATGATTCAACTATTGTTACACTTTAAAAATGCACATGCAGTAATTATTGGTAAGGGTTATTATAAAAATGAACTAAAAAATTATACACAAACATTGGGTTTAGCAAATAGAACCCATTTTTATGGAGCGGTTCCCTATTTAGAATTACTCGAATTATCTGCTGATGCAAACATTGGTTTTTCATTGATTAAACCTATCAGTAAAAGTTATGAACAAGCTTTACCAAATAAATTATTTGAGTATGCTCTTTCTGGAATTCCGGTAATTGCATCTAAACTTACGGAAATGGAAAAAATAATAAATAAATATCAAATTGGATATACGGTTGAATATGATGATTTAGAGGCACAAATTCAGGTGATAAAAAATATATTAGATGAAAATAATCGGACAGAAATTCAACAAATAGCCGAGCAGCATCTTGTATGGGAAAGTCAAGAGGGTCTGTTTTTAAAAATTCTGGAATCTAATGGCTGAAGTTAGTATAGTTATTCCCACTAAAAATCGTCCCCAATTGTTAAATCGAGCAATTACTAGCATATTAAAGCAAACATATGAAGATTGGAAACTTTTTATAATCAATGATTCAACTATCAAGAAACTTCCAGAGCCTTCTTCAGGATTTGAACATAACGGTAAACATTTAAAATAAAAATTAAATCTAACTATGAAAATATCCTTTATTCTTCCTACACTTATTAAAATCCCCATTGGTGGCGTGAAAGTTATTTATCGTCATGCAGAGGAATTGACAAAATTCGGTCACAAAGTGACCATTATTTCACCTAAAAGACAAGGGAATAATTTTTATCATCTATTAAAAGCAGATACAATTAGAATAAGGGACTTCTTGCACAAGGTTGAAGATAAGCCATATTATGATACTCCACCCGGTGTAGAACATCACATTATCTCTTTTCCTTTAGAGAAATACATCCCTGATGGAGATGTCATTATTGCCACTGGATGGCAAACAGCGTATTGGGTCGCATCATTTTCTGCTCAGAAAGGGACAAAATTTTATTTTCTCCAGAATTTTGAAACCTATCAAGGGAATGAGAAGAAAATTAAACATACTTGGAAATTACCATTAAAAAAAATTGTGATATCTAAATGGCTGATGCAAACAGCTGAAAAAATGGATGAAATTGCATATGGCCCAATTCCAAATGCTATTGACCCCAATGAATTTTATTTAACTAATCCTATTGATAATCGGACTCCACAAATTAGTATGCTTTATCATAGATTGCCAATTAAGGGTGCTCGTGAGGGATTATTATCTTTAGAAAGATTGAAGGAATCAAACCAGAATTTGAAAGCCATCATCTTTACTTCCCGTACACCGAATATTTCAATCCCCAATTGGATTAAATTAGAAATCCGTCCTAATATAGAGCAACTAAGGGAGATATACAATTCAACTTCTATTTTCCTTCATACGAGCCATCAAGAAGGTTGGGGATTATGTCCAATGGAAGCGTTGGCATGTGGATGTGCAGTTATCGCTACAGCTAATGAAGGAATACAGGAATACATTATTCATAATGAA
>ENA-ORDI01001891-ORDI01001891.1-marine-metagenome-genome-assembly--contig:-NODE-1891-length-10811-cov-6.391932_pt1 | contig 10811 bp, 11 predicted proteins | sample MGYA00248628_ERZ508525 | MGnify/ENA primary metagenome ERZ508525 (study PRJEB26195, sample SAMN05422138) | marine metagenome | isolation source: East of Porto Seguro, South Atlantic Ocean | place...
GATTCTGAACAAACGGGAGAAAATCAAATTAAAGACCTTGGCGTTCCGCAAGCAAATGCATTACCGTAACCAATCACAACACAACCCGATGACCTAAGGCCTCTCTTAATTCAGGCAACCCCAAGTCCAAAAGATTCTGACGACGTACAGTGCCTCATTCGCCTTGTCTAGGATGCTGAGGTCTACTCCGGGGTTGATGTCGTCCATTTTGGAGTTCCTTTTGATTGAGCTATAGATTCCTCAAGTGGTCGAAAACGACCCGAGTCGCAATACAGTCATCCTCGTTGTATTCCAGGATACGTTGTTTAATATTTGGGTCTGAGGTTGAGACCCAATCATCGAACCACCGTATTGACGCTGCCCCGGACGGATTGGTATCTCTCCACTTAAATCCCAGGAACTGAGCGAGAGTCTTAATAGTCATATCCCGGGTCGGCCACTCGGTTAATTTCTTAACGATGTCAGTATAAAGATCAACGGTTTCGGGCCGCTCAAATAATCGGTCGATGTCTGATGCAGAGCAAACCCCCGGATATTTGGCCTGAAGTTTCCTGTACGTCGTCCATTCATAAGGAGCGTAGTAAAAAATCGCACAATCGGGCCGTGATCCCGCCATGCGGTGGATCGTCGGTGGCCATGCCGTCACCAAACAGGCCGGACATATGGACGCAAGCGATCTGATCAAAGCACTGCAAAATACCTTGCAAGCAGGCGGCCGTCCACATATGGGGAATGTCGGCTTAGTTAACGGGTAATTGCCCCAAAGGGTGTGACAAGGCGGGGTGCTGCGTATAATCTCGCCCGCCTGGGGGACTTATCGAGAGCGGCTATGAATATTTACAACATTCAGTGGAATTCGCGGCTGCTCTCCTTCTTGAGGGCTGGCTTGGGGGCCAGTCGTTTTAGCCTTTTTGGCTTTGTTGTTGTTTTTCTTCTGTTGGGGCCAACCTTCGCACAGGCCCAGCAGGCCGAGCCCGCCCCGGCCGTTACCGTCCAGGAACTGGAAGACCTGGCTGCGGTCATGGAGGACGAAGCGGCCCGGGAACAACTGCTTTCGCGAATCCGTGCCCTGATCGCCACCAGGGAAACGACCCAGGTGAAGCCGCCGGTGAAAAACGCCGGCGCCCGGCTGATCGCCGCTCTTTCAGAATACGTGAGGGAAACCAGCCGCCAGTTGGTGACTGCCGCCGATGCGCTTCGGGATGTGCCGGTACTTTTTGCCTGGGTCCGGGATCAGGCGGCAAATCCGGAAACCCGGCAGCGGTGGTTTGGTGTGATTATTAAGGTGGCGTTGATTCTGTTTTCTGGTTGGATTGCCCAACGGCTGGTGCACCGTCTTCTCAGGCGACCCCGGCGGGCCCTGGAGGAACGTGACGCCGACACACTCTCGGTGCGCCTGCCCCTACTGGCCGGACGCACGGTGCTGGATTTGGTGCCCATCGCCGCCTTCGCCGCCGCCGCCTACGCCGTGGCGCCGATGGTGCAGCCCGCGCCCCAGGTACATGTCATGGCGCTGATCCTCATCAACGCCTATCTGATCGTCCGTGGCATACTGGCTGTGGCCCGCATACTGTTGGCGCCAGCGGTGAAAACCCTTCGCATACTGCCGCTGACGGACGTGAACGCCAATTACCTGTTCATCTGGATCCGGCGGCTGGTGGGATTTTCCGTTTTCGGCTTCTTCTTCGCCGAAGCGGCGCTGCTGCTGGGATTGCCGGCGGGCGGATATACGGGCCTGCGAGGCCTGCTGGGGCTGGTAATCACTGGCCTGGTAGTGGTTTTCATCCTGCAGAACCGGGCGCCGGTGGCGGCCTGGATTCGGGGCGAAGGAACGGCTAAACGGGCCGGACGGCTACGCGACCGGTTCGCCGACATCTGGCATGTTCTGGCGGTTATTTATGCGGTCGCCATCATCGGCGTTTGGGTGCTGGGCTTCGAAGGCGGCTTTCAGTACTTGGCCCGGGCGACCGCGGTTACCGCCGTGATCCTGGTCGCCGCCCGGCTGATCATGGCCGTAATGGATCGGCTGGTGGAACGGGGCTTCGCCATTCGTCAGGAAGTTCGCGACCGCTTCCCCACCTTGGAAGGAAGGGCCAACCGTTACCTCCCTGCCATGTGCCGGCTGTTGCGTTGGGCGGTGGGTCTGATCGCCGCTCTGGCCCTGCTGGAAACCTGGGGAGTAGATGCGCTGGGCTGGCTGGACACACCCCTGGGCAAGCGGTTGGCGGAAAGCGCCTTCAGCATCGTCATGGTGGTGGTACTGGCGCTGATATTCTGGGAAGCAGTCAACACCGGCGTCGAACGCTATCTGACCCAGACCGACGCGCAAGGAAATGTGGTCGAGCGTAGCGCCCGCATCCGCACCCTGCTGCCTCTGTTCCGCAAGGTGGTGTTCACCGTGCTGGCGGTGATGGTGTCGCTGATCGTGCTTTCCGAACTGGGCATCAACATCGGCCCGCTACTGGCCGGCGCCGGGGTGATCGGCCTGGCCGTGGGCTTCGGTGCCCAGACCCTGGTCAAGGACGTGATCACCGGCCTGTTCATCCTCGTCGAGGACACGATCGCGGTCGGCGATTGGGTGACCGTGGGCGGTCACGAAGGCGAAGTAGAATCCCTTTCCATCCGTACCATCCTCCTGCGCGGCGTGCCCGGCACCGTGTACACGGTGCCCTTCAGCGAAGTCGGCGCGGTGATTAACTACACCAGGGATTATTCCAACATGATGGTGTATGTCGGCATCTCCTACCGGGAAAACGTGGATGAGGTGATGAAGGTGATCGAGGACCTGGGCCGGGAAATGGCCGAGGACCCAACGCTCGGCGCCGACATCACCGGGCCGATGGAAGCACAGGGCGTGCAAGAATTTAGCGATTCAGCCGTGATCATCCGCGCCAAAATGAGGGTCAGTCCCGGAACCCAGTGGGGCATGAAGCGGGAATTCAACCGCCGCCTGAAGAATCGATTCGACGAACTGGGTATCGAAATTCCCTTCCCGCAACGGGCCATCACCTTCGGCGAAGACAAAAAAGGCAACGCCGTTGCCGGCCGCATTGTGGTGGCGGATGAACGGGCAGCCGCTCAGCCGTCTAACCAATCGTCCGCCCAACCGGCGGCGGAAGGTAAGGCACGGATCGTTCAAGACAGGGGCGAGGCCTCTGACAGCGACGGCGACGGTTAAATCGACATGCGAGTCCGTGGGGTGTTACGGAGGGGCCGTTCTCGTGCTTAAACTTGGCCTCCACGAACAAATCCTCCGCCAGACGAACTGTCCGTCGTCATATAAATTGGAACAATCACCGGCCTGATCTTAGAGAGGATTTGGCTCATCTGGTTCAAGATATTAAGCGGCGTATTTGCGGCATTGCAAGCGCCGGGTTTCCAGCGTTTTCAGTTTAATCCTTTCTCGTTGTTTTAAAATTGATTGCCCACGCCCGAAGTAGACGTCTGCGGGGGTGAGATTGTTGATGCTCTCGTGGTATCGCCGATGATTGTAATGATCGACGAACGCTTTGATCTGCGCTTCCATATCTGCCGGGAAGAAGTAGTTTTCCAGCAGGATGCGGTTTTTCAAGGTTTGATGCCATCGCTCGATCTTGCCCTGAGTTTGCGGATGATATGGGGCACCCCTGACGTGGCCCATTTTCTTGTTTCCCAGCCATTCAGCCAGTTCACCTGAGACGTAGCTGGATCCGTTGTCCGATAGCAGTCTCGGCTTATGGGCAACATGGGCCTTGTCACAGCCTGATGCCTGTAAGGCAAGTTCCAGCGTGTCGGTTACATCGCTTGTCTTCATGGTCGTGCACAGTTTCCATGCAATGACATAGCGCGAGTAATCATCAAGGATCGTTGACAGATACATCCAGCCCCAGCCAATGACCTTCAGATAGGTGAAGTCGGTCTGCCACAGTTGATTGATGGCTGTTGTCTTATCTCTGAACTCATCAGCGGCCTTGATCACGATGAATGCGGGGCTGGTAATCAGATCAAGAGATTTGAGCAGGCGATAGACAGAAGCCTCTGAGACAAAGTATTTTTCCGTATCAGTGAAGCGGACCGCCAGCTCGCGAGGTGATAGCTCCGGCACATCCAGTGCCAGATCAACAATGCTCTGACGAACATCATCAGGGATACGGTTCCAGATCCGAGACGGCCGGGGCGATTGATCCTCCAGGGCCTGTGGCCCGCCAATCTGATAGCGGTCGTACCAGCGATAAAACGTGGTGCGGGGAATGCCCAGCTTGTCCAACGTCTGTCTGATTGGCAGGTGGGATTGCTCAACAAGGCGAATGATCTCAAGTTTCTCAGATGCTGGGTATCTCATTCGTCGTTTCCCCCATCCGCGATCATGCTTTTTTTGAGAAGCCGGAGTTCCAATGTCTGCTCGGCAACGACCTCCTTTAAATCACGCGCCTCACGACGAAGGGCCTTCACCTCGCCTGTTGAAGCCGCACGAGCTGTATCGCCAGCAAGCCGCCGCTTGCCAGCTTCCATAAACTCCTTCGACCATTTGTAATAAATGCTCTGCGCGATGCCTTCGCAACGGCACAGCTCAGCGATGGTCTCCTCACCGCGCAATCCATCCAGAACAATACGGATCTTTTCTTCTGCCGAATATTGCTTGCGGGTCGCTCGACGGATGTCCTTGATGGTCTTGTCGGCTGCGGTCTGTCGTGTCTGCGATTTCTGTCTCATCTTCGTGCCCTTCGGTCACTACGATGAACCAGAAATCCTCTCTTATGCAATCCCGCTAATTTGTCCCATAGGCGCTGACGTCAGACAGTCCCGCCGCCTCCAATGGAAGCGACGGTAGGGTCTTGATTCCTTTATCCCGGAATGCTTAAGCTGGCCTATGCCTGCGCTGCCCGCCAATTCTCCTGCCCACCGTATTCTCAATGACGTGTTTGGTTATTCTTCGTTCCGAACGGGGCAGGAAGAGGTCATAAACAATATCCTGGACGGCATTAGCGTCCTCACCGTCATGCCCACGGGATCGGGCAAGTCCCTGTGCTTTCAAATCCCGGCCCTGGTCCGGGTCGGCCTGACCGTTGTCGTCTCGCCGCTGGTCGCCCTGATGGAGGATCAGGTGGCGGCGCTCAAGCTGGACGGTGTCGCCGCCGAGACCATCAATTCGTCTCGCGAACGCGAAACAAACGTCGATACCTGGCGGCGTGTCGCGGCGGGCGCGGTCCGCCTGCTCTACATCTCGCCCGAACGGCTGATGACGGACCGTATGCTGGCGGCGCTGCAGCGGCTGCAGGTGGTACAGATCGCCATTGATGAGGCCCATTGCATTTCGCGCTGGGGACCGTCTTTCCGGCCCGATTACGAAGACTTAGCCCGGTTGGGGGAACTGTTTCCCGGCGTCCCGCTGGCGGCATTTACGGCTACCGCCGACGAGGCGACGCGTCTGGATATCTCGGAAAAACTCTTCAACGGCCGGGGCCGTACCGTCGTCACCGGATTCGACCGGCCCAATATCCGCCTCGCCGTGGAAACGCGGCGCGACTGGAAGCGCCAGCTTCTCGATTTCGTCCGGGCCCGGCCAGGCGCAAGCGGCATCGTCTATTGCCTGTCGCGCAAAAAGACGGAAGCGGCGGCAGCCCTGCTGGTCAAAAACGGCATCCCGGCGCTGCCCTATCACGCCGGGCTGGACAGCGCCCAGCGCACGGCCAACCAGGACACCTTCATGAACGAGGCGGGCGTTGTCATGGTCGCCACCATCGCCTTCGGCATGGGCATCGACAAGCCTGACGTGCGGTACGTCTTTCACGCCAACCTGCCCGGCAACATGGAAGCCTATTATCAGGAACTGGGCCGCGCCGGGCGTGATGGCGAGCCTGCCGATGCCTTCATGCTGTACGGCCTCGACGATATTCGCCAGCGCCGCATATTTATCGAGGACGCCGACGGCGGCGATGACCACAAACGCCGCGAACACAAGCGCCTCGATGCCCTGATTTCCTATTGTGAGGCGCCCCGGTGCCGGCGGCGCGCGCTGCTGTCTTATTTCAGCGAAACGGTGGAAACCTGCGGCAACTGCGACATTTGCATTGACCCGCCGGTCCTGGAGGACGGCACGGCACTTGCCAAAGGAGCGCTCGGCACAATCGCACAAACCGGCCAGCGGTTCGGCGCCGTCCATGTCATTGACGTGTTGCTGGGCGCCGATACGGAAAAAATCCGCAGCTTCGGACATGCCCGCTTGCCCGCTTACGGCCAAGGTGAGGGCGAAACCAAAGACACTTGGCGCTCGATCTTGCGCCAGTTAGTGGCCTCCGGTTTTCTCAGCCTCGACATCTCTGGGTACGGCGGCCTTAGCTTGACCCCGGACGGCCAATCACTGCTTGAGGACGGCGGCGAATTTCGCTTTCGCCGCGATGCTGTCCGCCCAAAAGGCGGAACCACCAGGGCGGCGGGCAAGGCTGCACCGGCGCACGACGATCTTTCCGAATCCGATGGCGACCTGTTCGCCGCGCTCAAGGACTTGCGAATGGACTTGGCGAAGGAACGGGGCGTTCCGGCGTATGTTATCTTTTCCGACCGTTCCCTGATCGATATGGCCGCCAGCAAGCCAGTGGACGATATCGAGTTCGCCGGGGTATTTGGGGTCGGCGAGGCCAAGCTCAGGGACTTCTGCCAGCCCTTTCTGGCTGTGATCGCCGAATTCACGGAATAGCCCAATCCCTATCGCCCCTTCTTCACTCCGAAAGCCAGATAGTTAACGGCGAGATCGCGGCTCAAGCGCCAATCGCCTTCGACGGGGTTGTAGGTCATGCCTTTCAGGTCGGTGCTCTCGACGCCGTGGGGCTCAAGCCCGGCGGCCAATTCAGACGGGCGCACGAACTTTTTCCAGTCGTGGGTTCCGGGCGGCAGAGCATTGGGGAGTTGCTAAAAGAGAAGGGGTATAAAGTTGAATACACCCCGAAGACGTCAGACAGGGGTCACTCCAGCTTTCCCAAAAGGACAATTTGGATTATCTTGTTGGCAGGTCTGTAGTTTATTATTTTGATAGGGAAAACATGGCTGCTACACCCTCTGATTTGCTACATAACTGGTTGCGCCGACAGTTGCCTGCGAATCGGTACGAGTGGTTGGGCGGCCGACTTGACGCCCTCGCGGCCGAACCATCCGACCGTAATCTGTATATCGCCTTTGGCTTGATCCCACGCCACCTCGGCAAAGACGATCTAGCGTTGACGCCGGATGATCTCGACGCGGCTCAGACGGCCCGACGGGGTTGGGACCCTGTTGGCTGGAGCGTCGATGTAGCGGCGCGGGTTATTTTGTTGTGTAAAATTGGCGGTTCCGGTGAGGGCTTCGCGACGCGCTTCACGGATTTGTGCCGCGGTGCCGATGTCGGCGAGGTGATGGCGTTGTATGCAGGCTTGCCGCTCTATCCCTTGCCCGAGACCCTGGAGTCCCAGGTGGCAGAGGGCCTTCGCACCAACATGCGGGCCGAGTTCGAGGCGATCGCGCACCACAATCCTTTTCCGTGCGAGCAGTTCGATGAAAACCGCTGGAACCATATGGTCCTGAAGGCCCTATTCATCGGCAGCGTGCTGGCGCCAATCCAGGGCCTGGACGACCGCGCCAATCCGGAATTGGCGCGCATCTTGTGCGACTATGCCCACGAACGCTGGGCCGCCGGACGTGCGGTGACGCCTGAACTGTGGCGCTGCGTCGGCCCGTACCCGCACGCGGACGCGCTTGCTGATCTGCGTCGTGTCCTTGAGACCGGCACGGCGATTGAACAGAAGGCCGCGGCCCTGGCGCTTAGCGCTAATCCGGCAGCACCAGCGCATGAGATGATGGCAACCGTCCCGGCGTTGGCAACTGAAATTGCGGACGGGACATTGACATGGCAGTCCCTGGCCGATGAAATGCCGGCCGGCGCGCTCGCGAAGACAGTAAAATTGAACCATGAAGTGGAAATCCGACCATGATGTTTATTGATTCCCATGCCCACATGCTGTCGCGGACGACCGATGATTACGAGGCCATGGCGGCGGCTGGTGTCGTCGCAGTAATTGAGCCCGCTTTTTGGTTGGGCCAGCCGCGCACACATGTCGGCACCTATATCGATTACCTGGCCTCGATCGTCGGTTTCGAGCGGTTTCGTGCTGGCCAGTTCGGTATTCGCCACTACTGCACCATAGGGCTGAACTCCAAGGAAGCCAATAACGAGGAACTGGCCGAGGGAGTCATGGAAATCCTACCCCGGTTCGCGCTCAAGGAAGGGGTCGTTGCGATTGGTGAAATCGGTTACGACGAGCAGACTGCGCTTGAGGATAAATATTTCCGCCTGCAGATAGAGTTGGCGATGGAACTTGATCTGCCAGTGATGATCCATACGCCGCACCGTGACAAGAAGCGCGGCACTTCACGTTCCATGGACGTCTGCGACGAGCACGGAATAGATCCGTCAAAAGTTGTCGTCGACCACAACAACGAGGAAACCGTCGCCGAAACTCTGGACCGGGGCTATTGGGCCGCGTTTTCCATCTATCCCAGTACCAAAATGGGCAACGCCCGCATGGTCGATATCCTGCAACAATATGGCCCCGAGCGGATCATCGTCGATTCCGCCTGTGATTGGGGCATTTCCGAACCCCTCGGTGTCGCCAAGACCGCCAAATTGGCCTTGCAACGCGGCGTTCCCGAAGAACATGTGCGCCTGGTGTGCTACCAGAACCCGTTGGACGCCTATGGTCAAAACGGCCAGATGAAAGAAGACGACTGGCTCAACCCACCGGCGATCGACCAGCGCACGGTCTATGAGGGCAACTCGATCCTGCGCGGTGGCCGCGAGCCGCGGATTGAGGATCAGCCAACGCAACGCACACTTGAGGATCTGGTTATCGAGTAACCCGGTGTCCGGCATGATCAAACTCGTGGCGATCGTCGTCGGTTTGGTCCTGTTGGTCGGCGTACCGTTCTTTTTCTGGGGCGACCTGCTTAAGCACATGTTCGCCGGCGATGGCGCCGTTCGCTGGTTGTCCGAACACGGCGCCTTCGCCTGGCTCGCCGCGATTGGCCTATTGATTGCCGACCTTGCCATGCCGATTCCGACGACGGCGGTGATCGCCGCGCTCGGCATGGTCTACGGCCCCGTTGTGGGCGGTATCGTCGGCGCCGTCGGGTCGGTGATTTCCGGCCTGGTTGGCTATGGGCTATGCCGACAGTTTGGACGTCCGTTCGCGTTGTGGTTGAACGGCCATCAGGCACTCGACCATGGCGAACGGTTGTTTCAACGGGTTGGCGGTTGGATGGTCGCGTTGTCTCGCTGGTTGCCGGTGATGTCGGAGGTCATCGCCTGCCTGGCCGGACTTTCGCGCATGCGGTTCAAGGTTTTCGCCGTCGCCCTGTTGTGCGGCTCCGTGCCACTGGGGTTCGTCTTTTCCACCATCGGCCACCTCGGCATCGAACGCCCCATCCTGACCATGGCGCTGTCCATGGCGCTACCCCTCGCGCTCTGGTTTTCGGTGCGCCGGCTGTTCACGGATTCACCGGGGCGCTCATAAGGCCTGGGATGGCAAGTACATCTTCGGGGATTGGGGCAAGAGCTTCGCGGCCATGGATGGTCACTTCTTCATCGCCTCCGAGTCCGGTGGCAAGTGGTTCATGGAAGTCACCAAGGTCTCTGGCATAGAAGGGAAAAAACCTACGTGTTGGCATTCGCCCAGGACGCGGCTGGCGAGGTCTATGCCTTGACCTCGATCACGCGGGGTCCGAAGGGCGATCTCGATACGACCCACAAGATCGTACCAGCTGACTGATCACTACCCATTATGCGCCACCGGCCCCGTGGAATTCTCTGGGGCTGGCGGTGTTTTTTGTCTTTTCGGATATGATTTGGATGCAATTATCGTGTTGATCGTATTGCCAGATACCAAACAGGATAGAGAACCGGCGATGAAGCAGCTTAAGGGATTCGGATGGGCTGTCATGGCGTTGGCCGCGTGTTTGTATTCAGGGGCGGCACACGCCAGCGAGGAAAAGCAGGAATTCACTCAAGCCTTTCTGAACGATGAAGCCAAGTGCGCCCGGGGCAAGGAAATCTAGTTTGAACAATGCACCCATTGTCATGGCGCCAAGGCCTATCCGGGCAGGGCGCCAAAACTAAATCCCCGGCGCTATAAACCCTCTTTCTTTTATAGGCGCATAGCCAAAGACTTCCGCAAGATTCCGGCGTGGAACGAGGTTTATGAGAAAGACGAACGCATGGCCGTTATCGCCTACGTTATGAGCAAAAAGTTTGCACCGTGAACCGTCAGCCGGCTTTATGGGCGGCGGCACGGTTCCGTACCGCGGTCGCCAAGGCGATCAGAACGACGACAGCGGCAATCATGATGCCCATGCCTTCGCGCGCGGTTTCAGTGTTCCACCACACGTCCTGGCGCCAAAATCCGGGTGTGGTCGGCCAGTAATAGAGGACCCCGATCAGTTCAGCGGCGGCCGATAGACCAAGCAAGCCAAACGGAAGGGTGTTTTGAATGAGATGCGGGCGAAACGCCAAGATGCCGGCCCAAATCGCGGGAACCAGATAGATCGCCACCCACAGGAGGCCATCGGGGTCATTGTATTGCACGCCCGCGAACAGGATCATCAGCAAACCACAGCCGATATTCAGGTATTTCATGATCTTGTCTCCGGAAGGGCTCACTGAAGCTTAGTAAACAATGAATTGGCCCAGATAACATCCTTGAGGTGTTATCATGGATAATATGAGAAAGGGCAGACCTAGCAAAGCGAAACAGGATCGGCTGATCGAGAATTTTGTGGCGGGGCCGACGGCCCGACGTGCTGCAGTA
>ENA-ORDI01001893-ORDI01001893.1-marine-metagenome-genome-assembly--contig:-NODE-1893-length-10795-cov-6.140045_pt1 | contig 10795 bp, 7 predicted proteins | sample MGYA00248628_ERZ508525 | MGnify/ENA primary metagenome ERZ508525 (study PRJEB26195, sample SAMN05422138) | marine metagenome | isolation source: East of Porto Seguro, South Atlantic Ocean | place...
GTAGAGCACCAACTGGCGGCCTTCCCAGAGATCAACGGCCAACTAACTCCTGAAGGACGGAAAGCCAAGGGCCAGGCCAAATCACGCCGGAACCAGATCAAGGACCGTCTAGTCAAAAAAGGCCTCCCTGTTTAACCGATTTTTAACGTCGACCGATCTTCCGACCAATCTTTCTACCATAGAAACAGGGTGGGGCTCGACCCATACGGGTTCTTCACCCCGGTACCGGAAACCCACGCCAATGCTCGCTGGAGTGGACCACCCGGTATCCGTCTCCCACGATAGGAAGGTGACCGGTTGTTCGCAGAAACCTTGAAGCGGCTAAGAATCAAGTCTGGCAAGTCCCGGTACAAATTGGCCCAGTACAGTGAGTTGAGTGAGCCCTACATACTCCGATTGGAATCCGGGGAGCGCGCCAACCCCAGCCGGGACGTGGTGGTCAGGCTGGGCATGGCGCTGGCACACGGCGTCTCGTCCATCGAGATCTGGGATATGGATGCCCTTGCTCTCCGCCGATTACGCACCTCTGCGCCGCCGGGGAGATGGCGGTGGTGCCACTTCCGGTGCCGAGGGTCCACAGGATGCTTCTTCACGGGACTGACAGGTTGATGCCAACTCGATCCCTTCATCGGCGCCTTCTCCCGGTGTTCGGGTAGATGCGAATTTTCTTGGCGCCTTGGGTATCGCCGTTGAATGCGTGACTGAACTGCCGGTCTCCCGCCACCTCGAGGTGGTCCAACGGAGAGAATCCCTGGCTCCTGATAGCGGCGGTTTGAGCGGCGATGTGAAGGTAGTGCTCCACCATGGTCAATGTGGTATGGCCCAGGTTCTGCTTCAAAAGGAAGACGTCCCCTCCGTTCAAGAGGAACATGGTGGCGTAAGTGTGGCGGAGAAGATGGGGATGGAGCCTGTCCACTCCCGAAGACTTGGACAGGCGTTTTATCAGAGACTTGAGAGAGTCCGCCGTCAACGGGTATCCGTCGATGCTCAGGAAGAAGGTTTCCACCTTCGAGTGGGCTGGATCACCTCTATAACGTTGCCGGTACTGGAACAGGGCCTTCCGGCAGGCGGTACCGAAGGACACCACTCGCTCCTTGGACCCCTTTCCCATGGCCTTGACGTACTGTCCCTCAAGGTGAACGTCCCTGTCCTTGAGACCGGCCACTTCCGATATCCGGAGCCCCGTATCCAGCATGATGGTTACCAGGGCCGTATTCCGGGCTCCCAGAGCCGTCTTGGGGTTGATGGTCCTCATGATTTGGTCGATCTCCTCCCGGTTGAGGGGTTCGATCACCAGGTCGGCGGTCTTGGGCTGCTTGAGGTTCTGGAGGACGTGCTCATCGGTGTATCCCTGCCGGTGCAGCCATCCGAAGAAGGACCGGAGGGCGTTGACCCTGTTGTACATGGTATGGGTGGACATGGTCTTGGCCTTGGTGCCCGGTTTTTCCTGGAGGAAGAGGATGAACCTACGGATCATCATCTCGTCGGCGTGATCCAATGTGGTGGGAGTATCACGGCTTTCCAGCCAATGGCAGAGCTGCCCCAAGACCAAGTTGTACCACTCCACGGTGCGGGGGGATTTCCCCTCGGTCCGGTTGTGGATCTCGAAGTGCTCCATGAGCTCGGGTAGGTCGATGATTTTTCTATGCATAAGACCGCTTTGCCGCCTTTCGGTTGCTACCACCATGATGCTTACTTGCCTCCAAATTGGGAATTGTCTCGTGGGCAAGCATTTGGCGGACGGGCCGGAAACGTTTTTTATGCAGGGGGTCGGATAAGGTCTTTTTTGGTCTTTTTTGGCAACGGCCAAAAGAAAAAAGCCACCCCAGTGGGTGGTCTTCAGGCACGAATTAAGCTGATTTCAGGGTTTTGGTCGGGGCGGCCCGATTCGAACGGGCGGCCCCCTGCACCCCATGCAGGTGCGCTACCTGGCTGCGCTACGCCCCGACTGCTCCAAGAATATCATACCCGGTATGCTGCTTCAACTTCGGCCAGCCGGCCCCGGTACTTGATAGCAGCGCGAACCGTCGGCATAATGCTGGTAGGTAGGATGACTAGTCTGGACCCGCGAACCCCGTTGGGAGGATTTTCATGGCCGGACCGCTGGACGGCATAAAGATCGCCGACTTTACTGAGATTATCGCCGGCCCGCTGGCAGGTAGGCTGCTGGCGGAAATGGGGGCCGACGTTATCAAGATTGAGCCGCCTTGGGGGGAGCCGTGGCGCCTCAATCAGCGGTTTACGCCCACCGAAAGCCGGGGGTTCATGGTCTATAACCGGGGAAAACGGAGTCTGCCCCTGGATCTGACCAAGCCCGAGTCTCAAGAGATCCTGGGCCGATTGATACCCCAGGTCGATGTCGTCCTGGCCAATTTCAGGCCCGACGTGGCCGCCAAGCTGGGTGTGGACTACCCCACCCTGGACAAGCTCAACCCGCGCCTGATCTACTGCGAAGTCACCGCCCACGGACGGGCCGGTCCTGAAGCTGACCGTCCCGGTTACGACATGATTTTGCAGGCGATGTCGGGGCTGATGGCCTGCGAAACTAAGTTGGACAACGGCGTGCCCCAGCAGATCTGGTCTACTCCCCTGATCGACACTACTGCCGGTTTTTGCTTGGCTTGGTGCGTGTGCGGAGCGCTGTTTGCCCGGGAGCAGACAGGAAAGGGGCAAAAAGTGGAGACCAGTCTCTTGGGTTCGGCCTTGGCCCTGTTGGGAGCTCGCTTCTTGAACGTGGAAGATCTGGACCGGGAAACGAGACATAAGGCGTTGCGAGACCTGGAGGAAAAGAGGGCTTCTTCGGCGAGTTACCAGGAGTTGCTAGACGCTTCGCCGGGCAGCCGCCGCCAGCGCCACCACGCTAACGTGTATTACCGGGTTTACCTGACTAAAGACAGTCCTATCAGCGTCGGCTGCCTCAGTGAACCGTTAAGGCGGCGCCTCCTGGACACTTTGGATCTAACCGACATTGGGTTGGAGCCCGGCTACGACCCCAACACACCGGAGGCACTGGCATACGCCAAGGACTTGGAAGGCCAGGCGGAGAGAATCTTGATCAAGAACACCTCCGCCTACTGGCTAGAGCTTTTTGAAAGCAAGGGGATCCCCGCCGGTCCGGTCCGGTTCGTGGAGGAGTTGTTCGACGACCCGCAGATCCAAGCCAACGGTCTGGTGAATGAGGCGGAACACCGGGACGCCGGCAAGGTGAAGATGATGGGTCCCCTCGCCATGTTCAGCGGCACGCCCATGGCCCCTGAAATTTCGTCGCCCGCCTTGGGAGAACACACTTGGGAGATATTGGAGGAACTCGGGTATTCCGGCGACGAGATAAGCCGCTACAGGGATTCAGGGGCGACGGTCTGATCGGCGCCAGTCATGCTTGAGGTGGATACGATAAAATAGGGACGCGGCATGCCGCGTCCCTACATATTTCTCAGCGATTCCCACCTTCGGGAACCCTGTATGCCGGCTATTCTTCCTTTTGGCCGATTTGTCGGACTGCGCCGCTAAGCTCTTGGCTGAAAGTTGCCGTATTTCTGTGTTCTACCCCAGCCCTGACAGGAAATCGGTAACCACTTTGTTGAACTCCTGAGGCTTTTCCACCTGGGGCGAGTGACCGCACTGGTCGATGACTTCCAACTTGGCGTTGGGCAGCGCCTGCTGATATATCTCCCCGCATTCCAGGGGAATGATGGCGTCCTGCTTGCCCCATACGATCAGGGTTGGCGTGGTTACTTTGGTCAGATAGTGGGGCAAACTAGGGTTGTGCAGGTAAGGCTTCCAGCATAGGCGGGATGCCATCTCCCGGTTGGAGTGCTCCACCAGGGCTTCCTCGGGAGTCATCTCCCGGGTGAGGTTCTCGTAATTGGGCACCTGGGAAGTGTCGAAAAACCGCTGCCCCGCCCTGGTTTGGGCCGACACCATGAATATCTCGGTAATCTCACCGTTAACGGGCCGAACTCCCGCAGCGTCGATCAGCACCAGCGCCTTCAGGTTCCGGTGGTCCATGGCCGCCATCTCCGCGGACAGCCAGCCGCCCATGGATGACCCCATCAGGATGTATTGGTCCAATCCCAACACTTGAATCATCTCCAAGTTGAAGTGGGCCATGTCGGTGATGGTGGAGATCCAGTCGGGCCGGGGTGTGCCATTGAACCCTGGCTGAGCGGGCGCATACACCGTGTATCGCCGGGAGAGGTCCTCGTGGTGCGTCTGCCAACCTGGCGTGCCGCCAGACCCGTGCAGATACACCAAAGGCGGCCCGGAGCCTCCGGAAAACATCTGGACTTCCGTCCCGCCAACATTGAGCTTGGACTCGTTCTTACTCATAGTTGTGGTCATAAATCGATCCTTCCTTAAAGCCTACGCTCGGCCTGGTATAGTCGAAGCTCTGATCACATGGAAAAACATAGCTTCTTGACGGACTTCGGGGGCAAAGGGATTCTGGAACAGAAGCGATGGGTTGTCAAGCCTGGTGAGCCTGGCGGCCTTGACAGTGATAGGTCTGGGTCACTACCATAATTTACGTGGGAACGCGCTTGTCCCGGGTTTCCTCCAAAGCTACTGGGACCGTCCTCCGGCATGACTCACTGGGGATTAGTATAGTGGTAGTACGCCTGACTCTGGCTCAGGTGGCAGAGGTTCGAGTCCTCTATCCCCAGCCAATTGCCTCATGCACTGCCGCTGTGCCAGATATTTCCGCTCCCGTCAACCCTCCCCTCTGCACCCCGAATTGCCATTTGCGCATCCGATTCACTACAATGGGCGTAAGTTTATTTGTGGTTGGGTTTTCCCGGCCGCACCGGCTGCCTGGTTGAAGTAATCGGTTGGATCGGAGGTTGAATATGCCGAGAGGTCTGCTCCTGGCCGTCAGTATAGGCGCTCTCTTGTTGGCCGCCTGCTCTCCTTCTGCCGAAGTGGCGCCCCAAACAGCAGACGGGGCGGCCAAGCCATCTGAAAAAAGTGTCGCGGCGGCTCCAGACTCCGCGTCTCAGAAGAGCGCCCAAGATAGCCCGGCGGTAGCCAAAGATCTCTCGCCGACGGCTCAACCCGGTAACGTGGTCCCACCGGACCGGGTGGAACATCCCGTGGGCGGCCGGTTGGTTCGGCTTTTCTCCGACCCGCCGACCCTAGACCCTCATATCACCACCGACTCCACGTCCGCCGTGATAGTCAATGAAGTGTTCGGCGGATTAGTTACCATAAATCCCGAGATCGAGATTGTTCCGGACTTGGCCGAGGATTGGGACATCAGTCCAAACGGCAAGGTGTTTACCTTCCGCCTGCGTCAAGACGCCAAATTTCACGACGGCAGACTGGTTGTGGCCGAGGATTTCCGATGGTCGCTGGAGCGCGCCGCCGACCCGCTAACTGAGTCTCCGGTGGCCGACTTGTATCTGGCTGATATTCTTGGCGTCGCCGACAAGCTAAGCGGAAAAACCCAGTCGATCAGAGGTCTGCGGGTTATCGACGACCATACGTTGGAGTTAACCATCGACGCTCCCAAGTCTTATTTCCTGGCCAAGATGACCTACCCAACCGGGTTCGTCGTGGACCGGCAAAACGTGGAAGGCAATAAGAACGATTGGGTCTTTGAGCCCAACGGCACCGGTCCGTTCCGGCTGGAGCGATACGAAATCGGCGAGACGATCATCCTGGGCCGCAACGACCTTTATCACTTGGGTCCGCCCTTCTTGGACACAGTGGAATTCATCCTCAGCGGCGGCGACCCCATGCTGATGTACGAGAATGATGAGATCCACCTTACCGGCCTGGGTTTGGCCGACCTGGAGAGGGTACAAGACCCGGACAATCCTTTGCGCGCTGAGTTGGCCACCGCGCCACCGAGTTTCAGTGTGTCCTTCATTGGGTTGAATGTGAACGAACCGCCCTTTGACGATCCAAAATTCCGGCTGGCCCTGAACTATGCCGTCAACAAAAAAGAGATCGCTACCTCCGCCCTTTCCGATCTGGTGGTCCCCGCCGTAGGCGTTATCCCGCCGGGCTTTCCCTCCTACAACACAGACCTCAAGGGGTATGGTTACGACCCGGAGAAGGCCAAACGGCTGCTCAGCGAGTCCCGTTACGGGGCAGATACCGGCTCCATTCCCCGCATAACCTTGTCCATCGCCGGGAACTTCGGAGCTTCGGTGGGCCTGGATATGGAGGTAATGCTCCGGTCGTGGCAGGAGACTCTGGGAGTTGAGGTGGAGATCCAGCAGACCGAGTGGGCCACCTTTTTGCAGGATTTGCACAAGCGCCGTTTCCAGATGTTCGTCATCGGTTGGGGCGCCGACTATCCCGACCCCGAGAACTTCCTGGACATTCTATTCCATAGTGAAAGCACCAACAACTGGGGGGCTTACAGCAATCGTGAGGTGGATTCCCTTCTCGAAAAAGCTCGCGTCGAGCCCGACCAGGTCGCGCGGTTCCAGCAATACAACGTTATCGAGCAATTGATCGTCGATGACGCCCCTTGGGTGCCCCTGTGGCACAGTACTGAACGGAAGGTATTGATCAAACCTCAGGTGAAAGACTATTTCTTGGTGCCGATGACCATCCCCAAACTGAGGCACGTGTACTTTAGCGATAACTAATAGGGCGAACGGCAAGGCCGGCCGTTCCATCAACATCACAGCGGGCCACCACACCCGCCCGATCGGATAGCGGTTGACACACGGTTGGACCGTCCGTATGATGCCGAATGGCCTTGTGGTTGATCAAGTTGGTAAGCTACGCGAATTAATAGCGATGAGCACTAGGTTGGGAGCAGGAAAGCAGAAGAATGGGTAAACTTTCCGCGATTTGCCGCCTTTTCAGCAGTTGGTATGTATCGGGCCCCTTGCTCGCTGTCTTGGGCATCGTCGTAGGCGCTTGGGTGTTCTTTAACGTCTATCCCGGCAAGCCCAAGATCGGCGTGATAGACATTCCCTTCACGGTTATCAATGACGATTCGGCCTTTGTCATCAGCACATTCCTGGGATATGCCCGCCGCGATGACTCTATCAAGGGGGTATTCATCCGGCTGAACAGCCCCGGCGGCGGAGCTGCCGCCAGTGAACAATTGTATTTCGAAACACGGGCACTGCGAGAGAAAAAGCCCGTGGTCATCATCATGAATGATATCGTCGCCAGCGGCGGCTATATGATGTCCATGGGCGCCAACTATCTTTACACCAAGCCCAGTTCCTTCATCGGCAACATAGGGGTTATTCTCTCGTACCCCGGTCCCCTTATCTCTCGTACGCCCGGTGAGCAGGTCGTTCCAACCGGCCCTTTTAAGCTTAGCGGCGGCGGGCGGCGTTACTATATTGGGCTGACCGACCAGTTGAAGCAGTCTTTCGCCTCGATCGTGATGACCGAGCGGGCAGATGTACTGAAGATCCCCCGGTCGGAAGTGCTCAGCGGCCGCATCTGGGCGGGAGTTGAGGGCGTCAAACTTGGTATCGCCGACGAGATCGGCGGAGATACCGATGCCATAAAAAAGACGGCGAGCCTGGCTGGCATCTCCAACTACGATTTGGTAGACGTGAATACCGAGGTCTTTCGCAATTTCAACAAACAGTTCAAACGGATCATCGAGCCTTTGGAAGAAACCGACTCCTCGCCCAGTCTGGCCGGCACTGCGGGCTTGATCGCCACCTTGAGGAGCAGTCAGTCTTCCACCCAAGCCACGGACGACGTGTTTACGCCGGTCGACGTAGGAAGCCTGCGCCGGTACATCGTACCCTCTGGCTTGGGCGAAACGCAGGAAGAAGTCCTGCCGGAATTTCCAATGAAGATAAACGGTCCAAACGTGTATTACTTATATGTCGGCCCTAATCAATAGATTTGGAAGGCTAGGCCTTCTGCTAGTGTTCGGCGTCGGAGCCTTTCTGGTTGTCTATTTCTATTTCTACGGAGTAGGCGGTTACGACGCTCCTCCACCCACCGTACTACCCATAGAGGGCATTACAGCGCCGTCTTCTGAGTTGCGCTTGTTTGACGAGTCCCCCCTCATACAAAAGGGCACTCTTTTGATCGACGGTATCCACGGCAATGATTTCACCAAAAGTGAGCTGGCGGCTCTCATCTCCAGGGTCAACGACCGGGGCTACGAAGTGGAGTTCATGGGAACCGTGGGCCGCTTTGGAAACTTCTCCAGTCTTTCAGAGAGCCCCAGGCTAACTCTGATGACGGAAAAGTTGCGGCGCGCCGACAGTTTGGCGGTGATTCTTCCCATCGACGACTATACTCCAGAAGAAGTTGATCTGGTTGAGCGATTCATTCTGCGCAAGGGTGGCAAGGTTCTGCTCCTAGCCGACCCGACCCGACGTCACCAGATAAATAGCCTGGCCGAGCGATTTGGCCTGGCGTTCCAGACCGATTACCTATACAACACCACCGAATATGACCTCAATTTCCAGAACGTCTTCATTAGCAACTTCCGAGAGGACGAGGTAACCAAAGGCCTGGAGAAAATCGCTCTCTACACCGCCGGTTCCATCAGAACGCCCAATCCGGGCTTGGCTTTTACCGATGGCGGGACCCATTCCTCAATGTTGGAGCAGATCGAACCCTTTTATCCATTGGTTAAAGCCGCGGAAGGCCGGGTTCTGGCCTTGTCTGACTTCACCTTCATGATTCCACCGAGAAACGCCATATTGGACAATAATAAGCTGATCTCCAACATTGCCGACTACTTGACGTCCAGCCAACGGAGCTTTGAACTGGCCGATTTCCCCGGGTTCTTTAAAGACGACGTTGATATCCTGCTAGGAAACTCCGAGTTGTTCGACGTAGGAGGAGACCTGAAAGACGGGCTGGCCGCCTTCCGGATCAATGCGGAGGTGCGTGGCGTTGAGGACATCACCAAGGATATGGTCTACGTAGGCCTTTACGAGGATTCCGCCGATGTGGCCCAGTATTTGGAGCTAGCCGGATTAGGAGTGGATGACGTTATTCGTACCCCGTTCACTCCTGACATCCAACGGGAAGATACCGCCATCATCATGCTCAATACTGGCCCCGAGCGCCAGGTATTGGTAATTTTGGGCGATTCGGAATCTGCCCTCAGGGATGTGGTGGTCCGACTTAGCCAGGGCAGTTTCAGGGACGGCCTGGTGGGTGATTTTGTAGGAGTGTACCGCACCCCATGAGAATAAAGTTGCGCAGTTTTGGTTGGCTGATCACGGGCGGGATTCTGCTTCTGGCAATAGGGTGCGGGTCCGCCGCGCCGGCCGCCCGCCCGTCTTTGGATGCTCCAACACAGACTCCCAATATCCCTGCGACAGAAGCAGCAAAAGGTCCGGCCGTTCCGGTGCGTATTCCCACAGCCACACCAGTGCCGCCCGAGGTCAGCCAGACAGCTAAGAAATTCGCCTCCGGATATCTTGTGGTAAACGAAGAATGGGACGAGCTTCACCGGTATTTCGACAAGTGGCGCCAGGGACTGATCACCTGCGACCCTAGCTCGGTGCAATCCACCCTTGTTCGGTTCTCCGGAAGTTTTGCCGGAATAACCGAGACCGCCAGATCTCTGTCCCGGCATTCTGCCGTACGCGATCTTTCGGACCAGCTCATCAAGGCCGCCGAAGAAGAAGAGCAGGCACTGCGCCGATTGCGGGACAACTGGAAGCCTAATTCAGGTGAAGCCGAGCCGGCAAACGGGTCTGGGGCTTCTGGTTCGGGGTCCGACGGCTCGGGCTCTGGTCAAGCAGGGAGTCAAGATCTGCCGGTGTTTGAGGGCGTAGCCGTTGCCCGTTCCGCCGCTTCGGCCATCCAAAAGAGCGTAGCCGACCAGCTTAGCGACCTCCAAGAAAAGACCGGCCCGGCTTCCGAAAGCAAAGTGGGCGAATTTTCCGACGCGGTCAAGTCGGCAAGCGACTCATGGGACCGATTCCACCGGGATTATGATTCCTTCCGTACCGGCCAAAGTGGGCTTACGCCGGAACAAGCGGAGGGGGCCTTAGGGGGCTTGGTGGACGATTTCAGGGCGGTGGTTCAAGCTATTCGAGATTTGCCTTCCACCTCCGCGACCGACTCGGTGGCCTCGCTTTTGGCGGAAGCTGTTGAAGAAGAAGATTTGGCCCTGCGTCTCCTGAGAGGGGCCTTGCCTAAATCGGTGGAGAACTCCACGGAACCGTCCGCGAACGGTGATGAATCGACTGATGAGATTGTCCTGGTTCCCGGCGACCCCGCGCTGTTCGATCTCTTTGATGTTCAGATCGTGGAGGCTAACAGTGCCCGGCGTCAGGCTCGTAAAGAGCTGGCATCAGCAACAGAGTCGGTTTCCGCGGATAGCCGCGCCGCGATAGAAGCATTCGCCACCCAATACGCGGCTCTGAATCAGGAATGGGACGCTTTCCACAACAATTACGACCGTTGGCGCAGCACCGAGGGCGGCTGTGACCGGACAAAAGCCGTTGAAGCTCTGGGCGGATTTACTCTTCGTTCAGCCGAACTAAGCGGCAGCGTGCGTGACTTGCCCAGAGCCACCTTCCTACGGCCCTTAGGTGAGTTGATGGTAGAAGCCGCTGAAAGAGAGGAAAGCGCTCTTAGGGAGTTGCGGACTTCATGGAGGCCCTTCGACCCCCAGGCTTTCCAAACTTTGGACCGCCAGCGCAACACTTCCGGTAAACTGAGGCGCCAGGTAGCCCTAGGTATCGCGGAACTTCTGGAGAGCTACGGTATCGCCGCGCCCTGATTCGCCGGTTAATTCCGGACATGGGCCGGCCGTTAACTGTTGGCAACCAGCAAAAGTGGGACACTTTTGTTAAGGAGAGATCAGGGGGATGTGGCAGTATTGTAGGACTCC
>ENA-ORDI01001894-ORDI01001894.1-marine-metagenome-genome-assembly--contig:-NODE-1894-length-10794-cov-3.024074_pt1 | contig 10794 bp, 8 predicted proteins | sample MGYA00248628_ERZ508525 | MGnify/ENA primary metagenome ERZ508525 (study PRJEB26195, sample SAMN05422138) | marine metagenome | isolation source: East of Porto Seguro, South Atlantic Ocean | place...
GTCGCTCAACCTGTCCGGTGTCATCACCTCATCTGCAGGACCGACCGCGGTCGATGGGTCCCGTTTCGTCGCCAGGACCCGCATGTCGAACGCTTTGGCAAACCTCGCCAGCCGGGAACCGATAGCACCCATCCCAACGATCACCAGCGTCTTACCGAGTAACTCATCTTCCCGCATCGCAAGATCGCCAATCATGCCCCGCCATTTGCTGTTTCTCTGGTGGTCGCGCCCGGTGTGAATATGCCGGTTAAGACCAAGCATCAGCGACATCGCATGCTCGGCAACCGCGTTCTGGTTGACTCCGGAAGCGTTCGCAAGCCGAATACCCCGATCACGTAGCTCATCAAGTGGAAACTGGTCGTAACCTGCGCCAATCGACTGGATGTACTTCAGCTTCGACGCCCGCTCCAGCAGCGCGTTGTCCCAGAAACCCGAAACAACGAAAACATCTGCCTCGCCGATGCGGTCCATCGTTTCTTCAGGCGACCATGTCTGGAAATAATTCACGCCCGGACCGCGCAGCGCGTAGCGCTCCTCCATCCGGTAAGCGATATGTCCAAAATGAACTACCGTGTCGCTGACCGACGGGAAACTCTCGGCCATTTTTTCTCCAATTCGATCCCTATCAAAACACGCGGCCAAGCAATCACGCCTGAACTCGCCGGCAAACTAGCGCAGTCCCGGCTCCGATGCCGACCAAGATGATACTAATAATGGCCATTTCAAGTCGAGCGATGAAATTCGCACACCGGTGCAACACAACGGGATACGCCTGATCAACGACGCCGGAACTGACCCGGGGCCGGCAATTTCAATCAGCAGGCTCAAGTTCGCGTTCGGAAAGAGGCAGTTTCTCAACGGGATCGACCTTGATATTGGCGATCGGAAATGGATACAGAGTTGTTGGAGTGCTGATAAAGAACAGATCCTTCAGCGGATCGCTGGCAGATTGAAAGTAATGCTTCCTCTCGTCGACGAGGCCGTATCACTGGCGAAACAACTGGGGTAACAGGTCAACTCTTGGGATGATGGCGCCCAGACCAACTCGCCCAGTCGGTACTACAATTTGTGACTGCGCTCTGACCGAGCGACAAGCGGCCCGCACAAACACCCCTCCAGGAACTTATGTCCACAAACACCCTCGCGAACCTGCTCAATCCTTCTTCACCTAACGACGACTCGATCATCATTCCGGGTGGCCCGACACTTTCTTACGCCCGCTATGACGAAGAAATCGAGCGCGTCGCCGGGTTGCTCGCAGGCGCTGGCGTAAAGCCCGGTCGACCCGCGTCGATCGTTCTCACCAACTCGCTCGAGTTCATGGTCATGTTCCTGGCGGTCGCACGGGCGGGGGCCGTGGCTGCGCCGCTGAACTCTGCCTACACGGTCGACGAGTTCAAGTTCTTCATGGAAGACGCCGATTCCCAACTGGTAATCGTTCCGCCCGGGGCGCACCTGGGCCGCGACGCCGCCACCGAACTCGGCCTCCCGATTCTCGAAACATCTCTCGAAGGCGACTCGGTCGTTCTCAGCAAAAACGGCTCGAAACTCACGACATCCGCCGATCCCCAGCCACCGTCTGAACAGGACGTCGCCCTGTTCCTGCACACCTCGGGAACCACCAGCCGACCCAAGGGCGTCCCGCTTACCCACGCCAACCTGATGAAATCCATCAGCAACATCAAAAACCACTACGAGCTCACCCCCGACGACACTTCAATAATCGTGATGCCGTTATTCCATGTGCACGGGCTGATGGGCGCGTCCCTTTCGACCCTGAACTCGGGCGGCTCGCTCGTAATCCCGCCACGATTCTCCGCCACTACTTTCTGGGACATCCAGCGCGAAAACTCGGCGACCTGGTACTCGGCGGTACCGACCATCCACCAGATCCTTCTGATGCGTGCCGACGATGACGGCGCACCGCACCAGTCGTTCCGCTTCATCCGGTCGTGCTCGTCGGCACTGGCACCCGCCGTGTTCGAACGACTCGAAGACCGCTTCGGTGCCCCCGTGCTCGAAGCCTATGGGATGACCGAGGCCTCGCACCAGATGTCGTCGAGCCCGATGCCCCCGGGAGAACGAATCCCAGGGACCGTTGGCCAGGCGACCGGCGTACAGGTCGCGATCATGGACATGGCAGCAACGGGCGACATGCAAAATAAAGGCGACATCGGCGAGATCGTCATCAAGGGCGAAAACGTGATGCACGGCTATAACAACAACCCCGAGGCCAACACAGAAGCCTTCGTAGATGGCTGGTTCCGCACCGGCGACCAGGGCTTTCTCAGCGAAGCCGGTTACCTGACCCTCACCGGTCGAATAAAAGAACTTATCAACCGGGCGGGAGAAAAAATTTCACCGCTTGAGATCGATGGCGTCCTGCTGAAACACCCTGCGGTCGCTGAAGCGGTCTGCTTCGCGGTTCCCGATGAAAAGTACGGTGAAGTCGTTCATGCCGCAGTTGTCCTGAAGGGCGATGCTGACGCGGAGTCGATCCGAACTTTCTGCCGTGAGCAGATGGCCGACTTCAAGGTGCCCGATTTGATTCACATAACTGACTCGCTCCCACGCACCGCAACCGGCAAAATTCAGCGAAGGCACATGGTGGCCGCCTTCGCCAGCGGGGACTGAACGCCACCAGCGCCAGTATCCTGAAGCGACACACGAGTGCGCAAAACTGATACTGCTTGTCCTGATAATGGCGATCTCGGTTGTCGGGGTCACGGCGTTCTCCCCCGACTCCGACGACTCTGAGGTAAGCCCGCCAACTGGCTCGCCCGCGACGTCAACCGCCGACCAGTCCGAGCAGTCGAATCAGCCATCTGTAACCCTTTGTACCCCACTTGCTCAAATATCAACCGGAATGCGGCCCGCGGCCGTTCGGTTGCAGATAAGCTAGGTCACCGTTCGCACTGCGAACCACACAACGAAATTTGGAATGATGGTTGAAACATGCCAGCGACATGCGTTTTACCGGCGAATCGACCTGGTTTACGCGGAAGGGTTCATAAATGCTGCTAGGTGTTGCGGGTCTTGTACCGGGCGACTGGAAATCGATTGACGGGGCCGTCCTCGACAACGTTGCCGAACACGGTTTCAAGACCGTCCAAATTCGAGTGACCGACCCTCAGTCGTTAAAAGATAACGACGTTACCCGCCTCAAGGCGATGTTCTCCGGCCGCGGCTTTGCAATGCCGCAGACCGTTGGCAACTACGGCGGCAAGCTCATCGCAGAAGACGAATCCGAACGCCGGGAAGAGATCAAGTTCGTCAAACGAATGGTCAACCTCACTGCCCGCCTCGGCAGCCCAAACACATATCTTCGCCCCGGCAGCCTGAACCCGAAAGGCGGTTGGTTGCCGCATCCGCAGAACCATTCGCCAGAAGTCTGGGACCGGCTCGTCGATAGCACAAAGCAAATCTGCAGAGTTGCAGAAAACGAAGGGATCATGATCGCAGTCGAGGGCGGAGCCGTCTGCCCGGTATCCACGCCCCAGAAAATGAAGGACCTGATCGACGAAGTCGGGTCGAAAAACCTGGGATTCAACATGGATCCTGTCAACTTCATCGACTCGCTCGATACCGCCTACGATTCCACTTCACTTATCAATGAGTTTTACGAGTTGATACCCGACCGAATTGTCGGGGCCCATGCAAAAGATTTCACGGTTGTTGAAGGCTTGCTCACACATTTCGAGGAATCGATCATTGACCAACCGGAAAGCCTGCTCGATAACGAAGCGCTGCTGCTCGGACTCCAAAAAGTGAACCCAAACGCCCACGTACTCGTGGAACACCTGCCCGACGATAAAATTCCAATTGCCGCCGCCGGGATTCGCCGAGTTGCTGAACGTGTCGGAATCGAATGGGACTGAAACCTTTCACAACAATCTGAGACTCCCACATGCGCAACCGATGGCTACGAACGCAAATACTGCCGGACCATCTCACCTGGCCCCGATGGTCTTAACAGCAAAACATATTCCAGGAGATAACAAATGGTCGCTGATCTCACCGGCAAGCGAATAATCGTAACCGGAGCCGCAACCGGCATAGGCCGCTCCACAGCACTCCGCGTTTCTGCCAACGGAGCAAAAGTTGCTGCTTTCGACGTCAATGATGCCGACGGCGCAACAACGACCAGCGATATCAACGAGGCCGGAGGCGACGCCCGGTATTGGCATGTTGACGTGCGAGATGAAACTGCAGTCGCGGGCGCGGTCGCGGCGGCCGAAACCTGGCTCGGTGGCATCGACGTGCTGATCCACGTGGCCGGAGTGCTCCAGGGCGCAGCGGTCGACCTCGATGAGTTTCCCGAAGAGATGTGGGACACCGTCGTGGACATCAATTTGCGCGGCTCGTTCGTGATTTCTAAATTCGTTTCCGGGGTTATGAAGAAGCAGCGCTCGGGCGTCATCATCCTCACGGCGTCAGGGGCAGGCGTGCTAGGCGGGAGCTCTTCTTTCGCCTACGGTTCATCGAAGGGCGGCGTTCACGGCCTGGCGCTCGTAATGGAAGCGAACCTCGAAATATACGGAATTCGCGTCAACGATGTCCTTCCCGGCGCGGTCGCCACACCGCTCAAGGTCACCCAGGTCGGCGTGATGCACGAGGCCGGCGGCGGCGAAGGCGACCTTGAAGAGAAGATCGGCGCACTGGTGTCGCCCGACGATATCGCGAAGGTCTACGCGTTTCTCGCCAGCGACGAAGCCAGCATGGTCAAAGGGAGCGTCCGTACGCGCTAGGGATTGGATCCGGTCCTCCCTCCCAGCTAGGAGGGAGTTAGAGGGTGGGTTGCCCTGTCGCTCCAGAAGGAAACAAGCGCGCGATCTCGGAAATCGTCTCGGCCGTGCTGAGAGCCGAGCTGTCCACGACCGGGACGTCCGGACCATCGGACCATCCAGACATATCATCGTAAATCTGCCGAAGCATCTCGACCGGGATCTTATCGACGCTTAGTCGGGCGGCATTTCGATCAAGGATGACCTCCCATTGCGGAATGATGGCGACGAAATCGATTTCAAAAGGTTCAAAAGCGCGTCTCCATCGGTCGATCCCTGCCGGCTCCCAGTTCGGAAACACCACGTCGTCAATCACACTGCTGATCCCGGACTCAACGAACCTTAATGCAACGGATGCAACGTTCGATCTCGCAACATTTAGTTGTCTCTGCGCCTCTTCATTACAGCCGGCCCGCGGGTCGTGATATCCAGACTTGATCAGCAGCCGAAACGAGTCGAGAGACAGATGAGCGCACATATCGCGCCTCGTTCCCGCGCAGGCACCATCCACCGTCGTTTTTCCGGCGGCAGCAGGACCTGTGATCAGTAATATGTGGTTCGCCCGAACTCACTTACTCGCTGCCCGCCGTGTCGCGCTTCTCCCAACCGGGCCTGAACATCCGCAAAAATTTGCTCTTACCGTAGGGGGGGTTCTTCGCTTCCTGTTCGTTCAGATCAACACCAATCCCCGGCGCATCCGGCATTTCGAGATAACCGTTTTCCACCCGCAAGAATCCAGTTAGCACATCCGACACCCACGGCTCCAAAAAATCATCAAAACATTCCTGGATGAACACATTTGGAGTCACCGCGTCGATGTGCAGGGCCATCATCGTCTTGAACGGGCTCTCGGCGTTGTGCAGGGCAATTTCGGCGTGGTTCGCCTCGGCAATTCCCGCGATCTGCAACGACCGCCAGATCCCACCGACGCCGCGCGGCTCCGGGTTAATCACGTCCGTAACGTTGCGAGAAAGAAACTCGCTGAACTCATGAATTGCATGCATGCGCTCACCGGCGATCACCCGAACCGGCACGCGCCGCGCGACTTCCACCAACGCACTGATATCGGTCGAAAGCACCGGCGTCTCAAACCACGTCACCTCGTAGTCCTTCAGCCAATTGCCAATTTCGATAGCCGCGTACGTACTGAACCTGTCGTGCGCCTTGATCAAGATGTCCACGTCCGGGCCAACTGCCTCTTTTACCGCACTGATCAGCGCCTTCGGCTCCCGGGTCTCCACTCGCGACAACTGCGTGTGTGCATTGCCGAACGGGTCGAACTTGAGCGCCGTGTAGCCCTTCGCAACAACCTCCGACGCCTTTTCGGCAAAACCCTCCGGCGTACGCTCACCCGAATACCAGCCGTTCGCATACACCCGGACGCGCTCTCGCACCTTTCCGCCCAGCAGCCGGTGCACCGGCCCGCCAAGCGACTTACCCAGAATGTCCCAGCACGCCATCTCGATACCCGCCATGGCCGGAGTGACCCTGATGAACGCCGACAGGTAAAGCTTGTGAAAGATCTCGTGGATGTTTCGGGGGTTCATCCCGATCACGAGGTGCTTGATCTCTTCGATCGCGGCAACCCGTGGCTGTGTCTCGGAACCTCCAGTGGCTTCACCGACGCCAACCATCCCCTCGTCGGTCTCGACCACCACGAAAATCCAGTTCTTCCACGGATTTCCGACAACGACAGTTCTGACATCAGCGATCTTCATCTCGCCACTCCCACATATTCATAGTCATTCACGATAGGTCAAGGCATTCACAGTAATCACGTCAGCCCCGATCAAGCAGACCGCCGGAAATTCTGCTTCCTCTTCGCACAGCCCGTCGCCACCGAATACAATCCGGGATCACCAAACAATCCCTCGTCAAGCCACCGCATCGTCATCAAAACAGCCACACAAGCCCGGATAGAAGGTTCCGCAAGTGACCAGGCCGATTCAGCCCGACTACCACTACCACCTGAAAAACGCCTCCAACCCTGCGATCAGCCCCGACGATTCGACCGTCGCGTTCATCGTCCATCGGTTCGATGAAAACTCGAACGAGGCGAGTACCGACCTGTTTACAACACGTTTGGACGACTCGGGCGCGCCTGATCAGCTCACGAATTCGGGCAGTGCCGCAAATCCGGTCTGGTCGCCAGACGGGCGGCAAATCGCGTATATCGACCTCGATGACGCAGGCATTAAGCAGATATTCGTTCAGTGGTTCGACTCCGGAGGGTCCGAACCGAGCAAACTCACTCACCGATTGGCAGATGTGGATGCCGTCACGTGGTCACCAAATGGCAGGAGAATCGCATTCCGCTCGCTGGTCCTCGGGCCCGACGAACTCCAGGCGGTCAGGGACGACCCTGCCGAACCCAAAATACGCACGGCCCGCCGCATCCGCTATCGACAGGACGGAGTTGGCTGGCGGGGCGATTCGTTTTATCACCTGTTCGTTCTCGATGTTGCCTCTGGCGAAGTAGTACAGATCACCGGAAGGGACGGCGACGATGGACCGCCGGTATGGTCGCCCGATGGACAGCGTATTGCGTTCATTTCCGATCGCAACGACGAACGGGATGTGGCTTCGAAAACTGAACTTTTCGTGCGCAATGCAGATGGTTCGGCGCTCACTCAATGGTCGGGCGACCTGTTTATGGTCGAATCAATTGCATGGTCGCCCGATTCAAAGCGAATTGCCGTTACGGGTGGCATAGACAGGGCGGAAGTCGGGGGATACGGCCTGACGACCCAGTCGAGCGTATACATTCTGGAACACGGATCAGATCCGGTGAGACTTACCGACGATTCTCTGCGACCACACACAAGCGGGACGGGGCACCCGGTTAATGCCAGCAGCCCGTTTATGTCCTGGACAGAGGAGAGCATCCTGTTTGGAGCCGATTCCCGCGGACAGTCGCATGTGTGCATTGCCAACCCCGAAAAGGCCGGAGACGTTCAGCGGATCACCGACGGTTGGCAGATTGCCGAGATGACGGCCAGTTCCGATTCGGTGTTTGCAGTCGTGGCGGCAGCATTGCCCGGTTCAATTGGCGAGCTGCACGTGATCGCCACCGACTCAGGCGAAGTCCACAGCATCACCAACCTCAACTCTGATTTCTTCGAGGACCACGCACCCGCTACTCTCGAAAAGTTTTCATTTGAACGAGACGGCTTCGAGATCGAAACAAGGGTCTGGTTCCCGCCTGATTTCAACCCGAACAAAAAGTATCCCCTGCTGCTGGATGTCCACGGCGGTCCCCACAGCGCGTTCTTCGACGCTTTCTACCCAATTCACCAGGTGGCGGCCGGCGCTGGCTATGTGGTCGTGGCACCAAATCCCCGCGGGTCGTGTACGTACGGGCTCGATTTCGCGACTGCAGTCCACAACGACTGGGGCGGTGGTGATTTCGAAGACGTCATGATGGCAATGGAACAGGTCGCAGCACGCGACTACATTGATGAAGACAGGGTTGTGATCCACGGCTCGAGCTACGGCGGCTTCATGTCGAGCTGGGCAGTTGGCCACACCGACAGGTTTAACGCGGCCGTCATCGCGGCACCGGTAACGAACTTACCGAGTTTTTACGGCACCTCCGATATCGGTGTGAACTTCACCGAAACACAGCTCGGCGGTGAACGTTTCGAGCGGTTCGAACGCTATCGGAAACATTCTCCGCTCACCTACGCCCAAAACGTGAACACACCGGTGCTTTTGCTCCACGGAGAAGACGACACCCGCGTCCCGATCGAGCAGTCCGAACAGTTTTTTGTGGCACTAAAGCGCCACGGCAAAGAAGTGGAGTTCGTTCGGCTGCCAGGGACGAGTCATGGAATATTCAGAGCGAAACACCCGCTGATAAGAAAAGAGTACTTCCGCTTGATGCTCGACTGGTTCGATCGGCATAACGCTTGAAGTCAGTCCGTACGGACGCTTAATATCTTTCATCGCGCCGTCCAATCAAAAGTTACTGCAGTTGTCTAACCCGACGAAATATCGAGAAACACCCGACCCGATCGGCCGCAAACTCTCACTTAACGACGAAGGTCCGATGCAGAGCACCGACCCTCGCTTAAATGCCACGTTTTCTGACTACGCAATCATCTGCATTGGCGAAACAAATTCCGATCCGCGTTCGAGCTCAGAGTCGTGTATCGGCAGTTGCCCTGTGGATTCAAGGTAGGTGAGAATTGCAAACACACGGCCATGCCTCTCGCCGTTCGAGTTGAAACCGAGTTTTGCCAACACACTGCTAATGCGGTGCTCGACAGTCCGGGGCTGAATGAACAACGCTTCGGCAATCGCTCGGTTCGAGTGCGCCTTCGCCATCAGGCCCAGTACCTGGAGTTCACGCGGACTTGACCTGCCCCCTCAAAAAGTAGTCCAGTATCTGATTTTTCAACTGGATACGTTTGAGGAGGTCAGGTCAGCCTTCAGACTGGCTGGGATTTCTCGATGAAGACCTGCCGGATTTCCCGGTGAAGGCTATGGAGCGTGAGTTCGAATCGATACGTCGAAAACTGAAAGGCGTAGAGGAAGATACGAGCTCACCGGATACAGGGCTTTCCGACAATACACTTCAATTTAATACGGCCAACGCAACTTGCCTGACACAGTTGATGATGGGAGCCCTCACCCCTCGGTACGGCGAGCCTCTCCACGCCAGGGTGCGCTATTCTGCTCCGACACTGAGTTCTGACAGATCCCATCTGCTTCGGTGAATGCCGATGATAAGCTCCGACAATGAGCATCCCAGATTCGACTGAGTACACCGACCGCGCCCGGCAACTGGCGGTCAGGGTCGCTGAGCGCGCCGACGAAATAGACGAAAGGCGCCGGATTCCCGTTGATCTGGCCGGTGACCTGGCCGACGCCGGTCTTTTCCGGCTGTTGGTGCCGAAGTCACTTGGCGGCGTTGAGATCGAGCACCCGGCCTTCGTCGAAATCGTCCGTATTTTCGCGGAGGCCGATGCCAGCACTGCCTGGTGCGTCAACCAGAACAACATCTTCGCCACAGACTCGGCTCGCATGCCAGTCGAAACCGCCCGCAAGATCTGGGGCGACCGGCGCGCCATCGTCACGAACGGACCGCCTTCGATAGACACGAATGCTGTCCCGGCTGAAGGCGGATACCGGCTTTCGGGTCACTGGGACTTCAGCAGCGGGAGCAGTCATTCGACCTGGCTCGCTGCACGTGCGCCAGTAGAGGGCCGCGAAGGCCAAGCCAGAGAGCCCCGCATGTTCCTGGTGCCGAAGTCCGACGCGACGGTGCTGGATACTTGGCAGGTGAACGGATTGCGCGGCACGGCGAGCTTCAGTTTCGAGGTAGATGATGTTTTCGTGCCGGAGAGCCACACATACCTAGAGTCGGACGCTCCCCGTGACGACAGTCCGATCTTCGTCATCCCGAAAATTCCGCTGTTTTCGATCGGCTTCGCCACGATTTCGGTTGCACTGGCGAGACGGTGTCTTGACGATGCGATCGAGCTTGCCGGCCGCAAGACGCAGCGTGGTGTTTCGGGAGCGATGATCGACCGGTCAACGGTGCACCGTCAGATCGGAGAAACCGAGGCAGGCCTCAGGGCGGCGGACCAGTACCTGAGAAGCAGCGCGGCGGCACTGTGGGAATCGGCTCGCGAACATGGCAAGGTGGAGATGGATGCCAGGATCGAGGTGAGAATGGCTTCGACTCATGCGATCAGGCATGCGGCCGAAGTCGTTGACTCTGCCTACGAGTTGTTCGGTTCGGGCGCGATCTTCAAAACCAACCGGATACAGCGTCACTACCAGGACGTACACACGATTGCGCAGCAGATCCAGGGCAGAGCGACGAACTTTGAGACGGCAGGACGCTATTTCCTCGGTCTGGAACCAGGCGGAATGCTGTAAATCACCCAGAGGCGCCGCTGTTCACTGAGCCGCCGGGGAGCCGGAGGAGTTTGGTGGGCCCTGTGGGGATCGAACCCACGACCTGCGGATTAAAAGTTGGGCGTCCATCGTGCTGGGCGGTAAT
>ENA-ORDI01001896-ORDI01001896.1-marine-metagenome-genome-assembly--contig:-NODE-1896-length-10788-cov-2.852395_pt1 | contig 10788 bp, 12 predicted proteins | sample MGYA00248628_ERZ508525 | MGnify/ENA primary metagenome ERZ508525 (study PRJEB26195, sample SAMN05422138) | marine metagenome | isolation source: East of Porto Seguro, South Atlantic Ocean | place...
GCCTTTGCTGGCCAAGGCGGCCCCGTTATATGCCGCCCCCCCGCCAACAACAAGAAGCGGGCGGACCGCGCGTCCAGGCGGAAAACATGCCCGGCAACGGTTGCGGCATGGGATCGGGAGCGCCATAGTGGCGCCATCGGGGCGGTCGCAAGGAAATCGGGGGGTGGTCGAGGAGGCCGTCATGCAGTCGAAGAGCCGTATATTCGACGATGCCGCTAGGCTTGCGGGCGGCGCGCTCGGCACCCTGGCCGGCGTGCGGCGCGAAGTCGAGGCGCTGGTGCGCCAGCAGTTCGAGAGGTTCCTCGACGGCATGGAGCTGGTCACCCGCGAGGAGTTCGAGGCGGTCAAGGCGATGGCCGCCAAGGCCCGCGAAGAGAACGAGGCGCTGGCAAAGCGGCTCGATGCGCTGGAAGGCAAGGGCAAGTAACTCTCCCCCGCTCGCGGGCGCGTAGCGCCGTTGTCGTCAAACCCCTCGATCGTGGATGGACACGCGCCGCCTATGCGCGCGCTGCTTCGTCGCGATAGAATCCGGGGCGGAATGAACTTCGGAGCAAAGGCTAGTCGATCGCAGAGGCGGATTGCGATGGTCTGTCGAAGCGGGCAAGCAGCAGGCCGGTGGCCAATCCGCAGCAACCCAGGACCAGCAGAGCAAAGCGCGCGTCCGATGCGCTGGCCAGGATGCCGCACAGTGCGGCACCGATCGCTGGAACTCCGGTCAATTTCAACGTCAGCGCGGCCATCGTTCGTGCGCGCATGCTGTTATCGACCCGGTCTTGCAGAATCACGGGCACGATCGCGTGTGGTACGCCCAGGCCTATCCCGCAGATGAAGATCAGCACCAGCACGCTGACCTGCGACAGGAATGATGTGGCCGCTACGATCGCCGCGCAGGCCAGTAGGCTTGCATTGATCACCAGGGATTGCCGCGAGGGCGATTGCGCGAACCGGGTGCTCACGATCCCGCCGACCAGCGTGCCGAGTCCGAGCGCGACGAACACCAGGCCGCGGAAAATTTCTTTGCCCGGAAATGCGCTCGCGAGCATCTGCGGCATGACCGATTGCACCGGGCCGAGAACGAACAGCGTGGGAACGATGCCGAGTAGCAGTGCCTGCCAAAGCGACCGGTTGCTGAATATATGCGCCACGCCGTCCAGGATACCGCGCATTGCGCCGGACCGGTCGCCGCCGCTCGCTTCGTGCTGCCCATCGGGTTGCGGAAGGCTGAGCGCGGATAGCAGCAGTATGGCGGCGACGATCATCATCGCCGCGAAATCCCCGAACTGGACCCGCCCGACGGCATATAGCAGGGGGCCGAAGGTGAAGCCGAAAACCGTCATCATCGACAGGATGATCGTCGGCGTGGCCGTTCGCGACGTGACCAGTGCGACCATCGCGATCCTGTTGCCCGCGACGCCCCCCGCGGCATAGCCATAGAGCGCACCGGACAACAGCGCCGCAACAAACAGGACGGACGGGGCCGGGGAAAGGGGAACTGCCAGTGCAAATGCTAGCGCCGCCAGTGCCATACCGAACCCGCAGTTACGGATCAGGCGAGCGATTGGCACCACATCCCCGAGAAAACCACGCACCGGAGTCATCAGTCCCATCACCAGGAAGGCTACCGCGAAAACAATCGATGCCTGCAGCGCGCCGTCGCCGGCGTCGGTGAGGATCACCACGATACCGTAGACGAACATGGCGTGACCAATCGTCCCGGCCAGGGCCGAGATGAAAAAGGCGAGCAAGGGCGGTGGCAGGCGCATGGAGTCCCGGGCTGCAGCCGGCTCACCCATGGTTTGCATCGGATGGTGGGAAAAGGTTGGCAACCATCGCATCATAACTGCTCTTGAGCGGACCGTCGTACTCATCGAGGCGGACGAGATGACAGTCCTCGCCATCGAATGTTTCGACGATTGGGATCAGCCGATACCCGGAAATCGCGCCCGTGGTTCGGTTCACGCTGACTTCGAGTAACCCGCTCAGGCAGCTACGCCACGATCGTCCGGGCTTCGCGATGTTCGACAAGGTGTAGGTGAAGTTGCCCAGACTATAAGCGCACAGCGTACCGCGCTGATAATCTAGCGGTTGCAGCATATGCGGGTGGCTACCGACAATCAGACCGAAGCCTGCGCGGCGCAGGTCGGTGGCCAGCTGACGATTGGCCGACAAGGGTTCTGTCCGCATCTCGTAACCCCAATGCGGCAGCGCGATCGCCAATCCGGCTCGCCGATCCGTCAGCTCCGCAGCAAGATCGCTCGCATCCACATGGAATTGGCGATTGACCCCCGGCCGTTCCCACTCGAAGGGATCGTCATTCATCCAGCGCGTCCACGCCAGAATGGCGAGCCGCAGCTCGCCGATCTGCACGATATCGGCCAGGCGACCATCCGCCACGTGCTCGCCGACGATCTGGAAACCCCTAGTTTTCAGCAGCGCGCAGCCATGATGGAATGCCTCGACACCCAGATCACCGGCATGATTGGCTGCGACGGACAGGCAGACGCGCTCCGGTGCCAGTCCGGCCAGCGCGCATTGCCGTTCGAGGAATTCCAGTGGCATCGCGAAAGGGGGCATTGTCAGCCCGCGCGGATAGCGCACTGCTTCATCCCGATCACGCGCAACGACAGGAGCCTCCAGAGCGCCGAAGAACATGTCTGCGGAGCCCAAGGTCTCCTGCAGAGAGGGGGCGAATACAACCGGCCGATCGCCGGTTTTGACCATCACATCGCCGCCGAAAACCAGCGTGATATCGTCGGCCGCACGCTGGCCCGCAGCTATCGGCGCGCGTGGAAAGGACGCGGGCAGTCGCCATTTGGGGAAGAAGAAGCGAATCTCCCAGAAAGCGCGCACCCACCAGCGATAGCGGCCGTAGCGCGCCAGTTCAGCTTGAGTTCGGGCCTGCTTAAGCGCTTTTGGCCATGGTTCTGCCGCGGCACGAGCGGAACGCGCAAGAGCCGGCTGCGGCCTCATGCATTCAGCTTTGCGATAAATCCTTCACCGGCCGGCGATACCGGCACCCCGCCGCCCTTGATCGGAAGGATGAAGTCGTTGTCGCCGACATCTACGCTGTGGTCGTCGACGTAGCGGCCCACCAAGGTCGACCGGCGCAGGCCCGGCGCGGTGGGGCGCGAGCCGTGCAGGTTGAAAGATGTGAACGCGTAATACTCGCCTGGCTTTGCGATGAAGGGAATTTCGGTGAACTCGCCCTCGAACAAATCCTCGTAGAAGAATTGCGCGAGGATCATCAGCACCTTCGACTTTCCCCGATGGCCGCCTCGGGAAAAGAGGAATATTTTCAGCATCTCCCGGATCTGTATGGGGGGGAAGAAGGAAACCGCATTCAACATGTGATCGATGTTGTTCAGGAAGTATTTCTGAAGATCGTAGGCGCGGGTGTCGACGAAACTCCCCGCCAGAATCGACATCGTCCCGGACTCGATCGTCGAGTCGCTCAGTGAAATCCAGATCGAGAGCGCCGAGTTCGGTTCGAACCGTTTCCCGGACCGGTGCGCAAACGAAGGGTGGCGGCTCATATCCGCAAAATCGACATTCTGATGATAGAAGGTGCGCGACCCGTCCGGCATCTGTCGGAAGATCTGTGAACGCCAGCAGGTGACGCGGTCCGTCGCGATGAGATCCTTGACCGTTCCAAGCAAATCCGGATCGCTGAAGATCGCGCGAACCCGCGTGTCGAACATGAACATGTTCACGCCCAGAATAACGTCTCGCTCTTCGAGCAGCAGGTCCGCTTCCGCGCGATCCCTGCCGGCGATAAGACGATAGACCGGGTTGTCCCGTGAGAAGGCCAGGTCTTCGATGTGGCGTTCCAGATCGCGCGCCTCGGCGTCGTCGATCAACCTGAAAGGGCCGGCAACGCCGTGCATGGAAAACAGATCGAGATCGGCTTGGGCGAGTCTTGCGGGGACGTGACCGTCAAGGTCTATCGCCTGCTTGCTGTTGTACTCGGCTCCCGCAATGTAGAAGCGGCGATCCTTAATCAGCGCCAGATTTTTCGCCTTCAGCGCCATGCAATACGCGAAAAGCGCATTGAGCTTGGCCGACTGGACCGGCGAGAGTTGCCCAATTGCCGCCAGCTCTGCGGTGATCTGGGTATCGTTGAGTTCTTCGAGGATCGCTTTCATCCCTGCCGCCCTCCGACGATGGTGGACTTTGCCACTGGCGCGGTTTGGGCGGACCACCACGTTCCGTGTCTGCGATTGCCCAAGTACCAGGATCGCAGCAGGCGCCACCAACCACGCGTGCGGCGAACATCGCGATTATCGAAAAAGTCGTGCAGCGCGGCGCGTGCGGCACGCATCCGGTAAAACGGCACATTGGGCAGAAAATGATGGATCAGATGATATTCGCCCGAATCGAACAGGAATAGGATCTCTTCGAACACACCGCAGCGAAATCTGGACGCGATCGAAAACGGATTATCGGGCTGAATCTCGGCATGTTCGATGAGGATGCGGATCGCATTGAGTGCGGGCAGGACCAGCAGCAAAGGCAGCAGATATCCGAACAGAATCGCCTTGGGTGCGAAGAACGCCGCGACAACCGCACCGACCAGGATCAGCGCCGACAAGGTCGCCTCCACGCGTGCGCGTGAAATCGCCCTCGCGGTGGGCCGACGGAGCGCGAAATAGGGCGCGCGTCCTACGCCCATCTTGCCGGATGCGGCCCATTTGGTGCCGATTGCGGTCATAAACAGATACCGCTTGAGCCGGGTGTCGATGTCGCTCTTGTAAGCTTCGGAATCCTCGGGCGTGGCCACGTTCTCGTGATGTACCCAGTGGGCATCGGCGTAGCGTGTCGCACTGAGCTGGATCGGGGCTGTGAAGAGCATGGACAGGCCATGACCAAACCGCCCGCCGACCTTGCGGTGGACGAAGAATTCGTGATGCAGCAGCCCGAACAGCTGGAAGATGGCGCCCTGCGCGAGTGTCAGAAGCACCAGCGCGACCGGCGACTGGACGAGGAAGCATGCTGCCAGAACGGCGATCGAAAGCGCCGGAAGCGCAATGATCATGCCGTAGTCCAGCACCCGGATCGGCCGCTGGAGCGCGCGCACGCGGTCCGGCCCCAGGTATTCGCGGACTTCGCGCTGGCGGTCGGGAAGACTGGTGTTTGCGTGGTTCATCAAGCTATCCGGATGAAGGGGCCAACCCGTCGGCGTGTCGTCGATGCGTCAGTGCACCAGGCGCACATCGATATTGATGCGGTCCATGATCTCTTCGTAGAGTTCGATCGCCTGCTGCCGGTAATCCTCGTCCAGTGCGCTGATCGACACCCCGAAATCGATCATGTCGGATACGGTAGTGGCCAGGTAAGAGCCCAGATGTTCCCGGTAGCCGCGCGCGATCTCGGTCGCGCGTTGACGCTGTTCTGGCTCATCCTCCAGAATCCGGCCGAGCACCTTCGCTCCGAAAGCCAGATGGGTTTTCTCGTCCTGGGCGATCTGCAGGAAATCTGGAAACAGTTCGGGGGCGTTCTTTCCGAGCTGGCGCAATTCCATCATCGCGAGGACGCCTTCGGCGTACATGTTGAGGCCGATCAGCACTTCGATCTCGTCATCGGACCGGAACAGCCGGTCGAAGCGATCCTCCATGTCCCTGACCTGGTATTTTTCGATTGCTGCTTCGTCGATCGTGCCCCCGAGGTTTTCGAACGCCTTCCTGAAGAGCTCGGCGTGACGAACCTCGTCGTTGGCATGATGCACCAGATAGTACTTCTCGCGCGTGATATGCCGCCTTGGTATCCACCTGGCGCACAGATCTATGATGCGCAGTTCGGAGAGATAGAAATTGACGTATATCGTGGCGACCGCGTCGTAGAGCGGATCACCCGGCTGGCCGATCGAAAGCGCGTCTGACATTGAAACCTCCTAAATCGGAGCCACAGGGCTCGGTTCATTCTCACCGGCTGAGTTCGCCGCGAAGAAAGCGCAGCATGGTCGTATCGGCACCGCCGACCAGCGAGCGCAAAAACATGCCCCGGCTGATCGCCATTGCGACGCTGGCCACTGGCGATCCCAGTTCGGTGTCGACAAAAGGTACGCCGATCCGCTCGAAGCCGATCTGCCTGAGCGGGCCGATCGGGCTGACTTGGGGATCGTCGAAGACATCGGCGATGATCATCGATGCATTGTTCGTCACCGCGAACTGCATCGAGCGCTGCATGATCAGCGACATCAGCCCAAGCGGGGCGGAGGGGAACCGCCGCGAGCGGAAGCTGGGCCGGACCATGAGTTTCTGCACTTCGATGAGGTGCCGGTCTTCCTTGAGCGGGCCGAGTGGCAGGAAGCGCTCGATCGGAAGGCCTTGCTGCGAATCCTCCACGATCCGAGCCGTGGCAACCGGCATGATCGGCTCTCCGTCGCGGACCAGATCGATCAGCACATAGGTCGAGTATTCGTGGTATTCGTCGTTGTGACGGATCGCCTCTCCGGTGACCCAGCCGAGTTCGGCGACATAGATGTCCTGCCACAGCTCGCGCACGGCAGCGGCGAATTCGCCTGCGCACGCGCCCTCGCGAATGCGCACGTCGATCGTTTCCACCTGCTGATGCAAATCCATCGCCGCCCCCGCTAGTCGATCGTGCTGTCGTACATCGACTTGTAGTAGAATCCGGCGGTTCGGCATGCGTGCAGGAACCACTCGAACCCTTCGTCGTCGATCTCGATTTCGGCGATCACGTCCCACAGATCCTGGATGTGCTGCTTGTCGGTGGTGGCGTGAGAGAGGAAGAAGGAGAAATTCGCAGGCGTCAGGCCCTCCTTCTCCAGGAAGGGCAGAAGGTCTTCGGCCTTGAGCGCTGCACCCAGCCCTTCAAGGACCAGCGAGCTGGCGATGCGGGACGGCGGAAAGTGATGCGCGTTGTAGAAGTTGAAGGCGATATAGGCCTGCACATGCGGGCCGGGCAGAAGCGTGCGCGGGTCTGGGCCACAATAGCCTATCGAGCGCAGGTCGTCGGCGATCCACTGGTAGTGCAGCATTTCCTCTTCAGCGTGGTGGACGAGAAACTCGCGCACGGCGGAATGCCGGGTCGCGCAGTTCCCCGCGGCCAGCGCAAAGGACATTGTGCCCTGATGGACCTGCGGGAATATCGTCAAAAGTAACGACTGGTAATCCGCACGCGTCCATTCGCCCGCCTTGATGGCCTTTATTACCTTGTTGTCGGCGAAGTCTTCGATTGCCCGATCCGCTGTCGCGCGAAGCGACCGCACCTGTTCAGCTTGCATTGAATGCTCCCCCCGATCGAATGACCACAGGCTGGCGTTCGGGTTCGGTGGTGGCAACAGCAAGAAAGTCGATAATGAATGTTACTTAGCAACCGTTCCGGAGGTAATTATATTATATTTATTGCGCGCTCTTGATTAGGTGAAGTGAGAGGTTGTGATCTGAAAAATACATCGGAGGTGCCGGTTTGTCTGATTTCTGGCTCGTTTTCGAAGGTCGTTTGGCGCTTTATTTCGCGTTTGCGACCGCTGCCTGGCTGCTCGCCATCGCCGTGGGCCGCACTCGGTTCCGCGGAAGGGTGATCCGTCGGCAACGGATCGGGTGGCACGATTATCGCCGCGAGATCGGGCAGTCGCTGGTGTGTCTGGTCGTTTTCTCGCTTAGCGCGTATATTGTTCTGATCGGCTCATCACAGGGCTGGATGCATCTCGACACCAGTGGTCGGGCGACGATTTTGGAATGCGCCGGCGTATTCGTGCTGATGCTGGTGGTGCATGACGCCTATTTCTACTGGAGCCATAGGCTGTTTCATCACCCCAAAGTGTTCAGGCGTTTCCATCTCACGCATCACAAGTCCGTCACCCCCACGCCATTTGCCTCCTATTCGTTCGATATCCCGGAAGCGGTCGTACATGCGGCGTTCTTCCCGCTGTGGTTCGGGATCGTCAGCACGCCTGTGGCTGTCGTGCAGGTCTTCGTGATCTTCGCATTGACCCGAAATGTGCTCGGTCACACCGGCGTTGAAATCCTCCCCAGGTTTACCGTCGACAACGTCGTTCTCGATCAATTCACCACGACCACGCATCACGACCTGCACCACACCGGTCATTTCCGGCACAATTTCGGCCTCTATTTTACCTGGTGGGACCGGTTGATGGGCACCGAGCATCCGCGTTACAAGGAGGTCTTCCGCGAAGTAACCTCGCGAGACGGCGGTGATGCGCGGAACGCCATTGCGCACGACCGGAATGTACAGGACACGAGTGTGCAAGACAGGGGAGTCGAGATGTGGCGGGAACACGGGACGCAAAACCCGCACTGAGGGGAAGCTGCCTTTGCGGGGCTATCGGGTTCGAGCTTGACCGGCTCGATGGGCCGATCGGCCATTGTCATTGCCGAACATGCCGCAAAGCGCATTCGGCACCCTTCGCAACTGTTGCCCGGGTTCGCCGTGACCAGTTTCGATGGACCCGGGGGGAGAACCGGCTCTCGCAGTTCGAATCCTCCGCAGGCAAGCATCGCATGTTCTGTTCGGTGTGCGGCAGTCAGCTGGCCGCCATGCTCGATGGTTCCGACCAGCTGGTATTGCGCGTCGCCACCCTGGACGACGATCCGGGAGAGCGACCGATCGCGCATATCTGGATGGAACATGACGAGCCCTGGCTCGGCTGGCAGGCGCTGGACGAATATCAGCAGTTTGCGACGCGCTGAAGCGCCGCGGCTCGATGCGCTGGAAGGCAAACGCAAGTAACTCCGCCCGCTGGCGGTAAGCCACCGCTTTTGCATCGAAATCTATGAAATGTTGGATCGGGTGCGCCCGGCCTTTGCGTGCGTTCTCTCGCTGCAAGAGAGGTTGTCGCGCCATGTTCACACAACTCGATCCCCCAATCCCGCTCCATGTCCTGGGCAAGGGAGACGGCTATGCGCTGGGCGTCATCGACTACGGGCAGGAACACAACCTGCTGTGGGTGACCGCGATCGACGCCACCGGAGAAATCTGGTGCGCGCCAAATCCGGAGGTGCGGATGCAGGCCAACTGGTCGATGGCCCGCCCGCGCTCGATGGCGGTCAAGGCGTCGAATGAGGCAATGGCGGGGTAGGCTTCGCGAAACAGATCGTCGCCCCTGCGCAGGCAGGGGCCCAACCGACCTTCAGGCCAGCACAATCTCGCCAAACCGGCAGCGACCCGCTAGTCCGCACCGATGCTCGGCGCTTGCTCCATACGACCACGAATCCGCCGCAGCGCGTACGCCGGTAACTCATGCAGCTGAAGGCCCCCGCAATCGTTCTCGCTGCGCGCCCGCATGGCGAGAATGCAGTGATCCTGCGCGCGCTTACGCAAGAGGCGGGGATGGTCGCGGCCTATGTCGCGGGCGGGCAGGGGCGGCGGCTGCGGCCCGTCGTGATCCCAGGCAACAGCGTGGAGGCGGATATCCGCGCACGCTCGGCCAGCCAACTGCCCTTCGGCAAGGTCGAGCTGGTGACCAGCCGCGCGCCGTGGCTGAACGAGCCGCTGCCTGCTGCTGCGATTTTGTGGATCACCGCGCTCACCGCCTCGACCCTGCCCGAGCGCAATCCCTATCCCAGCCTCTACGATGCGCTGGGCGGATTGCTCGATGCGATCTGCCATGCGCCCTCCGCACGCGGCTGGGCGCCCGCGCTGCTCTCCTACGAGGTGCTGCTGCTGCGCGAGCTTGGCTATGGCGGGATGAAGCCCGAGGCGGGCGATCTGCCGCAAACGCTCGCCGCGCTGGGTGCGCTCGGCCCCGCGCTTGAGCGCTACCTGCTTGCCGAGCGGCATGGCGATGCTATGGCCGCGCGCGGTCGGCTGCTGGAGCGGCTGGCGCGGATTGCCTGACTTTTCGGCCATTGGGGGTCACACCTGAGTGCTTGAAATCGCGGTCATCCTGCCCACGCTCAACGAGCGCGACAATATCGTCCCGCTGATCGAAAAGCTCGACGCGGAACTGGCGGAACTGCGCTGGGAAGCGATCTTCGTCGACGACGACAGCACCGACGGTACCGCCGATGCGCTGCGCGAGATCGCGCTCCACAACCGCAAGATCCGGATCATCCAGCGGATCGGCCGGCGCGGACTTGCCTCGGCGGTGATCGAGGGCGCGTGCGCCACCGCCGCGCCCGTGGTGGCGGTGATGGATGCCGATCTGCAGCACGACCCCGCGCTGATCCCGCACATGCTCGAACACCTGCGCGGCGGCGCGGTGGACCTGGTGGTCGCCTCCCGCTTTGCCGAGGGGGCGAGCGCGGATGGCCTGCCCAGCGCGCGGCGCGAACGCGGATCGCGGCTGGCCAACCGGCTCGCGCGGATGCTCACCGGGGTCGAGCTGAGCGACGCGATGAGCGGGTTCTTCGCGATGGAGACCGCGCGGCTGCGCGCGCTTGCCCCGCGCCTGTCGGGGATCGGGTTCAAGGTGCTGCTCGACATCCTGTCCGCCTCGCCCGAGCGGCTGCGGGTGGCCGAGGTGCCAATGCATTTCGCCGCGCGGCAAGCGGGGGAGAGCAAGCTCGACCGGGCGGTGGCGTTCGAATTCCTCGTCGGCCTGTACGAGCGGCATCTGGGCCGGATCGTGCCCACGCGTTTCGCGCTGTTCGGCACGGTCGGCGGGGCGGGCGTGCTGGTCCATCTGAGCGTGCTGGCGGTCGTCTACCGGATGCTGGGCAGCGGCTTCACCGCCGCGCAGGCGCTGGCGACCTTTGCCGCGATGAGCTTCAATTTCTGGCTCAACAACTGGCTGACCTACCGCGACCAGCGCCTGCGCAGCGTGCCCGCCGTGCTGCGCGGCTGGGCGGTGTTCTGCGTAGCCTG
>ENA-ORDI01001898-ORDI01001898.1-marine-metagenome-genome-assembly--contig:-NODE-1898-length-10780-cov-2.442586_pt1 | contig 10780 bp, 7 predicted proteins | sample MGYA00248628_ERZ508525 | MGnify/ENA primary metagenome ERZ508525 (study PRJEB26195, sample SAMN05422138) | marine metagenome | isolation source: East of Porto Seguro, South Atlantic Ocean | place...
TGCTCTCGACCACGATAGGCATCTTCCCCAAACGGTTGAACTCGTCGAGCATGATCATCACGGGCCAGGGCTCATCCGGCCCGGGATCCTTTTCCTGCATGGCGGAAAGGAGATCGGAGAAAAACAGCCGGATCAGCGGCGCGAGCGGCTTCACCATCAGCGGCTGGACCACGAGGTAGACCGAAAAGGGTTTCTTGCGGATCGTTCGGAAATCAAAGTCCGACACCGCCGTCGCCTCATCGATGGCCGGGTTCTGCCATTGATCGAGCCCCGAGGTCATCAGGAGCGAAACATAAGAGGTCAGCGTATCGTTGTTGGTCGAGGCCAGCCGCGTGAAGATCAGCTTGGCGGCCCGGTCGTCCACCTCGTGACCGCGGGCGAAGTATTCCTTCTGCTTGTTCCCGCCCGAGGCCGCGATGCGGTAGATCTCGCCCAAGGTCGGACGCTTGCGCTGGAAGGCCAAGAGCCCTGCCGCCACGAAGAGATCGATCCCGCCCTTGAGGAGGCCCTGCACCCGGTCGTTGTCGCTCTGCAGGAAGAGCGTCGCCAGGAGCTGCAATTCCATCTGCTGGCGCGCGGGATCTTTCAGCTCAAAGATGCGCAGGAGCGGGTTGTAGCGATGCGTGCGCTTGCCCTCCCAATCGGTGGGGGCAAAGCGATAGACCTTGTCGCCTTGGGCTGCGCGGTGCCGGGCCGTGGCCTCGAAGCACTCGCCCTTCACATCGAGCGTCACGGCAGAGCCTTGCCAGGTCAGCAGGTTCGGAATGACGAAGCCCGTGGTCTTGCCGCGGCCCGTGGGCGCCACGATCAGCGCATGCGGGAAGACCTTGGAGCAGATGTAATTGGCGCGGGAGCCCGGCATCCCCAGCTTGCCGAGGATGAACCCGGTGCCCGGTGCCCCGAAGAACCCATTGGCCTTCATCTCGCGCGCGGTCTGCCAATGGGTCTGGCCAAAGCGTGTCAGGGCGGACCCCGAGAGGGCGAGGCTCAGCATCAGGCCGGCGGCGGCGAAGCTGCCGATGATCAGGTGAATAAGTTGCGCGTCCTCCGGGCGGCGATCCAGGATCGCCAGATAGTTTTGCGCGATATAGGCAAAGTCGATCTCGGCCCCGAACCCGAGATCCTGGTAGGTCAGCACCGCCGAGGCGATGGTATAGCCCATGGCGGCGGTCACCAGCGTTACCAACAAGACACCGGTCGCGATCCGCGCCTTTCCCATGGGCGCGCTCAATGGACCTGTCCCCGCTCGGTCTCGCCATCCACATCGCCAGTGCGGTGTTTTTCATATTCGGTGTCGGCGAGATCATCGACCACCTGGCGCAAGGCCTCCGTGTTGGCCGTCGCTGCATCGGATTGCAGGTAGACCTTGGCGACATAGAGCCGGTCGAGGCGGTCCTCGAGAACCTTTTCCAGCGCATCGGCATCGCCAGATGTGAGCCTCTCAAGTTGAGGGTCATCCAGCACCCGCGCGATCTCGCCACGGAAGGCGTCCCGCTCCGCCTCGGTCTCGAAGGGCGCGGACAACTCCCCCGCCCGTTCATGGTCCACGACACGCGCAATCTCGTCTGCAAGACGGTCGGTACGGTCAGACTCCGGCGCAGTTTCATCTCGGGTCGCTAGACGTTCGTCACGCGTGCCAACCCCAAGCCCCTCGCGCATCTCGGTTTCGCGGCGGACCTGATTGATGACCTCCGTGTCCCGGATCTCGACGACGGCCGCATAGGTCGCGCCGAGCCCGCGGGCGAGGTGGGACGGCATGTCCGGATAGCGCGCGCGCAAGTCATCCGTGACAGCATCTGTAACGGGCGTGCGGACGTCGCGTCCCTCCATGATCCGGTCGACCTCGCGGGTGATCTCGCTGGCGCGGGCCGCATCGGTGATGGTCTCCCTGTAGGGTTCAGACCGGTCGATCACATCGCCGGGGCGTGCGAGCAGGTCCGGGTGTGCTTCGAGATACGCGCGCTGCTCCGTCTCGATCCGGCGCTCCGCTCGCGATACAACCTCCCAATCCCGGTCCTCGATCTGCTGCGCTGTCAGGCCGTCTGCGCGCATCTCCTGACGGATTGTCCCTTCCATCGCCCGCACCGCGTCCCGGTGATAATGGAACCGCTCGCTGACCGGTTCCGCTTCCATGACGCCATCCCGGCGCAGCACGTTCTCCCGTTCCAAGAGCGTGCCGAGCGTGACATGCACATCGTTGAGAATGTCGCGCGCCTGTTCCAGATCGGCGCGGCGTTCAAGGTTCAGATCGCGCGCCTCGGCCACCTTGGAGAGATCATTGGCGATCCATTGATGCTCCAGCGCGGCGCTCGAGGCGCCCGTCTCGATCCGGGCCACCACTTCCGATGTGCTGATCCCGGTGCCCCGTAGTGCTACGTCAATGCGCGATCTCAGGTCGGACTCGGCCAGACGCTCAAGCTGGTTGATGTCGATGTTTGCCTCAGAATAGATCCCGCCCTCCGAGGGGGTCTCTGACAGCGTGGATGATCGCAAACCGAGAGGCTGCATGTGCTGGACCTGCGTCTGGATCTCGATTAGGCGTTTTTCCAGCACGGGACGTTCCGCGTCGGACTTCTCGGCGATCATGCCCTGCACCCGCGCGAGCTTTTCCGCATAGAGGCTTCTCAAATCCTCGAAACTTTGATCCTCGGCCATGTACACATCTCCTGTTCGGTCCACCTGCCCGCCACGCGCCAGCACCTCGCCCGCCCGGAAGAGGGCCGCGGCAATATCCTCGCGGGCCTCCCGGGAGGCCTCCGCGGCAAGCGAATGGTAGACGGTTCTGGTGTTGGCGATCTCCGCCAGCGTCCGCGTCAGGTCGGCCCCTACACGTTCCCGCTCGCGGGGCGCGCGGCCCTCGTCTTTCGCGGCATAGACCTCGCTGGTCCGGGCTGGGTAATGTACAACCCCGCGATCCACCCGGCGCGTGGCCTCCAGGCGCACACCGTACTTTTCCGCCTCCTCGACCATGGCGAGGCGGAAGTCGTCATAATTGAAGCGATGATTGCGCCCCAGAAAGAAGAACTCGCCTTCCTGTGAGCGGCGGTTAAGCACCAGATGCGCATGGGGGTGATTGCGGTCCTCATGCACCGCAATGATGTAATCGAAATGCCCCTCGTCGGTCTGGAAAAACCGCTCGGCCACATCCGTTGCGATGTCGCGCACATCCTCGCCGCGCGTGCCGATGGGGAAGGACATGAGCATGTGGGTGGTCTGGCCCAGCTTGGGCTTGAAGCCCGCATCCCACCGCTTGGCAAAGCGGTCGGTCAGGTCCTTGATGTCCCCCGCCTCGAGCTTCGCCTTGCCATCCAGAAACCCGCTGCTGTCCACGATATGGGTGGACTTGGTGGTGAGGTACTCGAGCTGGTTTGAGAGCTGCGATTTGGTATGCGTACCCCCGCCCCGGATCGCCTTGAAGACCGCTGGCCGATGCCCGGCTGCCGCGCGCAAAAGCTGGGTCTGCTTGGCCACGTGCAGCCCCTGCATTGAGCCCCGGACGCGGCTCCAGCCATCCCGAAACACCTCGCCCGTGACGGCATGGACGGCATCATTCAGCCGCATGGGCAAACTCCCTCAGCGCGGCCGTGGCCTGCAGCTGCATCGCATCCCGACGGCGGCGCAGGAGCAGGTCGATCTCGTCAGCGGAATCCAGGATGAACCGCGCCAGCCCGCGCATCTGTGCGAGGCGCAATTCGGTGAACTCCGAGCCGGCCCCCTGCCCTTGCCGATTGGCCTGCGTCATCTGTTTGGCGATCTGCGCGACCCCATTGCCGACCTCGTGCAGAGAGGCGCGGTAGCGCGCCATCTCTGCTGCCATCTGCGCGTCCGGAACGAACACCCCGCCTGCCGCCTGAATGAGCCGCCGCAGCCCCTCGGCCCGGCTCTCGATCCCCGCCTTCGCCAACACCGCGTCGAGCGCCTTAAGCTCCGCAGCCGTAACCTTCACACTGACCGCTGAAACCGGGATCGCGGCATCCATCTGACGCTCGGCATCGGCTTTGAGCGTGTACTGGATCGCCCGCCGCGACACGCCGTACCGCTCCGCCAGGGCCGATGTGGTCACACCTTCCGCAGCCTCGCGAACGATCTCCATGCGGTCCGCATCGGTGAGACGTTTTGAGCGCGACATGCGAAGAAAGACCCCCTATTTCCTGCCACCTTCCACCAAGGCTGCCCCTACCTTACGATAATATACCAATCTGTCAATTATATACTTACGTCGCATTCAGGCTCAGGCAGCCTTGGTGTCCGATTCACGCCGCGGCCCGCAGGGACGCGGCTCTGCCGCCCTCACCACCGGGCGAACCCCCTGTCCTAGGGGTCCCGTCCACCAGCCCCGCCCGAGGGTCTGGCCGAACGCCAAGTGTTCGGTCGGAACCGCGGGCGGGCGCAAACCCCACCGACAGGGCGGACAGGCAGGGTCAAGGAGGGCCAGATTTGGGTCCCCAAATCTCTGCCGCAAAAACCGGGAGGCCCTGGCCGATAGGTTTTTGTGGATGGCCCCCTTGAGGCTGACTGGCCGGTCTGTCGCGGCCTGATCATTTCGGGAGGAGTGCGTCTGTTGAACGCGCAGCGGCCGACGGCTTCGTGAAGTCGCCTCGGGCGATCTGACCGCCGGACGCGGCATCCCTGGAACAGGGATCGGGCCGCCCCAAGATCGTGCTGGGGCGGCCCATCCTCGTCAGAGGATTTAGTCCTGGGGATCTTTCGCGCTCGGTGGGAACATCACCAGCTCCGAGACCGCGACCGGGAAGTCGAGCTTGAGGCTGAAGAACTCCGAGCCGTCCCCGTTGCGGGTGTTGCGGAACATCGCACCCACGCGCTGAAAACGGGTGCGCTCCTGGCCATCGGTGTCGGTGAACTTGACGGGGACGGTGGCGACGTAGTGGTTGGTCATTTGGGTTACTCCTTGTTGCGATGGGGATCATCCAGCACGGGGGCAAGAGGCCCGGTCGCAAGCGCAAATGCGGAGGGTCCGCGGCCAGCCGTGGAAGCCGTATTTGTGCTTGCCGAAGCGGGAGCGGAGGGCACGGACGGGCCGACCCCGTGCGATCCACATCTATGAGCAAAAAGGAGTGATCCGGATGACCCTTGCCATCACGCAGCCGCCACCATCCGCGTCCGCGTCCCGCCGAGCCTGGCCGGGGTGCTGACGGAGCCCGCCCGCGTGGATGCGATGTTCCGAAACACGCCCCGAAGGACGTGCAGGCCTTCAGCCTCATGTGCGACGTCTCGACCCCTCGCGTCTTGCGCTGCTGACGATGTGCGTGAGGTGCGCACCATCCCCATCCCGTACCGATGCGGATGGGCCGCACTCTGACGGACTGGGTAGAGGGATGGCAGTGCCGGCCGCTGCAGACTGCCGATCACGCATGACCGATCGCACGCGCCATGAGACATGACGAAAGGGCCGCGCCAAGCGCGGCCCCCTCTCTTCAATCCTGCGACGCCTTCTTCGCCGGGTCCGCAACCCGCATGACCGTCAGGCCTTTCGCTTCCGCCTTCTGCCCGAGGTTCAGTGCGACCCCGTTGCCGCCGAAGAGTACAACCCCCGTCGCCGCGAACTTGTCGTCCAGCATTTCGTCGTTGCACTTGAACGGTGCCGCCCGCCCGTGCGCGGACCAGCGCGGATCGAAGCGCGCCTGCGCGACCCCGCGTGCCCGGGCCCACCGAGCCGCAATCATCTCCGCCCCGTGCTTGCCACCCTTGTGGCAGAGGAAGATCTCCTGGTTGCGGTTCTGCTTGATGCGTTCGCGAACCTTGTCGAGCGTGTTGAAGATCACATCGACATCGGTCCAGTCGGTGGCGCCTGAGACGATCAGGGGAACCCCCTCGACTTTCGATTTCTCGGCAGTCTCGCGGTCGTGCTGCTCCAGGAGCTGCCGTGCCTCGAAGACCGCCCCGGTCTCTTGCGCCCGGACGCTTGCGCGGGAGCCTGCCGCCGGGATGAAGGCGTGGCCCGTTTCAATCTCGTAGCATTCCGCCGCCGCCTCGCTCATCACCTCAATGGCGCTGACGATCTCGCGCAGCTGCACGAAGCGGGCCTGCGCCTCTTCGAGCGCGGTCTCGGCGATCTCCGATCCGTCGTGGGATTTTGCCAGCGCGCCGATCTTGTCGGCGGTGCGGTCGACCTCCTTGCCGAGCGCCACCTTGCGGCGCTGCAGGATCGTCGCGAGCCCATGGGCCAGCGGTTCGATTTCGGCTTCAAGCCCGGTCCCGCGCAGCTGCCCGAGCAAAGCCTCGAAGCTCTCGCGGATGATGCGGTCGGTCAGGATGTGATCCTCGGGGATCGGCAGCTGCGCGTCCTTCTCGGTCAGTCCGAAAAGTTCGATGGTCTCGTAGGTGTTTGCGGTGTCGTAAGCCATGTCTGGTCTCCAGTGTTCGGTTATAGAGCCACCACGTGAGTGTGGGGGCATGGCCGAATGCCTGGTTTCCGAATCTGCCCGGGTCAGGGACGGCGCAGCCGCCGGCTTGCCGGGCGCAAAAGTTTTCCGCGCGCAACACCCGACACATGCGCGCGCTCACGCACGGGTTCACCCCAAGCCACCGGCCCCGCCCTCGCCGAAAAGTTTTGCGATCCTTGACGCGGGCTGATTTGGGGGCCATCCGGAGGATATGCTTCCGCACTCATGTGTGTGTGTTTTGACGGTAGGTTTGCCCGACCCGAGCAGGCAAACGGCCCGACCGGACGCGGGAGACGGATGAAGCGGCGGGATCGTTTTGCCCCGCAAAACAGACCAGAGCGCAATCCGGCGGAGCGGCCAGGGAGGGACGTGCTCGCGAGGCGGGCAAACCGGGATGCCAGGTGCAACGCCGCGGTGAGGCCGCATGGCCGAATGCGCGACGGACCGAAGGGCCGTTCTCCCCTGCGACACGCGAAGCCGAGCTGGGGAGGCCGCAAGGCTGGGACTCAGGTCGATGGTCGAGTGCACAAAACCGACACACTCCGCATGCAAACCGTGCAAATTGTCTGGTCTATTAAAGGGTTCGAATGTAGAAAAGACCCTATCAACGCTGAAAATGATCATTCAGAAAGAGCAGTTCGACTTTGGCTTCCGCCCAACAACTCATCGGTCTCGTCAAGAGCCACGCAGAAGGGGACGCTGATCGTTTTTACGATCTGGCGATGCAACTCTCGGCAGCCGAAGAGCAGAAGGGACACACCCGGCTGGCTGAACAGTTGCGGCAGTGGGCTGAAGCGGGGCAAAAGCCGCCAGCAAAGCGAACCCCTGCAGTCACCGCTATCGCAACGCCTCGCGGCGATCTTGCAGAGTTTCTTGCCGCGTCCTATCCGACGGAGCGACTCGTCGATGTAATCTTACCGGATAGGATTGGGAGTGAACTGTCGCATCTCGTCTTCGAGACGCGTATGCGCGAAAAGCTCGAGGCAAAAGGCCTGAAGCCACGGAGGCGCGTTCTCCTCTCTGGTCCTCCCGGTACCGGCAAGACACTGAGTGCGTCAGCACTGGCCGGGGAGCTGCAGTACCCCTTATTTTCGGTCATGCTCCACGGTCTAATAACGAAGTTCATGGGCGAAACGGCGCAGAAATTGAAGATGGTCTTTGATGCCATCAAGACGACACGCGGTATCTACCTGTTCGATGAAATTGACGCTTTGGCTGCGGCCCGGGGCGGTGAGAACGATGTCGGCGAAGCCCGGCGGGTTCTGAACTCATTCTTGCAGTTCCTGGATGAAGACACAGGGCCTTCGATCGTCGTCGCCACTACAAACTTGCCGGGAATTCTTGACCGTGCCGTTCTGCGCCGCTTCGATCTCGTGTTGCCCTATGTGATGCCCGATGGTCCCGCCATCCGACAGGCACTCGAACGCCGTCTGATCGGTTTCTCGTTCAATCGAATAGGATGGAAGCGGGTGACGGATGTCGCCACTGGCCTCTCAACGGCCGATATTGTGGCGGCGGCGGAAGATGCCGCGAGACGTGCGGTTTTGAATGATACTGACAAGATTGCGACACAGGATTTGCTTGACGCCCTCGAACGCCGACGGTCGCTCCAAGATTTAGGGACCAATGACAATGGCACGAGAGCTTCCACACTTCCACCTTCGCAATCTAGGACAACCTCGCCCATTCCAGGCAAAAGGCCGGGGCGGGTCCAAAAGACCAAGTGATGTCCCCAATCGCGCTGCGCACGCCCAAGCGCTGCTTCAGGCCATCGACGCGTTGCCGGATATTCCGGCCACTGAGCTTCCCGGCGTTTATCTCGAAATCAGCTCCCGTATCGACGAGCGCCTGAAAAAGGATAGCCTAGACGCCAGTGGCCTTATGCTTCTCCGCATCGAAGATTTTCCTATTCCAGGTGGCGCCCAAGAGCGTGCGACGGTGTTTGCAACAGCCAAGGGTATTGAGAACCTGCGCAAAAAGGTCGACCAGTTTCGGACGGAAGACACGCCTGATCGCGAGAAAGATGGTGAATTCATCCCGGGCCGACCAAAGAATGCAGACTTGGTTCAAAGCGTCAATGCCATTACGGAAGCGGGATTGCGTGCCCTCTGGCGCAGCCCGCCGGGCAAGTTTCCCGCGGCGGATATTGCAGCAGTCTGGGAGGTTTGGCTCGAGCCCCAAATGACCGAGGCCTTCGTTGCAGCAGCGCCTATCTTTGGTGTGACTGTGGGCGCGGATCGGCTGGAGTTTCCCGAAGATACAGTGGTGGTCGTCCAGGCCGATCGCAATCAGCTTGCCCAAGCCGTCCGGCGACTGGGTGGCGTACGCGCACTTGCCGCTCCGACAATCACTGCAGATTTCTTTGACGGCTTGCCGGTGGCCGAACAGGCACAGTGGGTCGATGAGCTTTCAGGCCGGACCACCTATTCGGATCACCCCAATGCTGGCTACGTTACGCTCCTGGATACTGGTGTCAGTCGGGCGCATCCTCTGATTCAGCCGGCGCTTAGCGTGGATGACCGACATGCCGCAAATCCGGCTTGGGGATTGGAGGATGTGAAGGGCCATGGAACGCAGATGGGAGGACTCGCGCTCTTTGGCGATCTGACGCAAAAACTTCATCAGGCGAACCCAGTTATGGTCATGAACCGTCTGGAATCCGTCAAACTCCTGCCAGATGCCGGCATGAACCCGCATCATCTCCTAGGCGCGGTGACCAGGCAGGCGATCAATGCGGTCGAACAGGTTGGTCCCCGACGCCGTACTTTCACCATGACGACGACGACGGGTGAGGATACGCCGCACGACGGTGCCCCGACCTCGTGGTCGACGGAAGTCGATCAGCTTGCCGCCGGTGTTTCAGGTGGACTCAGACAGCAGCGCCTGGTGCTGGTTTCGGCAGGGAATACCGACAACTTCACCTTTGGTGCCGGAAACTACCTCGACCGATGCGATCACGAAGACAACGAGATCGAGTCGCCTGCCCAAGCGTGGAATGTTTTGTCTGTTGGAGCCTTTACCGAGAAGACTGTACTACCAAACGGAGACCCGGCCCAAGCGCTTGCACCATTCGGCGATCTATCGCCAGCTTCGAGAACTGCATCGTGGTCGTCCCATTGGCCGAACAAGCCGGACGTTGTCCTTGAGGGCGGAAACTGGGCGCTAAGTGCCATGCCTCCGCCAATGCGGCATGGATGGTTGTCGCTCCTTTCGACGCACCATAATTATCCGGTCCGATCTTTCACATTCACCTTCGACACCAGCGCTGCGACAGCGCTTGCAGCGAAGGATGTAACGGAACTCTGGTCGGATTATCCGACACTTTGGCCCGAGACAGTCCGTGGTCTCTATGTGTCTTCCGCGCGTTGGACTCAGCAGATGCGAGCACATTTGCCGGCCCAAGCGAACAAAGGTCAATACATGCCGCTTTTTCAGCGCTATGGATTTGGCGTTCCGGACATGGCCCGTGCCCGCCGCAGCGCGTCGAACGCGCTGACACTCATCGTGGAAGACACGATTACACCCTACGGAATCTCCGAAAAGACCGGCGGTGATGTCCACAATGAGTTGAAGCTCTTCGCCCTACCCTGGCCCGTTGAGGCTTTGCGCGCGCTCGGCAATGCCGACGTTACCTTGCGGGTGGCGCTAAGCAGCTTTATTGCTCCAAACCCGTCAGAAGCCTCACGCGGCGTTCGTTATCGCTACGCATCCCACAATCTGCGGTTCCAACTCAATCGCGCCGGCGAGAACGAAGCCCAATTCCTAGCTCGGATCAGCAAGGCGGCCGAACAGCCCGACGGTCCCGCAAACGACGAGGATGATCTTTGGGACTACGGTAGCAATCGGCGCCATGTCGGATCGCTGCACATCGATCAACTGACTTGCAAGGCATCAGATCTCGCAAGGCGAAACTTGTTGGCCGTTCACCCAGTCACTGGATGGTGGAAATCCAAAAAGCTTCTCGCCGAAGGTTTGCCTTCTGTGCGCTATGCATTAATCGTAGAAATCGATGCGGAAGGGTTGGACACCGAACTCTATGCCGAGGTTCAAGTAGCTGTCGGAGCCCTAATTGCCGCTCAAGCGGTTGTGCAAGTTTGACTCTATTGGAGACGCTGTGCAGCGCTTCCAATCTAGACAATGCGTCTACATCGGACCGCCTCATGCAATCGCCATTCGATCGCTCGACTGACCCAGGCATGAAAAAAGGGGAACCGTGATCCCACGGCTCCCCTTTCGGATCAGATCGTCTCCCCCTCGCGGGCCGATTAGGCGACCAAGGAGAGCCCCGCGCCCGCGTCCTGCGGCTGCTCACCGCTGTCGATGAACGGGATGATCGAGAAGGTCTGCCCGCCGCGCTGTTCTTCGTTCTGCACGGC
>ENA-ORDI01001900-ORDI01001900.1-marine-metagenome-genome-assembly--contig:-NODE-1900-length-10773-cov-4.939417_pt1 | contig 10773 bp, 8 predicted proteins | sample MGYA00248628_ERZ508525 | MGnify/ENA primary metagenome ERZ508525 (study PRJEB26195, sample SAMN05422138) | marine metagenome | isolation source: East of Porto Seguro, South Atlantic Ocean | place...
ACAACAAGAAGAACCGAAAAAAGCTGCAGACACCGTTTCAGCTTCGGAAAAGAAGAGCACAACCGAGTTTATGCCGAGTGCGAGGTTAGCCTTGCTCTCAGCCTTAAAATTAGTTTCCTGCAAAAATGTACCTGCGAAGATGGAAGATATTCATAAGCGTTTGCAGAAAACAAAAGATTTAAACATTGCTGACAGAAGGCTGCGTGACAAAAATAATGACAGCTTAATGCCGGTTGTTCACTTCGATTTCGATCAAGTAAAAATCAAACCGGATTATAGAAAACTTTTACGACAGCAGAGTTCCTGTGTATTGAAGGCACTGGTGGCACGCGGTGATATGATTGTGCAAATTGAAGGACATGCCGATGAACGTGGCAGCGATGAGTACAACTTGGCTTTGGGACATCGCCGGGCTAATGCGATAGCAAATTCAATCATGGCCTACCTTCCAGACTCTACACTTGCGCGTATCCTCAGTTATGGTGAAGAATTTCCGCTCGACAGTAAATCCGGCAAAAGTGCCTGGGACAAAAACAGGAGAGTAGAATTCACTTTATTGCTCAAACCATAAATACGTGAATGGATTTATTATCTCTCCCATTTACTACCGATTTCAGTAGTATTGCTTTCAGCGTACTTGCGGTACTTTTTGTCTGTTCGGTGATTGTCTGGATCACGCTGTTCATCAAGTTTTTGAGTCTCGTTCGGGTTAAATACCTACAGTCCCGTGCCTTGAAATATCTGGAGGGAAACAGGCGTGTGGACGAACTGCGCTTGCTCTTCGGCAAGATGCCAAAAAATCCGCTTCAGGAAATGTTTACCCTTGGCGATCGTGAACTGAAAAAGTTCCTGAAAGCAATTCCGGAATCAGACTATGGCCATCGTAGAGAATTGATGGACAGGCTGGAACGCATGCTTGAAGCACGTATTTTGCTGGCAGAAAAAGATTTAAACGCCGGCCAAGCTCTGCTGGCAACAATTGCTGTTACTTCGCCGTTTATCGGTTTATTTGGTACAGTCATTGGCGTGATCAACACTTTCCTGAGCATTTCGGAACTAAATTCAGTTGAGCTTTCTGTCATCAGTCCAGGCATAGCCGAGGCGCTGGTTGCAACTGCCGCAGGACTTTTCACCGCGATCCCGGCGACGTTAGGTTACAATTTATTTCGTGCGACAATTCGAGGAATGACTGAGACAATGGATTATTTTGCACTTCAACTGCTGGAACACCTCCAACAACATTTGTTACCTAAAAAATGAGAAAATTTAGACATGCCCGTCGATTGCGTGGGGAATTGATGTCTGAAATCAACATCACACCTTTTGTTGATGTCTTGTTAGTACTCCTTGTTTCCTTTCTAATTTCCGCTCCGCTGCTGACACTCTCCCTGCCGATTCAACTTCCTAAAGGTAAAATGGAGGAGCGTCTACCGGCTTATGAAAAATCTATTCTCGCGGTTGTAAACAAACAACTGCAAATTGCAATTCGCGATGAGGTTTACTCACTTAAAAGCCTCTCAAATTCTTTGACAAAAAATTCAACAATTTGGGAGCAAAAACTGCCTGTTTACCTGCAAATGGATGAGCAGGTACACTACGGTGTTTTGATGGAATTGATGCTGTTGTTTAAAAACGCGGGATTCCCACAAGTTGGACTGGTTTTTAAAAGAGATTCCCAGTACTAAATTCACCTTCAGGCTAAAAAACAAAAACAGCCTCCACCCAGAACTACCCGATGAAAATAATGATGGTTGCCGGAGAAGTTTCCGGAGATGTTCATGGTGCAGGACTGATCCGTTGCTTAGGCCAAAATAATGAAAATATTGATTTTTTTGGCATCGGTGGTTTGAAGATGTTAAGAGAAAATTTTCGTCCGTACTTTATGCTGGACACATTGCAAACACATGGTTTGGTTGAGGTAATAAGACATCTTCCGCGGCTGTATCAAACTCTCTGGAGAATGCGTGATGCCTTGAAAGAAGAACGTCCGGACGCATTGATCTTGATTGATTATCCAGGTTTCAATCTCAAACTCGCTGTGTATGCAAAACAGCTAGGGATCCCGGTAATTTTTTTCAACAGCCCTCAAATCTGGGCCTGGCGCAAAGGCCGATTAAAAACCATCAGACGTGTGGTGGACAAGATGATTGTGCTTTTTCCTTTTGAAGAAAAAATTTATCAGCAAGCCGGTGTTGATGTCAGCTGGGTTGGACATCCTCTGCTGGATCAAATAAACAACGAAAATGACAGCGAGACATTCCGTAAACAGTATGGATTGCGGAACGATATTCCGCTCCTGGCTATCGCGCCCGGAAGCCGCCCCAGCGAAGTGCGGAGACATCTGCCGACATTACTGAAAGCTCTCAAGCAAATTCAAAATAAAGTCGGTGAGATAAACTGTATTCTGCCGGTTGCGGAATCCCTGAATTTTAAAGATGTTGAAAAAGATGTAAAATTAGCTAAAGTTCCGGTCACCTTGATTCCGGAACATTTTATTGAATCAATTCAAGCTTGTGATGCGGCCGTTGTCGCCTCCGGAACGGCCTCCCTGCAAACCGGACTTGCACTGAAACCTTTCGCGATTGTTTATCGGGTCGCACCACTGACTTTCCGGATCGCGCGTTATCTGGCAAATACTAAATATATTGGTCTGGTCAATGTTTTAGCAGAGAAAGAAATTGTACCTGAATTATTACAGAACGATTTCACTGTCAGCAAAGTCACGGAAACTACTGTTCGTCTCTTGCAGGATAAAGTATATCGTGACAGAATGATCGACGAGTTGAAATCAATTCGCGGCAAATTGGGCGAATCCGGAGCATACGACAAAGCCGCGCGCTGCATTGAAAATATGCTTTGTTGACAATATCGATTGACTGAACGTAATTCAAATAACTAAACCTGAAACTAAATAATTCTAACACTCGATGAAATCCGCCGATTCATTACTCAAAACTAAAAACATAGCCCATCACCTGACACAAACTTTATCTGCGGTAGAAGCTGTAAAGCAGCTGTTTGAGGTGGAAATGGGAATTGATCAGACGGTTGTGCGGCGGTTGTTAAGTGAAGCACTGCACCGTGGTGGCGATTTTGCCGATATTCATTTTGAGTACAGCACTCGTAATTCTGTGGTAATGGAGGATGGAATAATCAAAAATTCCGCAGTCGCGGTCGTTTCCGGAGTTGGAATTCGTGTTGTACAGGGTGACCAAACCGGCTACGCCTACAGTGAAGATTTTGACTTGAAGCCCATGCTGCACGCGGCACGGACCTCCGCCGCAATCGCTTCCGGTGGAGGGGTTTCACTGGAAGAAGGATTTCGCTTCAACGAATTGATTCCACAAAATTATTATCCTGTACTGGAAACTGTTACTGATTTGGAACTGGTACAAAAAATAGAAATGGTAAAGCGCACCGAAGCTGTTGCTAAAGACTATGATGAAAGAATAATTCGTGTAACTGTCTCGATGATGGATGCCCTCAATCTGACGCAGGTTGTGACTTCTGAAGGTCATGTTTTACGTGACACCAGACCCATGTTCCGCATGAATGTACATTGCGTTTCTCAGGAAGGTGACAATATTCAAAATGGATCGTCCGGAATTGGAGGACGAGTTGGTCTCGATTATTTAAAACAGGCAGATCATGCACGGATTTTGGGAGAGCAAGCTGCGGCTGAAGCAATTTTGCTTTTAGGCGCAAAGCAGGCACCTTCCGGTTTAATGCCGGTAATTTTAGGGCCGGCGCAATCCGGAATTTTGCTGCATGAAGCAGTCGGACATCCACTGGAAGCAGATTTTAACCGCAAAGGATCTTCTGCGTACAGCGGAAGGATTGGCGAAAAAGTTGCTTCCGAATTGTGTACAATTTACGACTGTGGAACCATTCCACACGAAAGAGGAGCGATTAATTTTGACGACGAAGGTGTGCCCTCCGCAGAAAATTTATTGATCGAAAATGGAGTTTTACGGAATTACATGCACGACCGGATTAGCGCAAAACACTTCCGCACAAATCCCACCGGAAACGGTCGACGCGAATCATACGCGCATTATCCAATTCCACGCATGACTTCAACTTATTTGGCTAATGGCAAATCTGATCCGGAAGAAATAATTGGTTCCGTAAAAAAAGGCGTTTATTGTCAGGAATTTAGCGGTGGTCAGGTTGATATTTCTAATGGTGATTTTGTCTTTGTACCAACTGTTGCCTGGTTAGTAGAGGATGGCAAAAAAACTGTGCCGATAAAAAATTTCACCTTAATCGGAAATGGTCCTGATGCAATGTCAAAAGTCAGCATGGTCGGCAACGATTTTGCCATGAGTGAAGGTATATGGACTTGCGGCAAGGAGGGTCAGAGTGTTCCTGTAGGCGTTGGACTGCCAACTGTGCTTGTTTCAGAAATGACTGTTGGAGGTATGTAAGCTGTCACCAAAGGATGATTTTACCTTAAGTAGATTATTTATTTCACCTTGTCTTGCTCTTCAGTCTTTGTTTGCTCTTCAGCCTGTACTTGATCTTCAGTCTTTACATGATCTTCTTACTTTACTTTGTCTTCACTCAAATTAGAAATCTCACAACTTATTGCCGCAAGTTCCAGATGGTCCATGATATGTTCCTCAATCAGCGATTTATAATTTAGTTTTGCTTTAGAATCAGCTTTTGAACCGTCTGTACTCAGCTCATTTTTTTCGAGAAAGAGATCAAGTTGTTCAGTTAAATGAGTTATTTGGGTTGTTAATTTCAATAATTGCGCAGAGGCTCTTATCCATTTTAATGAATAATCCGCCATTTGTGTAAGATTTTCATGGTATGTATGTTCATCCTCTGAATTCATCCCTAAAAGTCCCCCTAAACCTAAAGAAGCAACTTTATCACCCATCCTTTCAAAGAAAGATTGCTTACTTTTAAAGATCTCAAACAAATCAAAATTAATTATCTTTTCCTCACTTCCTGCTTTGACAGGACGTCTCAATTCTTTTAATTTCAATAAACGCCGTTTAACATCTTTTAAAATTCTGTTCCTCGATTTTTTCAGCGCTTCATAGGCACTTTCGTCATCAATATGAAATTTTTCAATTTTATTTAATTCCTGCATTACCATATTCAACTTTGCTTTAAGTTTTTTTAAAGCTTCTTCTTCGTTCACAATTTTACTGACATTTTGGTCTTTCTGATTTTCTTTGCGTTCCTCTTGTTTGCTGATTATGGTTTTTTTACGTAAGGCAACTCTTACCGGAAATGAATCTTTGGTAACATTCCAGGAATTAAAAAAAACAACATCGACTTTCTCAAAATCAACCGCATTAAAAACGAAATCACCAATATTTGCTTTTGCAAATTCGTCAGTTGCATGTTCTTTACGAAATTCAACAATCTTTTTTGAAAGCATTCCTGTTGACATGTAAGAGAGCACCTTGCGATTGAAATCAAGCTTAACTAATCCATCCTGTGTACGCTTATCCATATTATCAATAATCATCACATATATCAGACCCTTCATCAGATCTTCTAAGACTGCAACACCAGTAATTTTTTCAATTGCCGTACCGAGAATATAACCGATGCCTTGATAATAGGTTGTTTCAACATGAGATATTTTTTCTTCAAGTCGTTTAATCAAGTCTTTATATTTATGCATAATTTGCTGGTTTCTACGTAAAACAGCTTCAGTCAATGCAAACTTTCGATAATTTGGATTTTTTAAGCGTTCCTCACATGAATTATGTACCTCTTTGTAGCGATCAATTAATTTGCTAAGTACTTCAGAATTAGTTGAAGTCAATTTATCCAGTTCCAATTCAGGTACACCTAGTACACGAAAAAGCAAGTCTACACTGCTCTCATCAGGTGTTGCACCTTTAGGAATATCTCCACTATAATTTAAAATCCAATGAAATTTTTTCTGCTTTTCTTCAGGATATTCTAATCCTTCAATGGCCACTGTAACATCTATTTCCACTAAGCGATTCACCAAAGTTTTCATACAACTTTTGAGTAAATCCTTGCTTAGAAGCAGTAATATTTGTTTTTCGTTTACCGGCCCAGCTGTTTGGGCAAGTTCATTCTGTGCTTGTTCTTCCATTTAGCATTACGCGTCATCGAGGTGAAAATGCTTCATTTTTTCTTTAGTCAGTATTTTTCGGTCATCGAAAGTAGCTTTGAGTTTAGCAGCACTTAATTTTAGTTGCATATACTCATCTGTTCCTTCTATTAGTTTGCCTTCAGGATCATAGTTGTCCAAAAACTTCATATACTGTGCGGCTGACTGGAGGTCATTAAAGTAGATATTGATCTGAAATAATAATAAACAAACATGAATCAATACAATACCTTTTAGATTTTCAAATATTGGTACCCAAAGATCGACAACCTTTTTAAGGTTTTCCTCTGCTTTGTCCCTCTCCTTGCTTTCCATCAGCAATTCTGCTTGAACCATCAACATTGAAGTTTGCTTGCGAAGTACTTCTCCCTTTTTTTGATCGTCTGTAACAAATCTTGCCTGTTGTTCTAAGCTTGCAATTGCCATATCATAGGAAAGGAGTCCCAGCTTTGTGTCTCGATCTTCACCATAAAATTTATCTGCCGCTGCTTCTGCTTTTTTGAGTAAAGGTGCAACTTTCTCTTCCCATCCTGTTGAAAACTCCTCAACAGAAAAATCCGGATTATCTGTTTTTTGACGTTTAAAATGCTCTTTGTCGTTACTCGAAAATCCACATTTAGAACAAGATGAAACTTGGATTAGATTAAAATCACAAAAATCCAATTTACCTACACTCCTCACAAAAGAAGAAACACCAAAAATGTTTGTCTCTGTAATCATGCTTTTGGAGTGCAGGACATAGAATTTGATTGAGGAGTTATCACAGATAAAACAACTGACATAACTACCTAAAAGTGAATTTTTAGCTGTCTTAAAAAAACCGCCGTCAGAAACAACAGCATAATTTTCGGGATGTATCAATTGTAACATTCCATGATATTCAGCTAATTTTTGTTCAAAAGTAGCTCTCACCATGTAACGTCCTTCATCATATTTTACTGGATATTGCTTCAACATTTGACAGGAAATCACTTCCCAGTATGCATCATCTCCTACGGTAGGATTATCTGACTTAACTGCTTTGCAGACTTTAAGTCTGATTTTAACTCTAGGCATCAAAGCTTTACCGAAACGGAATGAAAATCCTGTTTCGTCAATGTTTGTCAAACCCACTTTAACTTTATGATTTGCAGTTTCTATAATTCCTTGAGGCAAATCCTTTTCGAGTAGAGCACGTGCGCTTTTCCAAAATTTTGTCAAAATTTCATTATTGAATCCTAACAACCTTCCGGACAAGAGGAAAAATCTAATTTCTTTTGTGTCTAAATGAGCATCTGCTACCATCAGTTGTGCCAAATATTTGAGCATCAAAAAAGCCTGTTTTGGATCGATTGCCAATGGGCTCATTTCAGGAGTTTTGCCCTCTTTGATCACGTTCATGATTTTGCTTACTTCTTCTTTGTCTTCCATAAAATTTATTGCCTCACGCAAAAAATTCATTTCAGACTGATCGGCACGTCCATCAGCGACTACCATTCCGGCAATTGAGTGCGCAAACCACTTTTTTTCTGCCGATGACATTTCCTCTACATTTGGTAACTGCATGATTTTATATATTTAATTTTAAATTACTGACTACTGTTCAGAAACCGTAGCTCAATCCTATCAAATAAGCTGTGGAACCTAGACGCTGATCTGAAGAACCACTGCCGCTGGCGCTGTCAATAGTCAAAATTCCGGCTTCTGTCCAAAAGTCTGCTGATATTTCCAAGCCCATCCGGAATTCACTCACCAAAGAATTTCCCAATTTGCGCTGACTGTCAAGGACAAACTCCGTTTTTGCCAGCCCAAGTCCGGCGCTGATTTTCCATGCTTCAGAGAGAGAATGCTGCGTTTTTACCAATACTCCAAGATGACTTGTATTGGACTGTGAACGGTTTTCACTGGGACCAAACATCTTAAATGATTGTTCTGAAAACAGTCCTTTTACTCCCCAGCGGTCACTGTACCACCACTCGCCCCAATAAACACGATTGCTCAGTTCGAGTTGATTCCGGAATGCGCTGTAATGTGGGTTGCTTAGTATAAGCAAGTCTAATCCTGCTTGCCAAGTCGGAAATTTCCTGCCGACTCCGCCAAAAATAGTCGCAGGTGCCGCATACTTTTCGTCGGTCAAAGGTGAGATGAGTGCTTGAAGATTTTTTATCTTCACCGGTGTGGCTGCGTCAGCGGTACTTGCCAGGATGATACTTGTAAATGCTAATAGGAATCCTCCATATTTCAGCACAATTTTGATTTTCATTTATTTCTTGGAATTTATGGAAAAATATTTTTTTTAAAACAGATTTTTGTGTTCTTTGTGACTCTGTGGTTAAACACTTTTTGTGATGTTTTAGTTTTTACAGGTTCAACATTAGCAATCAAGACTCCGGATTCCAGGCCGGTTTGCGTTTGCTGAAAAAGGCGTCGATACCTTCCTTGATTGATTCCGATTCCCAGGCATTTGCCAATTTCTCTATAGTTGCACTGCGAACATCATCCGGTTCTTTACCGCGTATTTCCGCAATGAGACGCTTCGTAGCAGAAACTGCTTCCGGAGCACAGCGCAAAAGTTCCGAAATTTCTTTTTCAATTGCTTCATCCAGTTTTTCCGCAGAAACAGCCTTGGCAATTAAACCTAAATGAACGGCTTCTTCGGCAGCAAAACTATGCGCGTTGAGCATCACCCGCCGTGCGTTTGAGGCGCCGATTCGACGTAAAACATAGGGTGATATAGTAGCCGGAAGCAAACCCAGCAAAACTTCAGTCAAAGAAAATAGTGCGTCTTCAACCGCAACCGCAATGTCACAACAGGCAATCAGACCCACAGCGCCGCCAAAAGAAAGTCCGTTAATCCGACCGATCAACGGCATGTTGAGTCGGTCCAGCTCCCCAAGCATTTCTGATAATTCGGTGGCTTCCGTAATTCTATTCTCACGATTTTGACCTGTTATTTTCTTCATCCAGCGTAAATCAGCGCCTGCGCAAAAAGACTTTCCGGCACCGGTAATAATCACCGCCCGTACCTCGGAATTGACGTTTAATTCCGCAACTACCTGGCGCAGTTCCCGGATCATTTCCAGGCTCATTGCATTGTGAACATCCGGACGGTTAAGCGTCAAGGTAGCGATTTGACGTTCATCAATCGTTAAAATTATAGTTTCAAAACCCATCTTAGCTGTACTGAAAAAAGTTAAACTTAAAAAACGCTATTATCCACATTCCGGAAATAACGGCAAGTTTTTGCTGGATTAAGATTTTTTTTGGAGCTTAAAAAATCCGTTTCGAGCCTTCGTCCCGCTCAAGAAGAGCAGAACGAAGGTCGAAAAAAAGGGGGGATTATTCCAGGGTAGGAGATGGTTTTGTCGGCTGAGAACCGAAATTGGTGGTGAAGTTTGAAATGCTCTCCAGATTATTGGTAATGCTTGCTCCGGAACCGTCAAAGGTTGTCGTGGAATAGGACGAGTTGTCAAAATCACAGGTATTTGTGGGAGCAAAAGTAATATTGTCCTGAATAGATTTCCAGACATTGGCAGTGCTGTCATAACTCAACTGCTGCCTTTGTACTTTTGCTACACCCGTTTTGCTGTTGCCCGGCCCTGCCCAGTTGCAAATCATCCGGTCAATATTCGTGGACCGGTAGCTGCCGTTGTCTGGATGTGGATTGAAACCAAAATATGCGTCTCCAGTTTGATTGTCAGAACTATTGGAAACAGTTTTGATGTTGAAAGTTCGGGTGTAGCCGTCACTTTTTCCGGCCTGCCAGGCATAGCCGATTTTGCCGAAGCCGTTCGAATCTATATTCGCGCGAATCACATTGAAGTCCGCACACCAACCGGCACTTGAATTATCAGCACTTGATGTCCCACGAACTTCACCGTCTGAACCAAAAAATTCTGTCTTTGTCATGCTGTTTTCGAACTTGGCTTTTATGGCTCTAAAACTGACATTGTCCGAAGTATTTTTATAAGCCACAGAAGTTACAACGTCGTAGGCGTCTGAACCACAATTCATGTCAGTCGCACTTACTCCATCCTGCCACATTTGAATCAAACCTTCACCAGTAGCGGCGCTGGATGTGGAATCATTATCTGGAATATGCTGGAACTTAATTATGAAATTCTGTTGAGTGCTGTTATAGGTAAAACTGCCGGTAAGTTTTGATGTATATTTAATCTTGCTGTTGCTTGCAACCGTGGTACGTTCAAGTGTCGCGGAAGAAATGGACATACTTCCACGCTTGGACAACTGTGTTTTTGCGACAGATGCGGTTACGTCCAACGCTCCACCGTCAACAGTCGGTCGGCTTAGACCGTCATTCTTTGCCGCACAAATCATCATTGCGGTGATGCCCATTGCCAAATCAACTTTTCTTCCAACTTTATCCATCAACAAATTCATCTGTCCTACAGAACATGCTTCCTGGGTTGTATTGTTGTTGTAAGCTGTCCAGATTCCCAGATCACCTGTGGGTAGGGTACCGTTATCACCCTGGTTCAATGGATCATTCGAGGCATCATAGTTCGGATGTACGACATACGCCAAGTCAGGCCCGTAACAACTGACATATTTGCTGCTTCCACCCTTCATTTTCTTGGGGATTGCCTTATGGCACTGACCGATGTCAGTGGAATTCAGAACTGCCTTCAGTCTGGCAACCTTGTCTTTATGTTTTTTTGGATCGTTGT
>ENA-ORDI01001903-ORDI01001903.1-marine-metagenome-genome-assembly--contig:-NODE-1903-length-10766-cov-3.531387_pt1 | contig 10766 bp, 11 predicted proteins | sample MGYA00248628_ERZ508525 | MGnify/ENA primary metagenome ERZ508525 (study PRJEB26195, sample SAMN05422138) | marine metagenome | isolation source: East of Porto Seguro, South Atlantic Ocean | place...
TTAAAGGAAATTGGATTGTTTCCAAAGATTTTAAGTTTAAATTATTTCCTAAATTGAAAATATAGAAATCTCCTAATTTTGTATTGTTCTGACTCATTGGAGCGCTTACCGCTCTGCTGCTCAAAAAATCTCTACTAACTCCCACCTGGTTTAAAACTCCCTCAACAACATTAATATTTAAACCTAACAAATTAATATTAGAATGATTTACTATTTCAGCATCTACGCTTAATATTGCGTTAGTATTGTCTGTGTTTAACTCTAGCTTATAGATTGGTTTCCAACTAAAACCGGAACTCAGATATGTCAATTCAGCATTTACACTTTTTTCTTCATTAGAAAAAATTTCCCAAAAAATCTCAGGAGTAAATTTATTTGAGATATTATTCAATTTTAAATTTAAGTATTCAATATTCGATCTTTGAAACACCATTAAGCCTTTATTGGTATTAATGGAAACACTGGAACCATTCACATCAAGAAGAGTTCCTTGAATTACTGAATTACCTGTTGGTTTCACTTCTACTTGTGAACCAATATTATTTTTTAAATACACATCACTCGAGTTAAAATTCCGATTCATTGTTTGAGATAAAATTTGTACCCCTTCTAAATCAAGATTTGGTGAATCAAATACAATATTAGGAGATAAATTAGTAAATCCTACTACGTTTCTACCGCTTTTTAAATTCCAAGTAATAGGTTCTTTTAAGGTTGCAAAACCGTCTTTATAAATGGTAATGGTCCTATTATTTTGAAAATCACTAGCATTCTGAGAAAGCGCAATACCAGTAAACAATAGCAATATTAACAACTTTTTCATTTTAACATCGCAATATTGTCAATTATTTTATCTCTTTCAACAATAAAATCATTCAATTTACTTTTTTCATTATTCACAATATTTTCAGGAGCTTTACCAATAAATGATTTATTCTTTAATTTCTTCTCAATAGCATTAATGAAATCTTTCACTTCATTAAGTCGTTTAGTAAGTCTTTTAATTTCAGAATCAGTATCTACCAAATCTCCGAGTGGAACATAAGCAACACATTTTTTACAAATTCCCACAGCAGATTTCTTTGGTTTTTTAATATTTAAATCTATTTTATTTTGAAATTCCAAGAGTGTATTACCCTGATATATAGAAAGCAAGCCGAAACCAGATATCCATAATAAAATATTTAAACTAACTATAGCTAATATATATTTTTTGTTCACTTCAGAATTGAATCCTTAAATGTAGTAAATGAAATTTTTAATACTTATAATTATATCCTATCTATATAGGCAATTTATAATATTTTTATGAATAATGATTTAAGAACTTATTTAAATAAAAGGATTTTCGTATTACCTGAATGGCTTGCAGATCATTTATATCGCACTGCTAAATTAGCTGTGGAATTAGCACAATATTATAAAGAAGATATACAAAAATGTGAATTGGCAGCTTTGTCACATGATATTGTTAAGCATTATGATAATAAGGATCTTTTAAAAATTGTGTCAAAACAGAACATAGATTGTTTAGATTTTGAAATAAAAAATCCTAATGTATTACATGGCCCTGTAGCTTCTCATTATATTCAGGATTATCTTGATGATACTGTCATATTTGAATCTGTCAGATGGCACACCTCAGGGCATTACACATTCAATAACATAAGTAAAATAGTATTTTTATCAGATAAAGTAGAACCATATAAAGTAACTAATAGGCCAGAATTAAATGAGGTCAAGAAATTAGCTTTAGATGATTTAGATCAATCAATTATAAAATACTTTGATATTCAATTTGATTATTTCGAATCTAAGAAAATACAAATCCATCCTGAATCTATAAAATTTTATGAAAGTTTAATTTAATATTTTTGTTATTTTGATTGACAGCTGATTTTTGTTCATTTTAATCACGCAATAACTCGCAGGAATGATAAATTCAGAATAACCTTGACCAGGATTGATAAATGTCACCCCTTTGTATACTTCTATATGAGAGTCATGTGTATGTCCAAATAAAATATATTGAGGTTTAATATTTTTAAAATGATTTAAAATAAGTTCGTAATCTATAGGAGGAGGTCCTCCCCAATAAGGATGAATTACTCCGAAAGTTATATCATTTATCTGAAATATTTTTTTCATGGGCAAAGATTCTCGGATTTCTTTAGGATCAGAATTTCCATGAACTAAAATAGATTGTTTCGCATTTTTCTTTATACCATTTATTACGTTTTCTGAAGTAATATCACCACAATGTATAACCAGATTAGCATTTGATATTTGTTTTTTAATTTCATTATGGAGTTCATTATACGATCGTTGATGTGTATCAGAAATTACAAGGATATTTTTAATATTATTTAATTTAATCAATTTAATCAGTATCTGCAAGCTCAGATATAAACTTAGAATCAAATCCCAATGATTTTAATATTTCTTCTGTATGCTCTCCTAAATCTGGAGCAGCACGATCAATAGATAATGGAGTTTCTGACATTTTTAACAGAGGGCCTACCATTTTAATTTTTCCCAATACTGAATGGTCTATATTTTTTACTAGATCATTTTCAATTATCTGTGGATGATCAACTAATTCTTCAACAAAGTTTACAGGGCCTGCTGGTACCCCGGCTTTAACAAAAATATCAAGCCAATCTTTGACTGTTTTCTTTTTCATAAGGGATTCAAATAAAGGTACAAGTTTTTCATTAAATTCATATGTTTCATCTGAGTATGGGTCATAATTTTCTTCAAATCTTATATCATGAATTTTATGTACATCAGCAAATTTCTTTCTAAGTGTTTCACTCAAACATGCAACTGCTATAATTCCGTCTTTTGCCTGATATGTTCGATAGTAGTGGTTATGAACAGTCTTATTGCTTAATTTTTGATATTCTTTAAGAATGTTTTCATAAGATTCTCCTGATTCTCTCATTTCTGTTAATTTATTTTTAAAATCAGACCTGATTTCAGAATCAAAAGTTTCAGATTCAAAAAATCTGCCATTTTGTACATTTAATGCTGATGCTAGTAATGTTGTTTCAATTTTTTGTCCTTTTCCTGTTTTTTCTCTATGGTAAAGTGCAGCACATATACTCCATGCCATTCCTAATCCTGTAGTATAATCAGCAACTGCAGTAGATTGTATTTGTTGAGGTACTCCATTACTTACTTTATTTTCGGCTGCCATTAAACCGCTCACAGCTTGGGCAATTAGATCATATCCAGGTCTATGGCTATCAGGTCCAGATCTTCCCCAGGCTGTATTCTCGCAATAAATTAATTTTGGATTATATTTTTTTACAGTTTCATAATCCACTTTTAGTTTTTCAGGAACATCAGGCCTTGAATTTATTATCATTACATCAGAAATTTTACAAAGTTTTTTAACAATCTTTTGTGATTTAGGGTTTTTTAAATCTATTGTCATTCCTTTTTTACCCCTATTAAGAGCGAAAAAAGATCTTCCATAACCTGTTATTCCCGGTATTATTTCAAGCGCATATCTCCATGGATCACCAGTGGGTGGTTCTATTTTTATTACTTCAGCACCCATATCGCTAAGCATTGAGCCTGCAAAAGGCGCAGCAATAATTTGACTAAATTCTATTATTCTTATGCCTTCTAATGCGCCAGCCATAAATTATTGCCTTGTTCTTATATAATTATCGTTTTATTATGAGATGATCTTAAAGATATAATAACAAAAATTCAAGTTAAAAATTAGTTTGTAGGAGTAAAAATGAATAATAATAAAACTGCAATCATTACTGGAGCAGGCACAGGAATTGGAAAAGGAATTGCATTAAAATTTGCAGAGAGTGATTTTAACCTAATTCTAGCAAGTAGAAATGTTGATAATTTAAATAAAGTTAAAAAAGATTGTGATTTACTTAATAATGATTCTAGTTATGTAATTCAGACAGATATTACTGATGAAAAAAGCGTTGATAATTTATTTTCAGAATCTAAGTCAAAGTTTGGCAAAATTGATGTTTTGATAAATAATGCAGGAGTATTTGACGGCGGGGCTATAGATGAAATCTCAGTTGAAACTTGGGATAAAGTTATTAGCGTGAATTTAAGAGGAGCTTTTTTATGCCTTAGGCAGGCTATGAAATTAATGAAATCTCAAAAATATGGAAGGATAGTTAATATTGGTAGTATTTCCGGGCAAGTTCCAAGATTACATTCTGCACCATATACTACTTCCAAATTTGGATTAACAGGATTAACAAAGGCAGCTGCATTAGAAGGTAGAGATTTTAATATAGTTGTTTCAATAGTACATCCTGGTAATGTAATTACTGAATTAAGAGCTAACAGAGGAGAGGATAAAGATATAGAGCCAATGATGGAAGCTCAAGATATTGCAGAATTGGTATTTTTAACTGTAAATCTTCCTTCAAATGTAAATTTGTTAGAGAGTGTAATGTTACCAAACACACAGCTTTATGTAGGAAGAGGATAAACTATATTAATTCATCTAATTGTGATTGTATTTGAATTGCATTTTTGTCATCAAATCCCGGAAAACTTATAACTAAACATTTTCCATTTTTTAACCATAAAAACAATGTTGAATGTTCTTTTAACCTAAATATACTTTTGGGGATAAGAAACAATCCATATATTAAAGGGATAATCCCTATAATAAAGAAAATTGTTTGAAATATATTGTTAAGGAAAGGCATTAATGATATAGCTATTAAAATACTGAGCCCAATAGTTAAATACTTTATTCCTTCTTTAATTAGATTTTCTTCTCCTTGATGCATTATGATTTCAATGTTATGTATTTCAGAGAAAGATACTTCTTTTTTCTTTGAGAATATATTTTTGTTTGAAGTTTTTCCTGTAATTACTCTTTGATTTGTTAACTTACATATTGAGGTATCAACAAGGATTTTTTCATTTTGATTTAGATTCATGTTATTGAAATTTACTTTTAAGACATAATTGTAATATAAACTTTATATATCTGTAAGTTATAATTCAAATAATATGAAAGCAAATTTACATATTGCTATAGATGGCCCGGCTGCATCTGGTAAAACAGATACAGGCATATTACTTGCCAAAGAATTAGGGATATCATTTTTGGATACAGGATTAATGTACAGGGCAATAACTTATTATTTTATCAAGTCACAAATAGATGAAAATAATATTCAGTGTATTGATAAAGGTATTTTTGAAAATATAAATATCCAAGTGCCTGATAGCCAAAATGTGATTTTAAATAACATTGATATTTCAAACATGATATTTTCTGATGAAGTTAATAATAAAGTTTCTATATATGCTGGAATTCAAAGTGTTAGAGAAAATCTTGTAATGAAACAGCAATTAATTGCAGAAAATAGTGATATTGTTATGGTAGGAAGAGATGTAGGTACTGTTGTGTTACCTAAGGCAAATTTTAAATTCTTTTTAGATTGTAGTTTAAATGCAAGGGCTATTCGTAGAATGCATCAAAGTGACAAAAAAAAATTTGTAAATGAAAAAAACAAGATAAATTATAGAGATTTACTGGATAAAAATAGAGAAATATCTCCATTGATACCTTCTGATGATGCTGTTATTGTATTCAACGATCATATTAATTTGAAAGAAACTGTAAAATTAATAAAAGATATTGTTTTAAATTAAATGTTAGACTTAAATAAAATATGTAATTTTATACAACTAAAATCCCTTAATACTTTTGCTGATTTTCATATTAAAGGCATTAATAATATACCCATTAATGGACCTTTGATTTTTGTTGCTAATCATCAGGCTTATGTAGATCCAAGTTTAATTAGTGCTATATCCCCCAGGAAAGTTAATTTTGTTGCTAAATCTGAGATATTTAAATTTTTACCTGTTGCTATTTTTCTTAAATCTTATGGAGCTCATCCTATTAAAAGAAACAGATTAGATCTTAATTTTTTTCGATGGGCAATTAAGATACTTAATAAAGGCGAAGCTTTATGTTTGTTTCCAGAAGGTACAAGATCAGATGGTGTTTTAAAGAGAGGGTTACCGGGTATAGTTCATTTAGCAGTAAGAACTGGTGTGAATATAATCCCTGTAGGAATTGAAGGTACAAATAAAAATCCAGGAGCAAGTGGTGTACTATTTCCAACAGGAAAAATAATCGTTAAAGTAGGTAAAGTTTTTAAATTCGAAAAATCAAATGAATCTTTAAACAGAGATACTGTAGATGCTATTTTAGATAAAATAATGAATAATATAGCTGAATTAATTCCTTCTGATATGAGAGGAATATATAAATAATTAATATTTATTAAACAATTATCAATTAAAATGTTTTTTTATTAGGATAGATAATGTGTGGAATAGTAGGAAATATAACAAATAAACCTATAAAAGATTTGTTAATTAATGGTTTAACAGAGTTAGAATACCGTGGTTATGACAGCGTAGGGATAGCAACTATTGGATCTGATAACAAAATTTCAATAATTAAAAATAAAGGTAAAATTAAAGATTTTGCGAATAAATATCAAAATAAATCATTACAAGGTAATTTGGGCATCGGACATACAAGATGGGCTACTCATGGAATACCTTCTGAAACTAATGCTCATCCAATTTATGATTCTGATAAAAAATTGGCAGTTGTACACAATGGGATTATAGAAAATTATCTAGAAATTAAAAAAGATTTAATTAAAGAAGGATTTGAATTTTTCACTGATACCGATACTGAATGTATTGCAAATTTAATTTCCTCATTTTTAAAAAAAGATTACACAATGATTGATTCTATAACTAAGACATCAGAGCGTATTATAGGCCATGCTGCTGTTTTAGTTATTTCTGAGTATTTCCCATCAACTATTTTCGGATTTAAAAAAGGTTTTGCAGGCTCGATTTTAGTAAGTAAGAATAATGGTGAAATTTCTATCTCCAGTGATATGCAGGCACTGGGTTTTGATGTAGGTGATTATGTGGTTTTAGAAGATAATGAAATTTTTTTAGCTAATAGTAACAAAGTGGAAATATATACTGATAAAAAACTTATTTCCAAAGAATGGAAGAAAATTAATGAAAAATCTGAATTAGTAACTAAAGGGAAATACAAGTATTTTATGGAAAAAGAAATTCATGAGCAACCAAACCTGTTTTCGGATAATTTTAGTGGAAGAATAGATTTTGTAAATAAATCTATAAGTTTTATTGATGAAATTAATAAAATTGATTTACGTAAATTTAAAAGAATACATTTGATTGGTATGGGTTCAAGTTATAATGCTTGTTTACTAGGTAGCTATTGGATAGAAAAAATAGCTAAAATACCTACTGTTTGTAGTAATTCATCTGAATTCAGATATAGAGATCCTGTCATTGAAGAAGGTACTTTAATTATTCCAGTTTCTCAATCTGGAGAAACTGCTGATACACTTTCAGCATCCCATTTAATGAAACAGAGTGGGTACGATCAATTATCTATTGTTAACGCTAAAAATACTGAACTTGACAGAATTACTAATAATTCAATTTATATGAGAGCAAATAAAGAAATTGGAGTAGCATCCACTAAAACTTTTATGTCTACTTTACAGATATTATTTACAATAGCTTTGTATTTAGCTCAAAATTCTAATTCGAAATTGATAAATAATAAACTTTTTGATGATTATAAAAATATACCAAACTACATGAATAATATTTTGGATAATTCAGAATTAATAAAAAAAATTTCAAAGAAATATTCTGAATATTCTAATTTTTTGTATTTAGGTAGAGGATACAATTACCCTATAGCAATGGAAGGTGCACTAAAGTTGAAGGAATTAAGTTATATACATGCTGAAGGGTATCCGGCTGGTGAAATGAAACATGGACCTATTTCTTTAATCGAAGATAAAATGCCAGTTTTCGCCATTATAACTGACGGTGTTTATTTGAATAAAATGATATCAAATATAAGAGAAATAGATTCTAGGAATGGAAATATAATTGTATTGTCGAATTGCCCGGATAAATTAGATAAATCTTGGTATAGTGATTTGATTAATTTTGATTATACAGATGATAATTTCTCACCATTTTTATCAACTGTTTGTATACAATTGTTTTCTATTTATATTGCCATGGAAAGAAATTTAGATATTGATCAACCGAGAAATCTGGCCAAATCGGTTACGGTGGAATGATAGATAAAACTAAAATATTAAATTCTTCAGGGCCAAAAAGAATTTCAAAATATTTAAGCGAAAACAATCTTGATATTGACCTTGTAGTTTTGGATACAACTGCGAGAACTGCTGAAGATGCTGCTAGGTCAATTGGAGTTCAAGTAGGTGCTATAGTTAAATCATTAGTTTTTAATTTTAAAGAAGATTTATCAAGGCATGATCATTTGATATTAGCTTTGATTTCTGGAGATCGCACTTGCGATACATTAGCTTTAGAAAAACTAATACGATTTAAGGGTAAATTATTACGTCCGGATGCGGATTTCGTTAAAAGTAAAACTGGTTATAGTATAGGTGGAGTTTCACCATTGGGATTACCAACTGATGCTAAGGTTTATGTTGATAAATCTTTAAATAGATTTGATGAAATATGGGCAGCGGCAGGGCACCCTTTTTGTGTTTATAAATGTGCATATAATGAATTGATTTTACATAGTAACGGTATAGAATCAGATCTGATATCTGTGTAATTATGTGTTCAATATATGATGATAATTTTTTATATATAATGTAGAATTTTTTTTTCAGCAAATACCAAGGGACAATTATTATAAAAGAAAAACCACGTTCTAATTTATTGAATTTCTTACCTAAAGCTTTTGAATCTAGAAATTATGTATTGTATTTCTTTGGAAGCCTTGCATCCGTTAATGGTTTTCAAATTTTTATGTTTGCAGAAAGTTGGATTACACATGAGCTAAATGAATCACCAGAGGCATTGGGGTTTTTAGGTTTATCTACAGCCTTACCAACTATATTACTTAATTTATTTGGCGGTGCATTAGCTGATAGATTTAATAAAAAATTATTAATTACTTTATGTCAGTTGTTAACTTTTATAGGTGTTGGGATATTTGCTTTTATGTATCAGACAAATTTTATGGAATATTGGCATGTTTATATTTTCGCTGCTATTGGCGGGGCGGTGGGTGCTTTTGAGCTACCTGCGAGAATGTCATATTATCCTTTATTGATTACTAAAGACGCAATGCCAAGTGCTGTAGCAATGAATTCCTTAACATGGCAAGGTACTAGAGTTATAGCTCCAGCAATAGCAGGGATCTTAATAGCATTTTTTGGAGCTACTCCCACTTTACTTGTATGTTGTTTTGGTTTTTTACTAATGATAGTTTTTTTAAATATGATTAAAGTTGATATCCCTTTTAAAAATAAAGAGGGAAATCCATTTCAGGATATTATTAACGGATTAAAATTTATTTACAAAAATAAATTATTTTTAACCCTGATAGGGTTTTCGTTTTTTCTTGGTTTTTTTGGTTGGATATATATGTTTATGATGCCTTATATGGCAGTACAAGTATTAAATGTAAGTTCTTCTGGTACAGGAGTACTTTTAACTGCAGCTGGTTGTGGAGCTGTAATTCCGACTGTTGTGTTTGCAAAATCTGGAATAAAAAATAGAAGAATGGGTATTACTATAGGTTCGTTTTTTGCAGGATTAGCAATAATAGGATTTGCATTTGTTTCTTATCAGTTTCAGAGCTTTTTCTTAGCTTTGGTTTTTGTTTTTATTATAGGTTTATCTAGTTCTGTGTATATGCTGTCTGCTATTAGTTCAATTCAATTAAATGTTCCTAATGAATTCAGAGGAAGAATTATGGGAATTTATACTATAACTTATAGTATAGTTTCTTTGGGTGGATTGTATTCAGGTTTAGTGGGAGGATATATTGATAGATTATTAGGAATAGAACATATAGGAGTCCCCATCTCGATAGGTTTGGGTGGATTTGTAGTAGTTCTTGGATCGATATTTCTTTATTTATATAACAAATCCTTAAAAGTCGAAGCTTAATTAATTTATTCTATTTGAAACTTTTAATTCTTTATTTATTTTTTCAAACCAGTCAAGAACTTCATCATGAATAGGTATTCCATTTGCTATTCTTTCAATTTGAGTTTTATGCTCAGATAATCCGGGATAAATAACTTTATCTTTCCCTGGAATAGTTTTACTATTTTCAAGCATATCCAGCCATTCATCCATAGTTTTTGTATATTCGTTATAATCTGTGAAAGAATCTATATTATAGGCTGTTACCATATGTCCAAAATTAGGTCTTCCAGGGTTTGCTCCATAACCTCCCCCAGTTAAAATTCCTCCCAGAATATCTACCATTCCTGCAAGTCCATAACCTTTATGAGAGCCTAATTCCCTAGTACTTCCTAGAGGCAAAAGATAATTTTCTCCATTTACTTTATATTCTTCAGGATTAAATTCTTCCATTATTGGAGTGCCATCATTATCTGATATCCATCCAGGCAATAAATTATTTCCAAGTCTTTTTGATATAGATATTTTATTTGCAGCAATAGTGCTCATTGCAGCGTCAAATACATAAGGAGGTTTTTTACCTGCAGGTGCTGCAATTGCTATAGGATTAGTTCCTAATAAAGGTTCTGCACTAAATGTTGGTAATACTTGCGGAGGACATGAAGTCACACACATACCAATCATTTTATGTTTTATGGCTTTTATTGCATGATATGAGGCCATACCCAAATGTCGTGAGTTTTTAATTGTAA
>ENA-ORDI01001905-ORDI01001905.1-marine-metagenome-genome-assembly--contig:-NODE-1905-length-10762-cov-3.843238_pt1 | contig 10762 bp, 5 predicted proteins | sample MGYA00248628_ERZ508525 | MGnify/ENA primary metagenome ERZ508525 (study PRJEB26195, sample SAMN05422138) | marine metagenome | isolation source: East of Porto Seguro, South Atlantic Ocean | place...
AGATTTAAAGTTTCATATCCTTGCCATGTAAGTTCTTTTGCATCTATCTTGAGGTCACAATTTGTGACTTCAAGTGGTTTTTGTAATCCTCTTCGGCGTTTCATTCCTTCACGTATAACATCTAATTTCAATCCTACACGTACATCATTCATCATATTTTTTGCATGTTCATCACTCATTCCTGATGGTACTCCTGTCCTAAATAAATCAAAATCACCTTGAACTGCTGCTTCTCTCATCTTGGAAGCAGACATGCCTGAAGCACCTGGTGCGTCTGGATCTCGTTCACCCGCACTAACTATATCTATTTCTTTATACTCATAAAATCCATGTTTAGATCTCATCCCATTGTAAGTATTTAGTAATGAACTGAAGTCTGAAACTCTATCACTACCCACAACCATTATTAATTTATCATATTTTCCATTTAATTCAACAGCAACTTCAAGTGCAGTTTTCGCCTTCGAATTACTCTTAAAATGTTTCTTATGTCTTGGAAACATCTTTTGTAGATACTTAAACTTTTGTGTATGAGTAAGAGGATTCGTCCTTGAATCTTGCGTATGACTCCCATAAACCAAGCAAGTTCCACCCTCTCGCTGATTGGTTGCAATTAATGCATTTATCAATTTTTCGTGTCCGATAGTGGGAGGATTAAATCTCCCGAATACAAATACTGCTGTGCTCATTTTATAATTTTACCTAATTCTTTGTAAAGCTTTGTTACTGTTCTAAAATCATCCTTTTTCATTGCTTTAATCATTTTTCCCATTACTTCTTGCGTGATATCCACAAGATTACTAATTTCTTGGAATCCTTCTTCAACTTCTTCACCAAACATCCAATCGGGAGTTACATCTGTTATTTTTACCCCTTTTAATGCTCTGGCTTTTCTAATACGTGCTGCAACTTCTGGTTTTGGATTACCTTTTTTGTCAAAGAATTTTGCGAGATGTGGTGGTAATTTTACTTTTTTCTTTCTTGCTTCTTCAACCTCTTCTCCCTTCTTTTTCTTCATCCTCGCTAACTTTTCTTTTCTTGCTTGTTTCTTCGTATCAGCATGTACTTTTTTCGCAAAACCACTAGCCCATGTTTCTTTCATCCTGTTATATGTCTGTTTATCCATATCTCCCTCGTAATTTTCTTTAAGAATAAGTGCTTCATTTTTCCAATCAGTTTCCAAGAAAGACAAAAAAGATTCTTGTAATTCTTTGTCAGTACCATTAAAATTTGGTTCACCATCTGTAGGAATACCGTCCCCTTCTCCTAAATCTCTGCCGGGATAGTTTGGATGATATGGCGCTAATCCATCCTCACCAATATCATCATTCAGAGGTTCGCCATTGTCCCAAATACCATTTCCGTTTTCATCGGTAAAACCACTCCAATCCTGATCTTCATCTCCTTCCCAATGGGGCCGCGGTTCTCTCATATAAAATTCAATAAACTTTTCTACATTTTCTACGCCATAAGGATAAGTATCCAACCAATTTCCTGCCGAGTTTTCACGCCGTTCATCAATAAGTCCGTCATCGTCATTATCAATACCATCAAATTGGTTTCCAGGACTTTCAAGAAATGCATAGGCTGCAACGCCGGTAGGACCCCATTGTCCAGGCTGCCCCAGACCATTATAATCCCAGGAAAATGCAATATCTAAGTAGGTGCTGTAACCGCCTTCATCATCCCCGGAATCATCCGTACCGCCAATCCCCCAATCAATGTATTGGGAAAAATATACCGAATCGTAAGAAGTGGTTCCTTCATTTGTGATTTCATAATGCCAAAAAATTACGTCTTGTGTTTGAACATGTGACCACTGAAATCCACGAGCTTTCACCTCCATCCCAATACCACCTCGAGTATGATCATTCATGTCCGGATAAAATACACCTGCTCCAGTAGTTGTATCGTGGGGTGTAAGCCATTCCTCATCCACAGCATCATCGCACACAAAATAGGTTTCAACATCTGCATTCCTTATTCCTTTGCCAAAATAACCATTCCAAACATTCGACCATTCCGGTTTATCTGCCCAATAGTTCGGCCAGGTAAAAGAATCATCGCTTCTCGCCGGTGACTGCTGTCTTACGTTTGAATAACCCGGTAAAGGTGCCCAACCCCAAGGCGTTTTATCGATGGGGTCCGTATCAATAAATTCACGATAATTTGTGGACATGGGGTGAATCCTTCTTCCCGTTGTGTCGAAGGTAGAAACGGCGATAATGGTCGCAACACCATCAACATAAGAATGACCTGAACCTTTGGGCCATTCTCCGGACGGCTGATCCGGCCAACGGGCGACTTCTGCATGATTTGAATACAGTGTCCGTACAGCATTTCCATCCATGATTCCCCATTGTGAATATCGTACATCTCCTTTTTGAGGGTCGCCTTGCGCAGCTAAAGTTTGAACCAAAAATAATAAAATGATTAAGTTATAAAACCAGTTCATAATGAGCTTAAAAATTAATGCTTAATCCGGCGAGTATTTGCCGTGGAGGTGTGTACCATTCAGGATGTAAGAAAAACTCTTCTTTAGTATTCCAACCTTGCACTACTCCCGGCTGGTTCAACTCTTCTGTGTAAGAAGCTCGACCAGAATCACTGTAAACATTCAGTTCATTTAAGCGGTCAAACACATTATAAATAGTCAGCTTTAATTGGATAGCCACGTTGCCAATAGTCATTTGTTTCATCATGAAAAGATCAAAAGAAATAATGGCAGGTTTCCTATCGCTGTTTTCTATGACTGAATTAGCAATTAATTTACTTGGTGTATAGGGCATTCCACTACCGTATTTACCGATAAGTGTCATCACGACTCCCTTTGCGGACTCTAATGACAATCTTCCATTGATTGTATGGGTCTGGTCCCAATCCAAAGGGACTAACTGTTTTTCAGACTCAACGGGAGGTTCACTTTGGTTATCAATGAGCACAGATTTTGGGTCCGACGCATTTCCTCTGGCAACTTGATAAGTGTAATCGACACTTCCCCCTATTCCGTTACTCAATAACCTGTCAATCATTAGGGTGAATCCTTTAACCTGACCATAGTCTCTGTTTACATATCTGCCGTAATCTATCCCCGAATGAAGTTCGCCGGTTGCTACAGTGTTTATTTCTGTTCCCAACAAATTTCGAATATCTTTATAATAGGTGGTAGCTTCAAATGATAATAATTGTGATAATTGTTGCTGGAAGCCGATTTCATATGCGACAGTTTTTTGCGGTTGGAGGTTGGCATTGCCAAATGGAAAATTCAAAACATTTGCTCTGCCGCCTTCCGGGTTAATAACAAAATTTGGGTTTGTATAGAGTACTTCAAAGGGCGGTATCTGAAAAAAATGTCCGTAAGAAACATGCATTACACCCTGATCAGAAATGGGATATGCAATACCAAATCGCGGACTTAATTGGATGTCAGAATCGGCGGGTATTTTTTCTGACGTATTTGGCCGGGTAAAATCCGTAATTAATTCACCCTTTGAATCAAAATAATCAATCCTGATACCTGAATTAAGTATAAGCCCCTTCGTCTCTAATTTAAATTGTATAAAAGCGGCACTCTCAAAAGGATAAACTTGATATTCTTGATTGTCAGCCGTTTTTTCAGGTGGGATTTGTATTAGGAAACCCGTTTCTTGATTTTTTTTCAATACAATATCATGAAGTTTTAAATCATGTTTTTTTAATTCTAATCCTGTTTTTAATTGTACAATACGGCTTATCTGCCAAGTTAAGGAGCTTTTAAAAATAGTGGTGTTTGTCTCTCTGCTAAAATAACGCAAGTCGGTACCACCCGTATAAAATGAAAAGTTCCCACTGGTCGTTAATCTGTTATCTGTTGAATAACGGTTATCATATTTATCATCAAAAAGAAAACGGGAATAATCCTGATGAGAATAAGAAGCAGAAAAATTCATAAATGCCTTCTGCGTAAATAAATGATTCCACGTCAGATACATTATATTACTATTATTACTCACTCTGCTATTTCCCCGTGGATTGTATTGAAACATGTGTTCATAAACACTATTCTCTTTGTTTTGAAACGTCAAGTTTATTGAAATTTTATCTTTAGAAGTAAAAGGAATTGATATTTTGCCAAAGAATGAATTACGTGCATAATCTGCCATGGGTATAAAACCGAGTGTATCACCAAAAGCAACTTCACCATCCAGAACAGAGGGTTGAAAATAATCCCGGCCATATAAATACCCCTCATCAATTGTAGATTTGTAGTTTATTAGAAATCCTGAACGAAATGGCAGTGGTCCGCTTAATGTAAGCGAATAATCATTATAAGTTTTAGGAGAAATTTCATCAATATTTCTAAATTTTGATTTATTATTTGAAACGTGATCCCCCATTGTTAAATCTAAATTGCTTGTAAAATATTTTCCCCCATTGCGAGTGATAATTTCAACAATACCTGATTGAGCCTGACCATACTCTGCATTGAAAGTCCCACTGATTACTTTCAATTCCTGAATAACATCATTTTCCAAAAGAAGGGCAGCGCCGCTGCTATACACATCGTTCACAGGAACTCCATCAATCAAATAACCCACTTCCTGAGACCGTCCTCCCCTAAAATGTCCACCGATGACTCCGGCTTGCAAATTTAAAACATCTTCTAAAGTTTGCACAGGAAGAAGGTCTATTTCGTCGCCGGACACTGTTGATTCTGTTGATGTTCTGTCCATTTCTATTACAGGACGAGTTGCAATTACTTCTACGGTTTCATTTGATTCAATTACAGTTAAACTTAAACTTGCATTTACTGCAGTCGTGTGATCTGTTTTTATCAATGCATCCGTTACCGTTAATATTTTATACCCAATCATATTGAAAGAAACGGACACTTTGCCCGGAGGAATATTTATGACAGAATAATAACCGTTTTGGTCGGATGCCGCACCCAGACCGGTATTTTTAATTATAACATTTACACCAATTAACGGAGAATCATTTGATGAATCTGTTATTTGTCCCTCAAGTTTTCCTGTGGTGCCCCCGTTTAATGTGGATAGAGACAACACGCAAAAACAATAAATATATTTTAACGTTGAAAACCACCAGCAATTAGGTTTGAATAATAATTTGGAAGGGGTTGATTTAACCACTGTTAGAATTTGGCATCAATTTTCTTATTCACCAAATAATGAAAGAAAAGGAGGGGGCAGAATTAACCACCCCCTCATTGACTTATTTCATGTATGTTATTTTTTGAACTTGTGCGTTTTGATTATCAAGCAAAATCTGAACAAAATACATACCTGACGGTAGCTCCAATCCAGATTTTGTACGCGCATCCCATGTCACAACATGTCTACCAAGAGACTTCTTTTGATTTATTAACGTTGAGACTTTCCGCCCCATTATGTCATAAATCGCTAAATAGACATTACCATCTTTAGGCAAATCAAATACAATATTGACTGATGGGTTAAACGGGTTCGGAAATATACTTAGTAACTGAAATTTATCAGGAACTAAATTAACCGTTATATCATCATCTATTGCAAGAGCTTCAGTAGTATAAACTGAAAAGTCATCCCAGTAGGAAGTTCCACGGAAGTTATGCCAGTATCTGGCTCTTACGCTGTATTGCGTAGCACCTTCAGGAGGAGATAACACTGCTTGATACTCTGTCCAGTCGGTTGTATCTCCAGCTACAGTAAACTGGACATCATGTCCTCCGACTTGTCCCCAACCGTCAGGGCCCATGGTGCCGTCATGCCAAGTCACTGTAAATCCCATGCCATAACTTGCATCTGAATTAACAGAATCTGCCAATCCATCTGCCAATTCAGCTTTTATCCAAGCTGAAAAAACCAAGGGTGAACCATCATTGTCAAAATCACTTGGGTCTGAATTAACGGTTAATTCATATCCCGTTCCGTTTTTTGTCATTTGCAGCGAAGCATCACCTGTATGGACTTCAGCCGTGCTTTGTCCCATGTAAACAGGAGCATCTGTATCCCAGCTTGATTGTCCTGTACTAAAATCAGGCCACCAGTAATGCCAACCATCTGGAACATCTACATTTGGATTAAAGAAATCTCCAACCCATTCACCTTCGGTTGTATTTCTTACGAAATAATCATCCAGATAAGCGGTTCCTGTTGCCGATGATCCCATCCGAAACTCTGTGGTTATGGATGAGACTGTTACCGGAAATGATAGTGGGTCAGTGCTCTTCACTTCCACCCAACCTGTACTGCCTGATGTTTGGGGAACATCTATCACATAGGGTGCACCCAGCAAATCAGCTCCATTTTCATCCAGAAAGTTGAATACAACCTGCACCTTGTCATCATCAGAAGATGGATTGGTATTTACACCATCCAACTTCACCCAGGCACCGACTTCCATACCAAGATTCTGCCCAACGTAAATGGACCAATATTGATACAGATCATCACTTAACCATGCTGCTGTTCCATCTCCACTCGACTTGGATATCTTCAGTGAATGTCCGCCGGTACGAGACTCATCTGTACCCCAACTGACATCTGCTGTGGTAGATGTTCCGCCCGGACTGAAATAGTTTGGCTCATTGCCCTCAAATCCTGCATTGGGTAGACCACCCCACAAGAAAGATGCAGTTAAGGCAAACATAGCTATTACTTTATTTTTAGCGATCTTCATTTTGCTGTCTCCTTTTTTTCCTTTTTGTTTTTCGTTTTATTATCCATGGTAAGTATGTCTTTTACTAATACCTGCTTACGGGATAATTCTATTTCTTTATAAATATATGAATTATGATTAGTTGATTTATGGGTTTCATGACCATTTGTACTATATTTCATCGTTATTTTCCCTTTTCGAGTATCCCAGGAGTGGTTAACAAATATCATTTTCTTTGTTGTATTATTTTTATTCCACCAAACACTATATTCAATATCTTTACCTCTAAATGTTATATCATCATTGAAACCGTGTATATCCCACAATGATTGATACAATTTTTGTAATAATTCAATTAATTCATTATCCTGATTTTTCATAGATAACATTTCTAGCGGAAAACTGCTGAAATAAATATGCCCTTTGCCAAAACCACGATGAACAAGTAAAGGAATATTTTCTTCTGTGGCAGCAAGTAAAATATCACTATCTGTTACATCCATTGGGCAATATGCAAATTCAGAGTCATTATTTATCAAGGGGACAACCCATTCATCGTCCCGGCTAAAATTTCCCCAAGGTTTTGTGGGTTTCACGCAGATTTGATTATCATAGTGATATTGCGGAATTCCAAATTTCAAGTATGATGAGATTCCAAAAAACTCTTCCCAATCCGGAATCCAATTATCTTGTGCAAAACTAGTATATAATACACCTCCATTTTGAACATATGTTTTAATCTCTTTCCAGAAAGGCGCCGTCATTCGTTTAAAACGTGGTAATATAAGAACAGGTATTTCTTTTGGATCTAAAGCAAAAGAAAATGGAGATTTACCATTATTCTCAATTTCAATTGATGGCTCAAATATAATTTTGGGTGTCAAATTTGTTCTTTTAAGAGAACAAAAAGTATCCAAGTAAAGATTATACCAATCTTCGAAATCATTGTCCCAATCATGCGGATATTCATAATAATAATTGGATGGGATCAGCAACCCTATTTTCGAATTACTTACCAATTTCCAATTATCTTCGATTAGTTCCTTAACTATTTGGGCAAACTTGGACATCTCATGACCTGCCAACCTCATTTCATCCTTTTTATTGATTAATCCAAATTGCATTTCAAATGGATGATGGCTATAGGGTCTAACATTTGGTAAATCAAAATCAGCAAAGCACCAATTCATAACTCCCTTTGCCCCATTTATTAGAGAACTATAAAGTACAATCCGATAATAATGTGCTTGATTTTCTTCAGAACCCATGACGGCTGAATGACCAAACTCTTCAACGATAACAGGCTTTCCCCAAAATTGAGTAAGGTTTAGTCGAAAAGCAGCTGTGAATGATTGGTGCCAAGGACTCCCACTTCTTGGATAAAAATGGAGCCCGATAAAGTCTTGGTGTGGTGCAAGCTTGCGTAAATGGAAATTTTTCAATCTTCTGCTTGTTTCCGCAGCCCAAGCGCCATCCCCTATACAAACCGGATGTTCCGAATCAAACTTTTTAATATAATTGATAATATCTTTTGCCCAGTCTGCAATTTCTTCGGGGGTTCCGTTAGGTTCATAGTTTGAAATTTCATTACTCAATAACCAACCTCTTATTGCTGAAGATTTTTTTGCAGCAAGCAGGATTGTTTTAATATACGTCTTTTGGATTTTGCGAAGGTCAGGGTCTGTATAAAAATTTCTCCCGTTTCTCCAAGGAACATCCCAGTCTTCGCCCGACATGTGTCCCACAAAAAATGTAGGAATAGTCCCAATATTAGCTTCTTGACACAGTGTTAAAAATTCATTAAACCGGGAAAGCATTACACCGTTAACCCCATTTTCATTCTGCATAAAATCAGGCATAAATAAAAAGGATCTATTCACTGTGAATCCCATTTCTGCCATTTTAGTAAGTTCTTTATATATTAATTGTGGTTTCCATTTTTTCCACATTTCAATACCTGCATACCCAGGCCAATAATTTGAACCTATCCAAAATAACGGCTCGGCTTGTTCATTTTTAAAAAACCAAGTCATGTTATTTTTCATCCAAAACGAATGTCCAGTAAATTGAATTTAATACCTTATTTCTTATCATAACCATTATCGAAGCGGTTCGATATTACATGTAAGAATTCGTCATTGTCAATTGTTTTTTAAGCTTTTGGATAACGCTCTAATGAAACGTAATTATATAATAGAAGTGTGCTACTATTTGATACTTGAAATTCTTTCTACAAGCTCAACTGGGATAAGTCTTTTTTGATACAATTGGTTGGGATTTTCAATTAATTCCATCAGTCTTTTAACTCCTTCAACTCCCATCTCTATTTTAGGGACATGGACTGTTGTAATGGGTGGCTGGGCAATCGCAGAATAGTTAATATCATCAAATCCTACAACCGCAATATCATTTGGAACTTTTTTATTCATTTCATCTAACTTTTTCAAACAACCGATAGCCGTTGTATCATTTACACAAATTACTGCTTCTAAATCTTTAACATTTGTCAAAACAGCTTCTACACCATCAGATCCAATTTCTGTAGATGTCTCTTTTTCAACTATATAATGATATTGTGTATTTCTTGCAATTTTCTCAAGTCCATAAAATTCCATAGCAATTTGATATCCGCTAAACCTTTCTTTGATTGATGGATGTGTGCTAGACCCTCCAATAAAACCAATTTTAGTCATTTTTTGCGCAACCAAATGGCTCACTATTTGTTTTATTCCTAAATGGTTATCCATAAGAATTGTATTCAACTTCATACCCATTACATCATAATCTATTAAAACAACTGGTATATTTTCCTTCATGATGTGTTTTATTAAATCTACATGAACACTTCCAGCAACAATTACACCGTCAATTTCTCTAGCATTAAGAAACCTTGGTATAATTTGTTTCTTCTCGGATATACTCCCAACTGATGATAGAAGTATATATGCATCATAATTCCTGGCCTCCAACTCTGCTCCTAGCAAAATCCTAGTGTAAAAAGATTCTGATCTTGACAAATGTACATCCGAAATAATAAAACCAATATTTCCTGTTTTATTTGATGCTAATTGACGAGCCGACCTTAAGGGTCTATAATTGTACTCATCTATTATAGATTGCACCTTTGATTTAGTTTGATCACTTACATACCCTTTACCGCTTAATACAAGAGATACAGTTGAAGTTGATACTCCAGCAATTTTTGCGATATCTTTTATTGTGATACCCAAGCAAACCCCTATGATAATATTATCGAAACGCTTCGATATTATTATAAGATACATTAAATTCAAACAGTTTATTTCATAAAAGCCAATTATCTGCTGGCAATTAGTGGAAAATTGAATCAAATGGAAACATCATGGAAATCTATAATATTGGATTCATTGGCTATGGCGGTTTTGGCCGGTTTTTACATAACTGCTGGATCAGCAAACAAAATATTTCCGTGTCGGCCATCGCCGATCTGAATCCGCCACCGGTCAACGATAAAAATAGCTCCTGTTACTGCGATTGGCAAACATTGCTGAAGGACCAGTCAATCGATATTGTCGTAATTGCCACACCGCCCCATACCCATGCCGAGATTGCCCTGGCCGCCATTAAACACAACAAACATATCATTCTGGAAAAACCCGTGGCAATTAGCTCGCAGGAGGCTCAAAAACTCGCCGCGCAGCACCGACAATCCGACCGGATAATAGTCGTCGATTTCATGTTACGATTTCATCCATTTATCAAACTGTTTAAGATTTGGACCAAAGATCGGCCATTTGGTCGATTGCGCCGGATAACCATCGAAAATTACGCCCAGGACGATGGACTGCCCCCGGAACACTGGTTCTGGGATAAGCAACAATCGGGGGGAATCCTGATTGAACACGGGGTTCATTTTATCGATCTGGTGAATTACATCACCGGTGCCGCGGTCATGGATATCAGTGGCACGAAATTCAACCGTACCCGGCAGCAGGAGGACCAGGTTCTGGCCAATGTCTGTTACGACAATGGCCTAATCGCCACACATTACCACGATTTTTCACGGCCGGGCTTCTTTGAATCGACTACCATGAGATTCATCTTCGACCTGGCCGAAATCGAAATTTGTGGCTGGATACCACTG
>ENA-ORDI01001907-ORDI01001907.1-marine-metagenome-genome-assembly--contig:-NODE-1907-length-10757-cov-4.030243_pt1 | contig 10757 bp, 13 predicted proteins | sample MGYA00248628_ERZ508525 | MGnify/ENA primary metagenome ERZ508525 (study PRJEB26195, sample SAMN05422138) | marine metagenome | isolation source: East of Porto Seguro, South Atlantic Ocean | place...
ACTCCACCCAACATCCACTTTTCACAAACAAGTTTGCTCAATTGTATGCGGGTGAGTTTCGCCATTAGGCGTCGTAAAAATTGATATTAGTTAAAAATAAAAAGGAGAATGAAAATGGAAAACATCAAAACCTTATTTTCAATTAGTTTGTCATATTTAATGATTTCTGGTTGTGCTACAGTTACAAATCCAACTATTGTTCCCGTTGAAGCAAATATACCAGTGGTCAGTAAATCCATTGAAAAATATCGAAGACCAGTTATTAAAAGAAAAGTTGCTATAGGCAGGTTTACGAATGAGACAAACTATGGAAAGGGCTTTTTTGATAAATCGAATGAAAATAACATTGGCAGGCAAGCAATGGATATTTTGTCAGCCCGTTTGGTTGCATCAGAAAAATTTATAATGCTTGAACGTGAAGATCTGGATCTTATTAATAGTGAATTAGGAATGAATAATTTAGGCAGTATAAATATTGCGGCTGATTATCTAATTCTTGGTTCAATATCTGAATTTGGCAGAAATACTACCGGCGAAGTTGGTGTGTTTTCCCGAACAAAAAAACAAACCGCTTTTGCAAAGGTAAATATCCGTTTAGTTGATGTTTCAACAGGTCAGGTGATATATTCAGAAGAAGGATCTGGTGAAGCATTCTCTGAAGTTGGAACCGTGTTAGGTGCTGGTACACGAGCTGGATATGATTCATCGCTAAATGATAAAGTAATTTCTGCAGCAATTTCAAAGTTAGTTAGTAATATTATAGAAAACTTAACTGAAAAACCATGGAGGTCATATATATTAAGCATGCAGGATAAAAAGATTGTAATTGCAGGCGGTAAGACACAAGGGATTTTAATTGGCGATACTTTTAATGTATTCAAAAAAGGACAAGTTGTCACCAATCCACAAACTGGAATGAAAATTGAGCTACCTGGCGAACTTATTGGTGAAATCATAATCACTACACTGATGGGGAATAATATAAATGACGAAATATGTATTGCTGAAGGCTTAAAAAATAAAATAGAAATTTCTAACTTTAAAAATTATTATGTCGAAGAAATTGCTAATGACTAATATAAAAGGAGTAATCAAAATGAAAGCGACAATTATTAGTATTATTTTTCTATTGTTTGTTGGTTGTGCATATAATACCGGCACAGTCCAAAGAGCGGAAAAAAGTTACTTGCAATTTATAGGCAATTCTGAAGGTGTAAGAATATTGATTGATGAAAATAATACTTTTGAATTAGCCGAAACAAAAGAAAACAAAGATATGCTTTATCAATTAAGCCATGGAAAGCATACACTGAAAATATACAGGAATAACAATTTGATTATTGATCGTATTATCTTTTTAGAAGACCATGGAACAATGGAGATAATAATACCATGAAAAACACAACAATATATCTACTGCTTATTTTGTTAATTGTGGGTTGTGCACCTACGCCAATGTATTACTGGGGCGATTACTCAAATACTTTATATAAATACAAAAAAGATGCAACACCTGAAATGTTAGATAAACATAAAACAGAACTACTGGAAATTATTAGTAAGTCTAACGAAAAAGGTCTGCGAATACCACCAGGTATAAATGCAGAACTTGGTTACATTTTTTTTCTTCAAGAACAATACGACCAAGCGATTGTTTATCTTAAAAAGGAAAAGTTAACATATCCAGAGTCAACTAAATTCATTGACGATTTGCTCCAAAACCTAAGCGAAGGAGAACAAAATGAAAATTAAATCTATAATTTTAATACTTTCGTTGATAATATTAAATGGATGTGCAACAATTATTACAAAAGGCGAAGCATTTCCCAAGATGTATCAAGAAAAACCTGTATCAATATTGGTGCTTCCCCCAATCAATGAATCAACAGCGGCAGATGCGAAAGAATATTATAGTACAACGATTGCTGAACCACTCTCTTTTGCAGGTTATTATGTCTTCCCAATTGAAATTGTCAACGAAGTACTAAAACAAGAAGGCATTTATGACACCGAATTAATAGTGAATTTAGATGCATCTAAATTCAAAGAATACTTTGGTGCCGATGCAGTTTTATTCACAAGAATAATCTCATGGAACACATCATATTATGTTATTGGCGGTAATGTCAAGGTGCATATAGCATTTGATTTAGTTTCAACGAAAACTGGTGAAACACTCTGGAGTTATAATGATAAACTAACAGTTGATACTACTGCAGATGCTAATGAGCTCGGTGGTGCAGCAGGTCTTTTATTACAATTGGCTGAAACAGCAGTGCTAACTGCCGCACAAGACTATACTTCTTTGGCAAAAAAAGTGAACATAACTGTCTTACAGACTATACCTTTTGGGATTTATCACACCCAACATGGCACTGACCAAAGTTTAACTGGTGTTGAAGAGAAAAAAATGAATCAGTGAAATTAATACAACGCCTACCCATCACTCCACCGGACACACTATGATGATGGATTCTAAATTTTGGATTATGGATGAATTAAACATCCAACATCAAAAATCAATAATCATAAACGCCGGTGAGTTTATTCGTTATGCAACATAAAAAGGAGGACCTACCATTAAAAACTTTATCCTAATCACCGGAATTTCAATTCTACTAATACCCATCATTTCTTGCGACAAAGAAGATAAAAATGTTGATGAATTTATTTATCCTCTTTCAGTTGGAAACAATTGGGAATATTCAAGAGAATGGAGTCTTTATTTTTATCCCGATTCAACAGTGGAAAATCCAGTTTATGAAGATACACTAACAATTACAGCTGATATTAATGTTACTATTACAGGTGTATTATCGCTTAATGATACTTTAGAAACATTTGAGTTTTATACAACTGAAACAGAGTGCGGTCAAATAGAACCAGCAATTGGTATCGAATATTATAAAAACAATGATGATGGTTTATTTATGTATGCTCATAAATCTATTGGTGGGATAGTTTTACCAAAGATTTATCTTGAAAAATCAATTTCATTTAAAGGTTTGGAGTTTAATGATTTTCGCCATCTTTCGAACTTTGTACAACAGTTTGCACCCAATTATAGAGTTGTTTCTGATTCAATTTATTATGAAAACCCACCAGTAAAATCATTGCTGTATCCGATAGAAGTTGATGCACAGTGGACATATCGACAAGATAATAATCCCTGGCGAATGGATAAAAAGGTTATCAGTAGAATTGATGTTGAATTAGATGGTCTTGGTACTTTTGATTGCTTTGAAATAAAATTTTTATATGATATGGATCATGACGGTGAATGGGATGATGATATTTGGATTACTGATTTAATAAGTAAAAAAGGTCTAATTCAAAGAGATGTTACAATTCTACGAATGGTAGAATTAACCGAAAATGGTTCAACGGGTAGGTTTTTTGATGGTTTTGATGTTTATTCACTTACTGATTTAAGCATTGAGTAATAAATGTTGCATAACCCCCACTCCACCGGACACACTATGATGATGGATTCTAAATTTTGGATTATGGATGAATCAAACATCCACCATCCAAAATCAAACATCGGTATTTACTGTGAGTTTATTCGTTAAAACATTTCCTCTAAAACCTCAATCAGTCTATCCGCATCTTTTTCATCATTATAGGCATTGAAAGATATCCGAAATAAAATTTTATCTTTCCACTGATAAATTGGCATTTCAATTTTATATTTATCCAGCAGCATCCATTTAAATTCCAATCCATTTTCTATATTGATTATAATACTGGACATTTGACCCAGCCATTCGTCATTATTCGGACAAATGGGTTCAGTTTTAATAATATCATAAACCCTGTCCCGTGTTTCTTGTGTCAAATTACGACACCGTTTTTTGACAGATTCCCAATCATTGTCAATCTGAAATTGAATAGCTGACGGCACTGTTAAAAATGCGCTCGGGTCCCACGTTCCTTGATATTGATTTTCATAAATAAAAGGCGAAGGAGACGGGTCAACCTCTGACCCCCAGCTAATTATTAAAGGATTAACATTCTCTTGTAATGAGTTTTTCACATACATAAATGAAGACCCTTTTGGTGCCGATAACCATTTATGGCACGCTCCAACATATACATCCGGATCCATTTCAGAAATACTTAAAGGAATATGTGCCGGCACATGAGCTCCATCTATTATTGTCATAATTCCTTCTGCCTTTGCCCGGCGGCAAATTTCCTCGGCGGGTAAAATCACTCCGGTTGCGCTTGTTATTTGACTAATAAAAATTACTTTCGTTTTTTCGTTTACATCAGACCAAAATTTGTTCACAAAATCTTCATGAGTTGTCATTGGAAATTGAGTAACATGTTCAACTAATTTAAACCCGCGCTTATCAGCATATTGATTCCAAGTACGAATGAGCGCTCCGTATTCCTGGTCTGTAGTCAAAATCTCATCTCCCGGACCAAAATCTAAACTGCGGATGATAGTATTGACGGCCGTTGTAGGGTTGGTGACATAGACTAAATCATCACCAGAACAGCCTACAAATTTTCCTAAAGAATCGCGAGCTTCTTTTAAGTAATCATAAATATCCCTGGCCATAAACTCAACGGGTTGCTGTTCCAATTTATGCTGCCAGCGTTGGTATTCCTCAAAAACCGGTTTTGGACATGCACCAAAAGAACCGTGATTTAGAAATGTTATTTCAGGATTTAATAAGTAGAGGTCTTTCATACATTATTGGGCTAAAGCACCCATTGGATCCCAAGGATGTAAATGGACAGGTTCACGATCATACGTGTCCTGCTCGTCTTGAGTGATATAATCTTTATGAACCACCACTTCGTATGTATACTCATCAAACCACGAGTCTGTCATAATATCGTACCCTTTTTCACTGCGTTTATCCCCCCAGCTGTTTTCCACCCGCCATTTTCTAGGATTACCTTTAGCGTCTAGATCAACCCCTGTAAACAACATGGCATGTGTCATTTGACTATCGCCATATTCAAGTCGATCCGCTTTCGTCATGGGGAAACGAGTACTGTAAAATAATTCAAAATCAAATATATCCATATCCATAACACCTAAATTTCGATGAAAATGTTTTCCTACATCACACCCAAACCAAACAGGATCATCTTTTTGAATTGATTCAACAGCTGTAGTCTTCAATCTTTTTGAAGTCAGGTTCAAATATCGAATTATTTCTCCTTCAATTACATTTCCCAGAAAATCCACAGTGTATACTTCATTATATGATTTATCGGACATAGGGCAGTTTATCAAACACACATAATCTTTCAGGTTTAATCCCACATGTTCTCTGAAAAATTTCTTTGGGGTTAAATTATCAAATCGGTGGAATTTTTTATCTTTATCACGGATTTGCCATTCAAATTTCTCTGGAGGAGATCCCAAGTTAATAGTCAACATCTGATAGACAGTGCCAAGCATATTGTTTTTTAAATCACGCAGTTTTTTTATGGAGGCTCCTTTTTGCCCGGCAGACCGTAGATCCTTCGCAAATCCCCTTAGTTTTCTGGTGATCATCCGATTCATCCGCATAGACTGGCTAGACTGAAAACTTTCCGGCATGACAGATTGGGGTAACACTCCATATTTTTCAATGAGATTTACAAACATGTGCCATTGGCCGCCGTCTTGGATTGGATCAGCAAGCAAGTGCATAACCAAACGCCCATCTAACGGCTCATCAATCGTTTTAATAATACTTTCCAAAAAATAATTGGATTTTTCCAATTTATCACAAAACATAAAATAATTTTGACTGAATTCAAATTGTTTCAGATTGTACTTCCTGCCTAAATGCACACGAAACAGATTCAAACCAGCAAAGCCCCAACATCGTCCGCTGGATTTCTGATTGGTTACTTTCATCTGTCCACTAACCATTTCAGAAAACGTGTGATCAATTTTTCGAAAAGCTTCCCAATCCATTGCCAAGTCCATCACGTCGCCGCGAACAGCAGCATTTCGAGCTAAACGAACTTGGGGATTATTTACAGCTGCCTTATTGTATTCTTTAATACTCTTAAGTGTGATTTTTGTACTCATGATTTTTCCTTTCTTAAATAGTGAATGTCAATAATCCCAGTATAACCAAAATGAAATAACCAACCAATACGGCCGCTCCCTCATAATCCTTGGCAATTCGCTGTCCAAAAAAGAGCATTAGAAAATTAACTCCTGATATGGTTAAGCCATACATCAGCCAAAGAGAACATTCTCCGAATAACACCATCAAAGCACCTATACCACATAATAAACCACCTGCTAATTCAAGTAGTGTAACGACTGTTAACATGATAGAAACACTACTGCTTAAAAAGGTTTTACTGAAATGGCCCATCAGCCAATCCATATTTCCTTTGCGGTCGGTTATTTTATCCAAACCGGACTGAACTAAAGCAGCAGCAATAAAAAATCCAATTAATGATTGAATAATAGTTAAAATTGAGACTTCACACCCAAAACATGTTATCATCATTTTATTCCTTCACTTTTGTTATCTATTAATTGTTGAATTTTTTCTCGTAGATGAGCTCTGAGTGTATCAATATCCAAAGATTTATATTGATTTGCAGTTATGGGCTCTCCAAAACGAATAGTCAGTATGCCTGGAGATAGCCGCCAGTCCGTTTTTTTCTTTGCTTCATACGCACCCATCAACGCTACGGGAACTATCGTTACACCCGTATTCAAGGCAACATGAAAAGGTCCTTTTTTAAATTCCCCAAGTTGGCCTGATAACGTTCGGGTACCTTCCGGAGAAATAATAAATGAGATTCCTTTCCGAATAGCTTCTTCTGCTTTATCTAAACTATAGATAGCTTTTGTTAATTTATCCCGTTTGATAGGAATGGCGCCATGGCGCCTTGCAAGGGTTCCCCAAATAGGGTAAGAAAATTGATATTCAGCACCCACAGCAGTAATATAATGTTTAACTGAACCACCTAACATAAATGCATCCATTAAGGACTCATGATTAAACAGATAGAGATATGGTTGGCCGTTTTTGTCTGGCCGCCGACCTTCCACTTTTAGCCATTGCCCCCCTGCTAATAACATCAATCTGCATACTATGTTTGCTACAGGGTATAATTGGGTGGGCTTGAAAATAAAGGTTAACAGTATATATACAAATGCTCCTAAAACAAATACTGTTAATGCCAAAGGCCATAATATGATAGATACGATAGTTCTAAACATGCCAACCTTGTTTATTCAGAATAGAAAATAGTTTATGATTAGCCTTAGGGAAAGGTAAATCCTTTATTTGAATAGGCTTTATCCACCTATAAGGTTGAGTCGTTTTTATAATTGTGTTGTTTTTTGAAACACAATGGAATGTTGTCATATGAATGGAAAAGTGACTATAAACATGTTTTATACTGCCAATTTTTGATTTCACATATACCTCTAAACCGCATTCTTCTTTTATTTCTCTAATCAGAGCCTCACTCTGGCTTTCACCATTTTTCATTTTTCCACCGGGGAATTCCCACAATCCACCCAAATGGTTCATCTCGTTGCGTTGGAGAATTAAAAATTGATCGCGGTCCCAGATTATACCCGTGACTACATCATAGTTAGGGATGGGTTTGTTCTGTTTAGTAGTTGGATAAGATTCAGGTAAATTTGTTTTGGTTGCTCTACATGAATTTTCTAAAGGACATTTATAACAATGTGCTTGATTTGGCTTACAAATTTGGCTTCCAATATCCATGAGCGCCTGATTTATATCCCCAGGTGATCCAAACTTCATCCACTTACAAATATGATTATAAATAACTTTTTTATTATAGCGTGATAATGTTTTCTTCTTCATAAACCTAGACAAAACACGCATAATATTACCATCCAAGGCAGGATAAGATTTATCGTGAACAATAGATAAAACAGCGGCTGCAATATATTCACCCACACCAGGCATTTTGATAAAAGCATGAAAATCAGTAGGAACTTTTCCTTTATAATCAGACAAAACAATATCACATGCTTTCTTAAAATTCCTGCATCGATTATAATATCCCAGGCCTTCCCATGTTTTCAATAAATCACCTTCGGCTGCATGAGCAACATCTTTTAATGTAGGATATTTATTAAGCCATTTCTTATAATAGGGTATAACTGTATTAACCTGAGTCTGTTGAAGCATAATTTCAGACAACCATATTTTATACGGATCCTTCGAATGTCTCCAGGGGAGATCTCTTTTATGTTTACTGTACCATGTTATAAGCTGTTCAGTTATTTTATTTGTATTATACATATTATTCATGTTTCATTAACATTTTTGAAAGTGTCCAGTGAAATGAAGACAATATTTCTTTAACCTCATCCCGATCTTCTACGGCTATTGATTCATAAACCATATCCCCATAATAATCGATGCGGTCTTCAATTTTATTCTGAATGTCTTCACCTTTTTGAGTAAGTCCTAATAATGTAATACGCTTATCAATCGTGTCTTTTGTTTTAAAAACCCAATCGCGCCTAATCAAAATATCAACCAAGCGAGTGAGAGTGCTATTATCCACACCTATTTGTTGAGCTAAAGAAGTCATATCAATGCTTTCGTCTGGTATACACGATATGAGTAATATCTGTGAGAGAGTTAGTTCACCATCCACAATTTTTGATCTGAATAAGCGCTGCAGATCTAAAAGGAATAATTTAAGAAGTTCACCAAATTCCATACTTGTATATTACAAATAATATTAGTGATAAAACAATATTAGCTTATTTTTGCTCCATTTTGGATAGGTTTATCCAAAACAAGCAGCATAATACCTCCTTTGTGTCCATCCACACCAAGAATAAGGACCTCTGATGTATAAGATGCGATTTTCTTTGGAGGAAAATTCACAATAGCTACGACTTGTTCTTTCAATAAATCATCAGAAGAATAATGTTCCGTTACTTGAGCGCTGGATTGTTTTATACCAAACCCTCCAAAATCAATTTTAAGTTTAAAGGCTGGTTTTTCTGCTTCAGAAAATTCATCTACAGAAATAATCGTCCCCACACGTAATTCCACTTTTTTAAAATCGTTTATATTAATCATAATATCATTTTACATATTTATCTATCAAATCAAAAATATATTTATGAAGCGCTTACCTTTGGTTGGCAAAAAAATTATATTTGTTAAATATAATGGAAATTGCTTCAGGATCATTTTCATTCTTTGTGAATAGGGAGAGAAGATAACAACCTACAATGGTGATCTAATAATTCTAACATTTCTTTAATATCTTCTTCAACTTCGAGACCGTGACCAAGAGGAAATTTATGGTCCATATTTATTGTTTTAATATGATACCATTGACCTGGAATTAATAATTCATCTAAACGGTACTCTGCGATAGGATCAGCTCCATTTAAGCCACTTGTAGGACCATATTGAGAAACTGTATTCACTATACCGTCATTTTGAAACCAGGTAGAATCCGTAGCAGAGCCATCAGCCCAATATGCTTTATTTCGACCCATCGCCCGTGCATTAGCACGTAAAATCAAGCTCATAGTTTTGTTGGGCACATGAAATCCACTAGAACTATCTAATCTCGTATTTGCAGTAGAAAATGAAAAATAATATATATTCGAATTGGCAGGGGCTATGGTATTTAATTTGCGCGCACCTTCTATACTGATATCCCATGCGCACATATTTTTTGTACCCCAGGCTTTATGTTCTCGCATGCGCCTGTAATAAGCGGCCCACGTTTCTTCTTCTTGTTTATCAAAACCCCATTGCTGAAGATCAAAATCATAAAAATTATTTCCCACCACTGCAGCAATGCCAATAATATCCTGCAGAAAAGGAATTCCTTTTGTAATGATATTTGAAAGAGTTGTCCCATCGTGAGGAGTAGAAATTGATGTGATGGAATCAATCCAACCTTCATGTATTTTACTCATTAAAAAGCTGGTTTCAGGAATCAATTCTTCCTCGTCCTGATATATTACATTTTCTAATAAATATTGCAGCATCCTAGCAGTTTGCCCGCCCATACTGTGTCCGATAATATGTATCGGATGCTCTTTATCCCATTGCGGATATAACCCAGCAAATATTTTTTCTGGAGGTTTTTGTATCAATCCATATTTTTCTGAATGGTTTTGACCGTAATCAACTTGACCGCCTTTAATCTGATAAAATAATTCTACTGCACGATCCCAATTGGAAGAAACTGGCCCAACAGATGTTGTAAATACTTCAAAACCTTCTTGGCGAAGATAGGCTTCATAATCATTTTTACCTCCCCAATATTTATACCCGGACATTTCATTACTTCCCCAGCCCATAAAACCATGGACAAGAATAATGGGGTAGTTATTTTCTGCAAAAAGTAACGTGAAAAGAAAAAAGAAGGGGAGCCCTTTTCGTATAAAATAACAGATCAAGGATAAACGTCTAAAAATTTATTAATCAGTATAATAATAGCCGAAGAGAATCATCATTTCATCTTCGCCCAATAATCCAAACCGAAGAGTTTTATCGGTCCAATTATCGTATGTAGCATTCAATTTCAATCCTTCACCCGCTTCCAACGTTATGGGAGGATCTAGATCAAGGATTGGGGGGTGTTCCCAATCGTAGGCAAAATAAACTAGCTCGCCATCCCGATCACCGCCAACAATTTCCACGGAGAACTCTAGCAAATGTTCATGAGCATGGGAGAACAATTGGAATATATGTATGCGTTCACCTACAGAAATAGTATGCTCTAGTGTTGTTATTTCGTGAGGAGGCAATTCAAAA
>ENA-ORDI01001909-ORDI01001909.1-marine-metagenome-genome-assembly--contig:-NODE-1909-length-10752-cov-3.789977_pt1 | contig 10752 bp, 9 predicted proteins | sample MGYA00248628_ERZ508525 | MGnify/ENA primary metagenome ERZ508525 (study PRJEB26195, sample SAMN05422138) | marine metagenome | isolation source: East of Porto Seguro, South Atlantic Ocean | place...
TTGGCTTTAAAAGGTTTAGCATTTAGTCAAAAAAAAAAAAATCATATTATAACATGCGTTACAGAACATAAATGTATTTTGGAATCTTGTAATTTTTTAGAATCAATAGGTTATAAAATAACTTACCTCAAAGTTAATAAATTTGGCGAGTTGAATGTAAATGATTTAAAGAAAAAAATTAATAGTAAAACTTTTTTAGTTTCAATAATGCATGTTAATAATGAAATCGGGACTATTCATCCAATAAAAAAGATTGGTGAAATTTGTAAAAAAAGAAGAATTTTTTTTCACACAGATGCTTCTCAATCACTAGGGAAAGTAAGCTTTGATGTTAATTATTTAAATTTAGATTTTGCAAGTTTTTCTTCTCACAAAATCCATGGACCACAAGGTGTTGGATGTTTATTTATAAAAAAAAGAAAAGATGTTAAATTAACACCACTTTTTTCTGGAGGAGGCCAAGAAAATGGTTTAAGATCTGGAACTTTACCTACTGCATTATGTGTTGGATTAGGACACGCAGTTAAATTGATAGAAAATGAAAGATTAAAAACGACAAAAGAAATAAGAAATTTAAGAAATATATTTCTGAAAATTTTAGAAAGAGAAAAAATAAATTATTTCTTAAATGGAAGAAATACCGTGGACCATAATATAAATATAACATTTACAGGCATTAAAAATGAATTTTTATTTTCAAAACTTAATGATATATCTTTGTCTTCTGGTTCAGCATGCGGTGTAGAACTTCATCAGACAGATTCTTCAGGTAAATCACGCTCGCCCAGGCGGTCGTTAGACCCGACTGAATCTCCTCGAGCGTCATGGCCCTGTTCGTGTTCGCGAGCAGCAGCTTGAAAACCGCCTCGGTAATCGGCGTACCAGGAAGGAGGAAGTCAGGCTCCTTCGAGCATATATTCGACATCACCTTCATGTATTCCGATGCCGAACCAAAGCCACCCGGGGCCTTGCCATCGTCAACAACCGATTTGCCGGCTGGTGAAAGGCGTGAGTAAACGGCGAATGCGAAAGATCGACCCGACGACTCAAACGCCCGCGCGTTGATCTGGTATTTCGGCTCCTCCACCGGTTCAGCGGGGACTTGCTCGATCTGTTCTGTCTGTTCTGTCTGGTTGGTCATGAACTTTTCGGTGCGCAATCAGTGCGGCGCGTCACCACACTGCCAGTCGGCGCGGCAACGCTCGTTGTTTATTAGAAAATATCGTCGGGCCAGTCGAACATCTCGACCCTGGCAATTTCGCCCACATCAATCATAGCAATCTCATCGGGGCAGATGGCTAATCCATTTGCCTGTGCCATCGAACTGAGTACGCCCGAACTCTGGTTCCCGGCCAACCGTGCGCGATAAACACCTGCCGCGTCCTGATAAGCGTGAACCCGCGCGTACACGCGACGTCCATCGTAGTTGTGGATCGCATCGTCCATGACTGCCTCCACCGAAGGCTTCTCGGCCTGCACCTTGCCCATCATCAATCGCAATGCCGGTCGTCCAAACTGCTCAAAGGCCACCATTGCGCTAACCGGGTTCCCGGGCAGGCCAAGATGAGGAACGCCAACTCCGTCGTCACGCTTCAACATTCCGAACGCGAGCGGCTTGGCAGGGCGCATTCGCACCGACCACAACGCGATCTCACCTTTCGACGAAAGTACGTCCTTCACCACGTCGTAGTCACCCTTGGAAACCCCGGCCGACGTCACAACAAGATCGGCACCATCGAGAGCGTCTTCCAGCGCCGCCTCCAGCGATTCGACGGTGTCACGGGCAATGCTCATGATCTTCGGCACACCACCGTACCGGGTGACCATCGCGGCCACACTATAGGCGTTTGAGTTATATATCTTGCCCGGTTCATGCTCCTGCCCGGGCTCCAGAAGTTCGTCACCGGTCGAAACAATCGCAACTACCGGGCGCCGCACAGCTCGCACCGCGGCGCGACCGAGCGATGCGATCACGCCTATCTGGGCCGCGCCAATAATTTCGCCTTCACCAAACACAACTGTGCCGGCAGTAATGTCCTCCCCGGCGGCCCGAATATTGTCGCCAGGCTCCGCCGGGGCATTTATCGAAATTGAACTCAGCGACCCAACAGACCCCGACTTTTGACGCTCCAACTCATCGGTGTCCTCGAACGGCACAACGGCATTGGCACCATCGGGAATTGGAGCGCCGGTCATGATACGGATAACCGTTCCCGGGGTCAGGGGACGTTCGGGTAACCGTCCCGCCGCGATAACTCCAACTACCGGCAGTTCGACCGGCGATGTTTTCGACGCCCCGGCCGTATCAGCCGCGACAACTGCGTAACCGTCCATCGCCGAGTTCGTAAGTGGAGGAATGTCGAAGGGGGCAACCAGCTCTTCAGCAAGCACCTGGCCAAGCGCGTCGACAAGCGCCGTTTCAACTGCAGGCAGTCGATCGAAGTACGAGAGGATGCGATCGCGCGCCTCTTCAACACTGAGCATCTCGGCGTCGTAGTGGTGCCGGTGTGGCCTGTGCGCGTGCGCCGCCCCGGGGCCTGTGTGATCTACATGTTCAGTCATTGGAGTGCCGCCGGTCGGTCGCTAAACACGTAGCTCAGCACCCAGCTCGTTTGCCAGTTGCTTCAGAGTCTGCTGCTCGATCTTCCCGACCTGATCCGCCGTAAGCGTTTTGTTCGGCGACTGGTAGACAAGCCGAATTGCAATCGCCTTTTTACCCTCCGGAACGCCCTTACCTTCAAACACGTCGAACACGGTCGCCGAGGTCACGATCCTGTTTCGGCCTGCGATTTCAACTATCTGCCCGACTGTTACGCCCGAATCGACAACAAGTGAAAGATCGCGATGCGAGGCCGGAAGCCTGACAAACTCGGTAAATTTTCCCGACCCATCAGAATTGTCAGCCCCCTGCACCACTTTGAGACAGGCCGCAAGGTCGAGCTCGAACATTGCAACACTCTCAACCTCAGCATCGAACAGCGAAAACACATCGTCAGACACTTCGCCGACAATGCCAACGGCCAGGTTATTTGCACCCGGAACCCTCACAATCGCAGTACGGCCGGGTGCAAATGTTCCATCCTCTACAGGCTCAAAGACCGCCGTAATTCCCAGGTCGTCAAGCGTAGCTTCAAGAGCACCTTTCGCATCGTAAAAATCCGAAGTATCACCTGAATCGTCCCAGTGCAGGTCGTTTCTCGGCCCGGCGAACGCCCCCGTCACCATTTGCCGTTCTTCCGGCAAGCCTTCCCCGTACTTGAGAAACACGCTGCCAGCCTCGAAGACGGCGATCGGACCGCGCCAGGTTCGTGAGTTACTGGCGACAGTCGACAGTATCGCTTCTCGCAATGTACGCCGCATCACGGCAAAATCTGCACTGACAGGGTTGCGCAAACCCACACCCTCACCCGTATCGTCCGGCAGTGTCACACGAGCCTCACCTGCGGCAGTCGTGGCCGAATAACTAATCGTCTCTCGCATGCCTGCCCCCACCAGCACATCCGTGACGCGCCTACGCAGTTGCATTGCCGGTTGTGGCTGCCACTTCGGCGGCCTGCCAGAAAGGGTGGTCGTGGGGATATTGTCATATCCGACAATCCTTGCGAGTTCCTCGACAAGATCCTCGGGAATCGAAACATCAGGCCGCCAGTATGGGATATCTACTTGCCACCCGAAATCACGTTCTCTAAAGTCGAACCCGAGACTCTTGAGGGTTGTTTCAACGACTGATTTTTCGAATTCGAAACCGAGAATCTTTTTGATGTGATCCCTGTTGAGTTCAATCGACTGCTGTTCTTCACCAGCGCCCGGATATACGTCGATAATCCCCGAGGCGGCAGTTCCTCCAGCGATTTCGAGAATAAGCTTTGTTGCCCGGCGCAGCCCGACTTCGCTCAGCCCCGACCGCAACCCCTTTTCGAAACGCAGGGTCGCCTGACTCGAAAGCTCGAGCGCACGGGCGGTCTGCCGGTTATTTACGCCATGAAATGTTGCCGACTCCAGGAAGACTGTAGTTGTCGTCTCGGATATCTCCGTGTTCGCGCCACCCATCACACCGGCAAGGCCAATCCCCCGCTCGGGGTCAGCAATCAGCAGCATTTCATCGCCGAGCTTTCTTTCCCTATCGTCCAGCGTTACAAGTTGTTCGCCCGCCCTGGCGCGTCTCACAATCACCTTGCGGTCGACAACCTTGTCGAGATCGAACGCATGGAGCGGTTGCCCTAGCTCAAACATCACGAAGTTCGTGATATCGACGATGCTGTTGATGGGCCGCTCGCCGAGTGCCAACAGCCGTTCTTGCAACCACTTTGGCGATGGGCCGATCTTCACTCCCTCGATTACCGAGGCCGTATATCTCGGGCAGAGATCCGGATCAGCGATTCCGACCGAAGCTAGCGAGTTCACGTCGGGGCCTGTCGACTCGTAAGTAGTGTCCGGCTCCCGCAGCGGGTTGCCTGTGATCGCCGCGACATCCCTGGCAACGCCAACAATCCCCAGGCAGTCCGGGCGGTTCGGAGTAAGTTCGATATCTAGTATCGATTCGCCAATCAACTCACCGATCGGTGTGCCAACTCTCGCGCCCTCGTCAAGTACCAGGATGCCCTCGTGATCATCCCCAATGCCGAGCTCCCTGACCGAACAGACCATCCCGTTCGAAACAACACCGCGAATCTTCGAGCGCTTCAATTTCCGGGTCTTGCTGGGTTCATCGGCATAAGCGTCGAACAGAACCGCACCTATCGATGCATATGCAATCTTCTGGCCTTCGGCAACGTTGGGCGCTCCGCACACGACGTCGGCCTCGCCATCGCCATGGTCGACCGTCACGAGCCGCAATCGATCAGCATCGGGGTGCGGCCGAACGCTCTGGACGCGCCCAACTACTACGTTGTCGATCCAGCCAGTCCGGTCGATCGATTCAACCTCGTTGCCTGCCATTGTCAATCGATCGGCCAGCTCGTCGAGACTTATCTCGATGTCTACATACTCTTTCAGCCAGGAAACAGGAACCTTCATATATATTGCTCGTTATTCACAGTTAATCAAAATCACAGATAGGAGCCGGTACAACGCCGGTAAACAGTGTCACAACGGAACGGGTGTGACCGGCGCGTTCGCCGGGCCTAAAACTGTGTGAGGAACCGCAGGTCGTTCCTGAAGAAATGCCTGATATCCGATATATCGTTCTGCAACATCGATATCCGCTCGGGCCCCATGCCAAACGCGAACCCGGTGTACTTGTCTGAGTCATACCCCACGTTTTTCAGCACCTTTGGGTGAACCATCCCCGCACCGAGAATCTCGATCCACTCGCCGTTCCAGTCAACCGACATCTCGACTCCCGGTTCCACGAAAGGAAAGTAGTCGCAGCGGAACCGAACTTTTCGTGACGGGCCAAAAATACGCCGGGCAAACTCGTAGAGCGTACCTTTCAAATCGGCAAATGTAATCCCCTCGTCAACAGCAAGCCCCTCAACCTGGTTGAAGTGCCATTCATGAGTCGCGTCGGTGGATTCGTATCTATAGCACTTGCCAGGAACGACAACCCTGATCGGTGGGTCGGTATTCTCCATAACCCGGGCCTGCATCGGCGAAGTGTGAGTCCTCAGCAAAACGTCGCTGCGCGAATCGGAATCGACCCAGATCGTATCCCATTGGTCTCTTGCCGGGTGGTCGGCCGGAATGTTCAGCAAGTCGAAGTTGTAACGCTCGAGCTCGATCTCAGGACCTTCGATCGTCTGGAAGCCCATCTCGTTGAACGCCTGGGTGATCTCCCGGATCATCTGAGTCGATGGGTGCAGCCCACCCGATCCCGACTTGCGGCCGGGCAGGGTAATGTCGATTGAACCTGCCGGAGCCGTGTTAGATTTCGCCTGCAACAACCGCTCATCGAAAAGTGACTCCAGCTCGGTGCGCAGCCTATTGGCCGCCGCGCCTACGGCCTTGCGTTCTTTAATTTCCAGCGATCCAAGAGCTCTGAGAACCGACGTCAGTCGCCCCTTCCGTCCCAGATACTCGACGCGCCAGGCCTCGAGTTGTTCCGCGGAATCCGCGGCGCGCAACGCGCGGGTCGCGTCGGCCTTCAGCTTTTCTACAGATTCACTCGATTGAGTCGTTGGCACCGACAATATCCTCGTTGGACTGATTCGCCTTGTAAGTGTGGACTGGTTTCAGGGCCGCTTTGGGCATGCGAAACATGTCGGTCAGCGGTGATTTTCGACTCGAAATTATAGTTGATCCCACGATGAACGCCCGCCCGTTGTGTAATCTCGCCTGTAGTTGGGAAATGGCTGGATACTGGACTGAGATAGGAAAACGCCCGTTTTTGACGGCAAATATGGCCGAATTACAAATTGGTCGTTTAACAACAGGTACTCCCCAAGTTGCGACGGATTCCGGAATATTCACCACCTGTACGGTTACGATTGCACCACCCACCCCTAGTTGAGTGAACGGCGGTTCCTGCAATCGTAAGCTACGTTGCCCATCTGAACCAGCGACAAGTTCAAAAAGATGTAGTAGGGTCGTTCGACGATCTACCGCACTAGCGCACGATGCGCTTGTACGAGCGGTGTACACACATTACGAGTCCCGGGGGAGCCGCCATGGAAGCCTACTGCATGAAGTGCAAGACCAAACGTGAGATGCAGAACGCCCAGCAGATTACGATGAAGAACGGACGCCCTGCTTCCCAGGGTACGTGCCCGGTCTGTAGCACTAAGATGTTTAAAATCGGTAAAGCAAGCTAAGCTAACCGCGTTTGATCGTCATGGCCCGTGCGAATTGCACGGGCCTTTTTTTGTCCAAATTTCTACGCCTCGGATTACGCCTGGCATTTCCCCGGGAGTAAGCTTCGGGCCAACATTCCAAAATCGAGTCACCATCCCATAGTGAAAGTTGAATCATGCAGAAAGTCCAGTTCGGTAGCACGGGATTTGAAACCAGCCGGTTGGGAGTCGGTCTGTCTGAGATCGGATCGTTTGAACTCTCCGACCAGGCCCAGGCGACGAACGTACTTAACACGGCCCTCGATAACGGCATCAACTTTCTGGACACTTCTGCCTGTTACGGCATTTCCGAAGAACTGGTTGGAAACGGCGTTTCACAGCGCCGCGATGATTACTTCCTGGCCACCAAGGCCGGCCACGTCGCCCGCGGGTACGAAGGGGAGGCATGGACATTCCAGACGGTCGTCGACTCTATCGACCGCAGCCTGCGCCTGCTCCAGACAGATCACGTCGATGTAGTCCAGCTGCATTCGTGTGACATCGATGTCCTGGAAAAAGGGGATGCCATCCGCGCCCTGCAGGAAGCGCAGCAGGCAGGTAAAACCAGCTTCATCGGCTACTCTGGCGATAACGAATCAGCGCACTGGGCAGTCGACTCCGGGCTGTTCGCAACCTTGCAAACAAGCTACAACCTCGTCGAACAGCGGGCGCGGACTACGGGGCTTCTCGAAAAGGCGATCGCAAAAGGCATGGGCACGATCATCAAGCGCCCTATCGCCGGAGGGGTCTGGGGCAAGTCACGCCCCGATGCCGCCGATCAGACTGCCAGCAACTACAACACGCCCTATCTCGAACGCGCCAAATCTGTTCGCACCCTCGGTCCCATCGAAAACGAGCCCGACGATGCGATTCTCACTTCGCTCGGATACACGCTCAGCGACCCGAACGCCAACGTCGCAATAGTAGGCACTACGAATCCCTCGCACATGGCGACTAACGTGCGCCAAATAGACAACGACCTACCCATCCCGGATTGCGTCATCGCCGAACTAAACCGCCGATTCGAACAACTCGACAAAGACTGGGCGCAACGCACCTAATGAAAATTGATCGCATCGAAGTCCGATTCGTCGAAGCCACGCTCGATAAGCCGTTCGGATGGTCGCAGCGTTGGACCAATACCCGAAGCGTCGTCGTTCTAAAAGTATGCACCGACGACGGCGTAATCGGCTGGGGCGAAACCTACGGATCGCAGGACACAGTTGCCGGGATCGCGTCCGTTGCGCGCTCAGCGATCGGTGAAGATCCAGCCAACATTTCGCAGATCTGGCACAAGATTCATCGAGCCACGTACCAGAGCCACAGTTATGCCGGCGTTCCGGCGATGGCGATGAGTGCTATCGATATAGCACTTCACGATATCGTCGGCAAAACCACCGGAAAACCCGTTGCTGAAGTGATGGGTGGGCGGCTTCACAACTCGATTGCCGTCTACGCAACCGGCCTCTACTACGTCGACAACTACGCCCTAAAACCGCACCTGGAAGAAGCAGTCGGCTACGTCGAGCAGGGCTTTTCGGGCATGAAGATGAAGGTCGGCGCCCTGTCGCTCGCCGAGGACGCAGCACGCATCAAGGCGACTCGAGAAGCGATCGGTCCCGAAGTACGCCTCATGTTCGACGCCAACGAGTCGTACGATCCGTCAACCGCCCTTACCTTCGCCAACATGGTCGCCGACAATGACCTGACTTGGTTCGAAGAGCCATGCGGCTCACGAGATTTCGCAGCCAACAAGCTAGTTCAAGAAAAATCGCCAATTCCAGTTTCGGGCGGCGAGAGTCTGTCGACCCGCTGGGAGTTTGCGCCAAGATTCGCCGAGCGAACGTTCGACATTGTTCAGCCCGATATTTGCGGAGTCGGTGGACTCTCTGAAATGCACCGCGTAGGCCTCATGGCCCAGGCGTTCGGCATTAAGTTTAACCCGCATTTTTGGGGCACCGGAATCAGCTTCGCAGCGGCGTTGCATGCACTCGCTGTCCAACCGATCGGACAGATCGGCCAGACGAACATCCCCTACCAGAACGAATCGGTTCTAGAGTTCGACCAGACGCCGCACCCCGTTCGAGAAAACCTGACCGAACCGTTCTTTACTCAACAAAACAGTCGTGTCGACGTCCCAACCAAGCCCGGCATCGGCATCGAGATCGACGAAGCCGTGCTTGAGCGATTCACTCAAGGCGAGGTAGCGGTCGTCGAAACCTCATCCGTCACACAACCATTTTTCTAAACAGCTACTAACTAGCGGGTTCGCAACATTAATCCTCCTTCCCGTAGGAAGGGGTTAGGGGAAGGGTAGATTGCAGCGAGCGACCAAGTCGTCCGACGACGCCCGGAGCAGATAACGTAATGAAGATCACCGATGTAACGGTCACCTTGTTCAAGTGGAACGACATCCCGACGACCCACTACAGTGCTCTTTCCGGCAAGATCGGCGGCGAATCCGACCTCGGATTAGTCACGATTTCAACGGACGAAGGCATCGACGGTCACGCATTTCTGGGAAGCTCAAGCCAGCCCGCAAGTCTCGACACCAACTCGCTGATCCGCTACCTAAAGCCAGTGCTGATCGGACAAAACCCGCTCGATCGAGAACAACTCTGGCAAACCCTCAGCCAGCTCGTCCGCAAGAGCGGCATACGTGTAATCGGCGCCTGCGACATCGCCCTCTGGGACATCGCCGGCAAGGCAGCAAACATGCCCATTCACCAGCTACTCGGCACCTACCGAACAACGGTCCGAGCCTACGCATCGTCGACCGTTTACCAGCAGCCCGAAATCTACGCCGAGGAATCGGCGAAAATGAAAAGCGAAGGCTGGACCGCATACAAAATCCACCCGCCAACCGACCCCGAACTCGACATCGAATGCTGCACACAGATCCGTGAAGCCGTCGGGCCCGACCACACGCTCATGCTCGACTCAACATGGTCGTATGACTACCCGCAGTCGGTGCGTGTCGGCCGTGCGATCCAGGAGCTGAACTACTACTGGTACGAAGACCCACTCGCCGACGACGATCTCTACAACTACACCAAACTCAAGCAACAGCTCCACATCCCGCTAATGGCGACCGAATACTCACCGGGCGGATTCACGGCTTACGCGCCATGGCTGACCTCGCAGGCAACTGACTATCTTCGAGGCGACGTCGCTGTGAAAGGCGGCATCACTTCGCTCATGAAAACCGCGCACCTCGCAGAAGCATTCCACATGAACTACGAGGTGCACCACGGCGGCAACTCGCTGAACAACGTGGCGAACATGCACGCCATCATGGCGATGAAAAACTGCGAATTCTTTGAAGTCCTCCTGCCGTCGGGAGCCCAAAAATACGGACTCGAAACCGACATCGATATCGACTCCGACGGCAACGTCCACGCCTTCAACAAGCCCGGACTAGGCGCCGAAATCGATTTCGACTTGATCGCCAGCAACAAGATCGCAATCGTTTCCTAACGCCATGGCTTCAACCGGCAACAACGCACCCGATACGACCTCTCCAGAAGACGTCGCGCCAAAAGCAGTTGAACCCGCGGACCCCGCCCGTGCGCAGCACTACCAGCGAATAAAGCTGACGATGTCGATCGTCGGAATGGGCCTCAACTTTGTGATCCCACTCGTGTTCCTGCTCGCCGGCGGCTCTGAGGCCATTAGAAATCTCGCGGAGGGATGGACCAGTTCGTCCGCAATAGTCGTCGTGTTGTACTTACTGGTGGCCGGTGCAGGTCTGCAGGCCATCGAGTTTCCGTTCGAGGTCTACTCGGGGTTCATCGTCGAAAAGCAGTTCGGGCTCAGCAAGCTCACACTCACTAGCTGGCTGTGGGACTGGCTCAAAGGCACGGCGATTCAGACGGTCCTGATCGTTATCATCGTGTCGGGTATCTACTTGCTCTTGCGGTGGCAGGCGGACCTCTGGTGGCTGTTAGCGGCTGTCGGTGCCACGCTCCTGATCGTCGTGCTGGCT
>ENA-ORDI01001912-ORDI01001912.1-marine-metagenome-genome-assembly--contig:-NODE-1912-length-10738-cov-1.603321_pt1 | contig 10738 bp, 8 predicted proteins | sample MGYA00248628_ERZ508525 | MGnify/ENA primary metagenome ERZ508525 (study PRJEB26195, sample SAMN05422138) | marine metagenome | isolation source: East of Porto Seguro, South Atlantic Ocean | place...
TCTCTCCCTGATGAGTTCGTGCTCGCTGGTAAACCAGCGAAATTCGCTCTTACACTGATCGATTTTATTGTGACCTACGTATGCTTTCTACTGGTATTCGGATACATCGCATTTCTCGAAACAACCAATTTCGCCCCCACATATTTCTATTTCGCTGCCATTCTCCTGTTCTTGTTCAACATAGTTGTGATTCCATTCATGACCAATCGCACAATCGGAAATTTCGTATCGATGACCAAGTTCGTCACCCATAAGGGCAATCCCCCGTTTTTCCTACACCTAACCTTACGTGGCCTGAACTTCGGATTCTTCGCAGGCGGAGTGGTCGCTCTGCTGATAGGGTTCCCGATGATGGATTCTGTCGTCTTGGGAATCGGATTCGCGATGCTGTCCATCTGCTTCGCTGACTACGTCGTCAAGAAGGTGCGTCACGAGAATCAGCAGGGACTCTACGACTCGTTGTTCAACGCATACCTCGTCTCCCACGTTCGTTCCGGAGAAGAAGAAGGCTGGCTGGGACGTCTCGAGTCTCTGGCTGACTTCGGTGAGTCCCGCTTCAAGCTCGGTGGCAGTGAAGACGAAGAGTCCGCAGACGACGACTCCTGATGGCTTCTGCCGTTCAGGCACGTTTGCCCTCATTCTTCGCTGTGGGTTCCGCCGTTGCCGTTGAGTTCCTCTGAGCGCTGCTTGGCGAGTTCGCGCATGTCCTCATGCAAGACGCCCTCCTCGATGCCTTCCTGGTCTGACTCGTCGATGATCTCCACACCCAGAAGGGTCTCGAAGATGTCCTCGATGGTTACGAGTCCAGTCGTGCCGCCGAACTCGTCCTTGACGACCATCATCTGCTCCTTGCGTTCCAGCAGCACGTCGAGCGCCTCGTCAACAGACTGGTCAGCCGGACAGAACGAGAGCGGGCGCAGCAACTGCTCCATCGTCACATCATCCTCGTCGGCGGCAGCACGACGCAGGATGTCGCTGCGCAGAACCATGCCGCGCATGTCATCCTTCGATTCTCCATGAACGGGCATGCGCCCATGCAGCATGATCGGAATCTCTTCCATGATGTCGGATACCGTCTTGTCGATGCCGACACAGGTCATCACGACACGGGGTGTCATGATGTCGCTCACAGCGATGTCCTTCAGACGCAGGAGGTTGGTGATCACCAACTCCTCGTCCTCCTCGATCACCTTCTCATCCTCGGCCACGCCCACCATCACCGCCAGTTCCTTCCGCGTGACCTTCTCCTGGCCGGGTGTGGGGAACAGGCCGCGCACCTTCTCTATCGGCCAGACGATCCATATCAGCAAGGCGATGAGCACCTGCAGCGTCAACGCCGTGATCGTTGACAGCTTCCTCCAGTAGAGCGCCCCGAGGGTCTTGGGCAGAATCTCCGAGAGCAGGAGGACGGCTACGGTCAACACGGCAGAGGCGACGAAGATCGCCATCTGCTCCATGGCCTCCCCCGCATAGAGTGCAGCTACCTGCGTGCCTACACCCAGCGCACCGACCGTGTGAGCGAACGTGTTCAAGGTCAGGATGGCGGTGAGCGGGCGTTCAGGTTCATCCTTGAACTCCTTCCAAAGCGTGCCGCTGCGTTTCCCGTCCGATTCCAGAACCAAAACGTGCGCCGTGGAGGTGGACAGCAGCACAGCTTCCAAGATGCTGCACAGGAACGAAACTGCGACCGCGAGGGTGGCGAACACGATGAGAAGAGTCCAGCTCAATACGGCTACCTCGCGTTAATCGACAAATAGAGTGCGCTCGCTGGGCAAATTCGAGAATCGAGGACATTCCACCCCGAGGCCCGGTAAGCTTTGACGGTGCATTCCGGTTCGTGTCTCCGTCGCCAGGGTTCCACCTTGACGACATCGCATCGAGGGGGCGTCTGGTTTTTGAGCGTTGAGGGAGAATGATGATGTCGTATCAGTACCGCCTGACAAACTCAAAGAGTGGTTCACACCCCGATTCGCGACGAGGTTCACCTGTGGCCCGCGAACATGTGCTGATATGCGTCGCATGGCCGTATGCCAACGGACCTCTCCACCTAGGGCATGTTGCCGGCTGCTACCTACCCCCTGACATCCAGTTTCGTTTCGAGCGCGCGCGCGGGAATCGCGTCCTGATGGTCTCCGGGAGCGACGAGCATGGCACCCCGATCACCCTCACTGCCGAGCAAATGGGGGTTGACCCTCAGGAGGTGGTCGATCGGTTCCATTCCCTGAACACGGACGCGCTGCTTGCGCTCGGTTGCGCATGGGAACCAAACATAGACCCACGCGGGGTCGAATATGGTGGGGCGCTGTTCAATCGAACCTCGGATGTTCGACACAAGGAACTCGTCCAGCAGAACTTCCTCGAATTGCTCGACGCTGGCCTGTTCGAGCGCAGGGAGATGCAGCAGTACTACGAGGTCCGCGCCGACGGGACCGGACGCTTCCTCCCTGACAGATACGTCGAGGGAGAATGCCCGAATTGCTCAGCAGAGGGGGCAAGGGGGGACCAGTGCGATCAGTGTGGAACCACTTACGAATCGACCGAACTCATCAACCCGAAGTCGAAGATGCACCCGGCTGCTGACATCGAGGTGCGCGACACAGAGCATTTCTTCTATCGGCTGGACCTTTTCCAGAAGGCACTCGAGCAACACACCGAGGACCGGTGGACTGACTGGAAAGCAAACGTTCGCTCAATGACGCGGAACTGGCTCGAAATGGGGTTGAGGCCTCGCGCAGTCACCAGGGACCTCGAATGGGGCATTGACCTCCCCTTGGAGGGTGATGAGTGGTCTGACAAGTGTGTATACGTCTGGTTCGAGGCTGTGCAGGGATACTACTCATGCGCCCGCATCTGGGCGGAGAGGTATGCCGCGGAAGCAGGCCACGCCGATGGCGAGGACGCGTGGGAGCGCTGGTGGAGAATATCAGATGACGGTAGCGGACCCCGTCACCTCTACTTCCTCGGCAAGGACAACATCCCATTCCACACGATCATCTGGCCAGCCATCATCATGGGATTGAACCATGCGGCGGCCGGCAACGACAGTTCGACAACACCCACCCTGCCTGGACCTGGTGACCTGCAACTCGAGCAGAACGTCCCGGGCATGGAGTACCTGATGATGGCAGGGGCGCAATTCAGCAAGAGCAGAGGGAATACAATTCCGCTGACCCCGTTCCTCGAGCGCTACGGTGCGGACGCCCTGCGCTATCACCTGTCGATCAACATGCCTGAGAACCATGACACTGACTTCACCTGGCCCGACTTCGTTGACAAGGTGAACAACGAACTCATCGCCACCTATGGCAATTTCATTCACCGGGTGCTCACTCTGGCGCACCGGCTGAACGATGGACAGGACAGCAATCCTCTGCTTTCGTTCGACGACCCCACCCTCTGTTCTGATGAGTGCACCAAACTCGAGGAGTTGCACGCCTCACAGACCGATTCGCTGACACGACATCGATACAAGGAGGCGCTGCGGGCGGCGATGTCCGCTGCCCAGTTCGGCAACCAGATGCTGCAGTCAGCAGCTCCGTGGGAACACATGAAAGGAGAAACTGATGCGCGAGCAAGAGCAGACTCGTTCGCCAGGCTGGCTTTTGGTTGGAGGTTATGTCGCTACCTTGCGATCACGACACAACCATTCATGCCGGCGCAGGCACAACGGGTCTGGGAATCCTTGGGTGAGGTGGGGCAGGTCTCGGAAGCAGGGTGGGATGATGCACTGGATTGGTCTGCAGCCTTGAGATGGAACCCCGAGGTTCCGCAGCCGCTGTTCCAACGATTGGACCTCGATGAGATTCTTGCTGCCGAGCAGGCACTCGCTGGAGATGACTCAGAAGTCAGTGATGACGACTCGACTCAAGAGGTCAAAGACGGAATGAAGGACGAGCATGGAAGTGATGAAATGGACGAAGCACCAGAAGGAACGACCTGGTTGGACTACAGCACGTTCACCCAGATGGAATTGAGGACGGGAAGAATAGAGTCGGTGGAGGAACATCCTGATGCTGACAATCTGTATGTCATCCACGTGGACGATGGCAGTGCCGATGGGAGGACCTTGTGTGCAGGACTCAAACCGTTCTATAGCATAGTTGAGATGACCGGGATGACCATAGTGTTCGTCGCCAACCTGAAGCCGCGCAAACTCCGTGGCGTACTGAGTGAAGGGATGTTGCTCGCCGCTGAGGATGATGACGGAAACGTGCGTCTGGTGACGGTTGACGGTGACATCTCACCTGGATCCAGTGTTCATTGAGAACCATTCACCTAGGGTCCGCGGATCAATTTCCGGGCGGCTCATCGAAGAAGTCCCACTGCAACTCCACCAGTTCAGCATTGGAAGTCGCCTCTTCGTAGGCCTCGAGTGGTTTCCGATTAAGAGTAAGGAACTGCTCACCAAACGAGAATGGTCTGAGAATGTCCTCTGCCTGCTCACGACGACCGAGCAGGATCAGTGAGACTGCCAGAGCTTCGACTGTAGACAGCCTGCCTGGCTTCCCCCAGGATACTGGATTGCCCGCCAACACCACGGGAAGTGTGCGACCCACGAGGGCAGGAGAACGTTCTGCAATGTCGGCGAGGCTCTGGACGATCTGCTTCCACGAGCAGTCAAGGGCGACCAATGATGCGCCGGCTTCGATCACTTCGCGGTCGTCCGGACCGAGGATGACACCAGCCAGCGGGTCAAGCAGGATACCTCGCCGCGGTGGCCTGCGATTGTTCTCGTGGATGTTCGCCAATCCCCTGCTGGCGAGTTTGCGCGCGGTGCACTTGCGCGGATCATCCTGGGACAGGTGGATGATGTGCAGCGGAATCGGCGCCGCCACCAAACCATCACCCCGAATCTTCGCCTGACCCATCAATCCCTCTCTCGCTTGGCGGCGTCGAGAATGTCCCCTAGGTTGAGTGACCTTGGAGTAGATCGTTTGACATGACTTTCATGCCCGCCGTCAACCGTCTCCATCAGAACGATGTCCAACGACCGCTCGAACTTCGTCAGCACTTTATCCGAGGGCCTTTGTCCCGATTCAGCTCGTTTGACTTCATTTATGCGTTCATTCATCTTCTGGGCCAGAGTTCTCTGGTCCCATCCCTTCTGTTCTCGGGCCTGTCGGATGCGCGCAGCGAAGTCATCCGCGAGTTCAACCCCAGAACTGGCCATGAGATCCGTGCCGGGTCGCGAGCGACTCGCCTTGGCGTGTCCCCTCCTGCCTCGGCCGGAACGCGGGGACTGTTCACGCCCGAGGTCTGCACCCCCGGGCTCGTCAGCGGTCAGCCCCATGCGGTTCTGACACTTGGCACAGACATCGAGCAGTGCTCCGTGCATGGGCAAGTTTCGAGTGTTTACGCCACTCGCACCACACACATCGCAGTCCGCCATGCATCGACCCATGCAGGTCTCGGGTCCGTGCTATTTCACCATGCGGGTCGTCGTGCTGGGGAAACAGGATGGGTCGATGGTTGGGTAGGTGGAGGATGAACCAGTAGGAGAAGTTATTGAAGGCTTGACGAGGCAGGGCTGCTCGGTGGGAACATGCCGGCCGATGCGGATGCAGTGGCACCGAGTGATGATGACGCGCTACCCAAGCGCGATGCGGACAGCCTGAGTGACCGTGCACTCGCTGAACTGGAGCGGGATTACAAGGACTTGCGTGAACAGGCTCAGCAGCTGCTCACCGACAGGATGCATCTGGAGAACGAGGTGAATGCCCAGAAGGACAAGATTCGTCGATTGGATGAGGATATTCGCACGCTTCGGACTCCTCCCCACGTGATCGGCAACGTGCAGGACATCATCGACGACGAGCACATCGTCGTCCGGTCCAGCAATGGAACCGTGTTCCTCGTGTCAGTCAACCGGCGCATCGACAAGGATTCCCTGAAACCCGGCACCCGGGTGGCTCTGAACCAGGACACTCTGGCAGTGGTCGAGGTGCTGCAGGATGCCTGGGACCCACTGGTCATGGGAGCTGAGTTGATCGAACGGCCGGACACAACGTATGCCGACATGGGGGGTGTCGATGAACAGATCGTGCTGATCAAGGAGTCGATCGAGCTACCGCTCAACGACCCGGGCGCCTTCCTTCGCTTCGGCATCGACCCGCCCAGCGGAGTTCTGCTGGTCGGGCCGCCAGGATGCGGCAAGACGATGCTCGCAAAGGCGGTCGCCTCTTCGACGGAGTGCACCTTCATCCGGCTGGTGGCCAGCGAACTTGCGCAGAAGTACATCGGCGAAGGGGGTCGTATGGTGCGCGAACTGTTCGACCTGGCGCGAGAACGCACTCCTGCCATCTTGTTCATCGACGAGATCGACGCCATCGGGGCCAAGCGTCTGGACACTGCTACCAGCGGCGACAGGGAGGTGCAGCGTACCTTGATGCAACTGCTCGCTGAACTAGACGGGTTCGAGGCTCTCGGGAACGTGAAATTGATCGCAGCCACCAACCGTCCGGACATCCTCGATGAGGCCTTGCTGCGGCCAGGGCGCTTCGACCGCATCATCGAGATCCCGATGCCCAACGAAGATGCGCGCAAGGCGATCATCAAGATCCATCTGAAGGGAATGCCCAAGACCAGAGATGTCAGCATCAAGGGACTTGTCGAAAAGACCGGGGGCTTCTCAGGTGCCGAATTGAAGGCGATGTGCGTGGAGGCGGGCATGACTGCCATCCGCGCAGGGCGTGACAAGGCATCGAAGTCAGATTTCTCCACAGCACTCAGGGATGTCAAGAAGAAGCGTGATACGGGTGCTGCTGGCGAGGCTCCGGCCGACCTCTGGACGTGAACATACTCCTGTCACGCACGGCGGAATCATCATCACCACATGCCATTGGATGCCAGTGCATGTCGGGCCCGTTGGTTGAGTGTGTACCCAACTTCAGTGAAGGACGGGACGCCAAGGTCATCTCGGCCATAGCTGACGCTGTCAGCGGTGTTTCCGGAGTCACCCTGCTGGACATCGATTCAGGCGAAGACTTCCACCGCACGGTCGTCACCATGGTGGGTCCTCCAGAAGCAGTCCTCGAAGCCGCCCTCGCTTCCACTTCTGTGGCGCTTGACTCCATTGACATGCGGCAGCATTCAGGAGAACACGCTCGCATGGGAGCGGTCGACGTGGTTCCATTCATCCCGATCCGTGATGTCACGATGCAAGATTGTGTCCGGCTCGCTGAGATGTTCGGTGAGACCGCTGCCGAACGGTTCGGAATTCCTATCTATCTCTACGCAGAAGCCGCTCGTACTCCTTCGAGAAAACGTCTGCCGGACATTCGCCGGGGTGAATATGAGGGATTGGAGCAGAAACTCGCAGACCCGGAGTGGACTCCAGACTTCGGGCCTGCCGAATTCAACGCCCGTTCAGGTGCCACTGCGACAGGTGCCCGTTCACTGTTGATCGCCTTCAATGTCAATCTCGACACCGATGACAAGTCGGAGGCGAATCGAATCGCGGGAAGATTACGCACCAGTGGGGTGCTCAAGCGGAATGAGGAGGGAGAGAAGATCGTCGGCCCGGATGGAGAACCTGAACGGGTCCCAGGACGGTTCGACGCCTTGCAGGCTGCTGGTTGGATGTTCGACGAGTCGACCGCACAAGTATCGATGAACCTGCTGGATCACGCCACAACTGGAATGCATACGGTCACCGAGGCAATCCGTGAGGAGGCGGAGAAGATCGGGCTATCAGTCACGGCGGGCGAACTGGTTGGCCTGGTTCCCCTTGATGCACTGCTCGCAGCGGGCAGGTTCTATCATGCGGAGGCGGCCTCGGCCAGCGAGGCCGATCTCGTGCATGCTGCCGTCTCCGGACTCGGACTCGATCGCATCGAGCCGTTCGATGCCGGCACCCGTGTAATCGAATGGGCTGCGGAGGGAGCATGATGACTGATTACGGGGGTATGAGCCTCGATGACTATCGCGATGCACTCGCTTCCTCGGACCCCACCCCTGGAGGTGGCACGGCTGCTGCCGTGGCCCTCTCACAGGCTGCAGCGCTCACCTGCATGGTCGCTGACCTGACTCTCGGTCGTGAGAGGTGGCAGGGTGGCTGGCTTGGGGCCCAAGCGGCCAAGGATCTCGCCACACCCCTGCTGACGCGTGGTCACGAACTGGCAGGCGAGGATGCTGCTGCATTCGATGCTGTGATGGCGGCGTTCCGTCTGCCTAAAGCCTCAGATGACGAACAGGTGAGACGGCGCACAGCGATCCAAGAGGCGACTTATGGGGCTGCTGAGGTTCCGCTGGAAACGGCCAGAGAAGCGCTCTCACTGCTCAACAGCCTGCCTGAGCTCGCCAGCAGCGGGAACTCGAACGCTGTGACAGATGTAGGAGTGGCCGGCCTGTTGGCGGGGGCCGCCTGCAAAGGGGCGCTGTTCAATGTCGAGATCAATGCCAGATCGCTTCCCGATGAATTGGGCAGCAGCCTGCTTGAGGAGTTGGATGACCTGCGTGCTTCAGCCAAGCAGATCAGTCGGGCGCTGATGGATTCGGTCAACAGGCGGATCAATGACTAGTGTCCAGTGCGCGGTCTCTTGATCCCTGCGGTTGATGGTGACCGAGCAGGTATCTACTGCTCCCCATGAGAATGCTCAAGGCGGTGACGCCAGCGTTCCGTTCCGATGGTTGGTTCATGGGATGCTCTGAGAGCACACGTCGGGGAGGGGATTCCCGACATTCCGCCAGCTCTCCTTCCTCTGGACGATTCTGTCGAGCATGCCCCCGCTCGCAGGCAGGTGTTGACTGACTCGGAGAAACGACTTGCGCTGCACAATGCATTGCGCTACTTCCCGCCGTCCATGCACGAACTGCTCGCCCCAGAGTTCGCTGACGAGTTACGCACCCTCGGGCGTATCTACATGCACAGATTCCGTCCTACCGAGTATGAGATGCGCGCTCACCCTGTCGATGCGTATCCAGCCCAGAGTCGCGACGCCGCGGTGATCATGCTGATGATCCAGAACAACCTCGATGTGGAGGTCGCCCAGTTCCCGCATGAGTTGATCACCTACGGGGGAAATGGCGCTGTGTTCCAGAACTGGGCGCAGTACCGGTTGACGATGAGATACCTGACCCAGATGACGGATTCACAGACGCTGGTGATCTACTCCGGACACCCGCTCGGCCTGTTCCCCTCGCACTCCACTTCACCGCGGGTGGTGGTGACCAACGGTCTGGTCATTCCGAACCATTCCTCCCAAGAGGACTACGAACGCTTCAACGCCCTCGGAGTGTCGCAATATGGGCAGATGACTGCTGGCTCATACATGTACATCGGCCCGCAGGGCATCGTTCACGGTACCACTATCACTCTGCTCAACGCAGCGCGTCGATATCTTGGCCGTGAATCATCATCAGGACTGGCTGGCGTCACCTTCGTCACCTCCGGACTGGGAGGGATGTCCGGTGCACAGGCGAAGGCCGCTGTGATCGCCGGAGCGGCGTGCCTCATCGCAGAGGTGAATCCTGCCGCAGTCGCCAAACGACATTCGCAAGGGTGGCTCGAACAGGTCAGCGAGGATGTGGATGATGCCATCGACCGGCTGTTGAAGGCGGGGGATGCAGGGGATGCCACATCGATCGGCTACGTCGGTAATATCGTCAACCTGTGGGAGAGGTTGCAGGAACGTGGGGTCAGCATAGACCTCGGTTCCGACCAGACCAGTCTGCACAATCCGTTCCAGGGTGGTTACTTCCCGGTGGGCATCGGATTCGAGGACGCCAAGACGATGATGGTCGACGAGCCGGACAGATTCGCCGATGAGGTGCGACAGAGCCTCAAGCGGCAGGCGAACGCCATCAACTCCTTGTGCGACATGGGGATGTATTTCTGGGACTACGGCAACGCCTTCCTCCTGGAAGCGGACCGGGCTGGGGCGGATGTTCGCGGAGAGGGTGGGGGCTTCCGCCATCCCTCCTACGTTGAGGACATCATGGGGCCGATGTGCTTCGATTTCGGATTCGGGCCTTTCCGCTGGGTCTGTTGTTCTGGAGAGCCCGCGGATCTGGAGATCACCGACAACATCGCAGCCGAGGTGCTCGAGTCGCGGGTAGCCTCAGCAACACCCGAGACCCAGCAGCAACTGCTGGACAACGTACGCTGGATACGTGAGGCAGCCTCCAATGACCTCGTCGTCGGTTCCCAGGCTCGCATCCTCTATGCGGATGGTCCCGGCAGACGAGCGATCGCCAGCGCGTTGAACGCCGCTGTCAAGGATGGGCGTTTGGCGGGTCCTATCGTGCTCGGGCGCGATCACCACGATGTCGGCGGGACCGATTCACCCTACCGTGAGACGGCGAACATCCAGGACGGTTCGATGTTCACTGCCGACATGGCGGTACACAACTTCGTCGGCGACGCATTCCGTGGGGCGACATGGGTCAGCCTGCACAATGGTGGCGGTGTTGGATGGGGAGAGGTCATCAACGGCGGATTCGGTCTGGTCCTGGATGGCTCTGAGGAAGCCGACGGACGTCTGCGCTCAATGCTCGCGTGGGATGTCAACAATGGTATCGCTCGCCGGGCATGGGCGAGGAACGAAGGAGCTGAGTTCACCGCCCGCCAAACAATGGGGGAGGACACGGACGTGTGCATCACTCTGCCACATCATGCTGACGATGAACTGGTGGAGCGGGCCTTCGATTGATTCAGAGGGTCCAAGAGACCCTCCGTTTCCGGCAATCAGCGTTATATCTCAATTTCAGGTCGGCGATGCATGACCGTCGAACTGAATGG
>ENA-ORDI01001914-ORDI01001914.1-marine-metagenome-genome-assembly--contig:-NODE-1914-length-10733-cov-3.513607_pt1 | contig 10733 bp, 8 predicted proteins | sample MGYA00248628_ERZ508525 | MGnify/ENA primary metagenome ERZ508525 (study PRJEB26195, sample SAMN05422138) | marine metagenome | isolation source: East of Porto Seguro, South Atlantic Ocean | place...
CCCGCGATCGCCGTCTACAGAACATGTTGCAAGATTGTCTTTAATTGTTGATAACTTGGCTTGAGGTTTTATTTCTTCATTCCTATATCCTTGTATATATATTCGGAGCATATTAGAAATACCATGACTTTCAACGCCTCTTAAATCAGCCAATATAAGAGCATCGGCGGCTATTTTAGAATCAGTTTGATTTTCCCCCATTATTTGAAATATTTCTTCTACATTTTGTCGTAAATTTTCAGAATTAATTTTTTGAGAATTATTATCATTGCTTATAAAATTTTCTAACATTAGCACCTCATTAAGCAAAAGATTGAATTTGAAACAGTATAACATTTAACTTATTTCTTGTAAGTTTTGATTTTTAACATAAAGAACGTTCCAATCTTAAAGTGAATAATATCACTAATATATTTATTTTTTTATAAAATTTCATAAAAGAAAATAAAAATATATTCAATTTTTATAGATTAATAATTTAAGTTAATATATATTAAGTTGCGATATTAATTCGCCAAAATACTTGGAGCAAAAGTGAAAATATTATGTCAAATTTATAAATCTATATTTTTTGCAACTGTATTATTTGTTTTATTAATTTCTTGTTCTTTAGAGACAGAAGCTACAGGAGTAATTAATGAAGTTCCTGTGGAAGTAGTTAAAGAAACAGAAAAATCCAAAGGTAATTTAGTTATTTATTCTGGAAGAAAAGAAAGTTTAATTGGTCCTGTTATTGATCAATTTAAATCAATAAGCGGTATAAATATAGAAGTCAAATATGGTACTAGTACGGAAATCGCCTCACAATTAATATTGGAAGGCTCAAAAAGTCCGGCAGATGTTTTTTATGCCCAGGATTCTGGATCTTTAGGAAGCGTTATTGATATGTTGCAACAACTTTCACCTGATTTATTGGAAAAAATCCCAGCATGGGCTAAATCCGATAAAGGTAAATGGATAGGAATATCTGGTCGTGCAAGAACTTTGGTATATAACACTGATAATGTAAAAGCTTCAGATTTACCAAAAACTTTAAATGATCTTTGTGATGCAAAATGGAAAGGACGAATGGGTTGGGCTCCTACAAATTCCTCCTTTCAAACAATGATAACTGCTATGAGAAAAATATGGGGAGAAGATAAAACTAAAGCTTGGGTTAAGTGTATGATGGCTAATGATGTAAAAGTTTATCCAAAAAATACTCCTCAGGTAGAAGCTGCAGGAAAAGCTGAGATTGATATTGGGTTAGTGAATCATTATTACTTGTATAAATTTATATTGGATGCGGGTGAAGGAGACAAGTTTAAAGCAAGAAACCTTCATTTAGAATCTGGTGGCCCAGGGTCTTTAGTTACGGTATCTTCGATAGGTATTTTAAGTACCGCAAAAAATAAGGATAATGCCCATCAGTTTATTGATTTTATGATTTCGAAACTTGTTCAGAATTATTTTGTTAACGCAACAAGAGAATATCCTCTAATAGAAGATGTTGATATACATCCTTTATTAACACCTCTGCATGAAATAACAAAAGCAAATATAAGTTTATCTGATCTTGCAGATATACAAGGATCAGCAAAATTATTACAAGAAGTTGGAGCACTTCCAAAATAACACAATTAGAATACAAAATAATAATTAAATTATTTGAATATAGGAAATAAGCATGATTGTTATAAAATTTATTATTTATTTAATAATTTTTTTATTCTGTATACCTTTTATATATTTATTTCAATTTGGAATATCTAACTTATTTTCCTCAATAAATAATTTATTCACTTTTTATTATTTTCAATTAATATTTAATACTATTGCCTTGGTATTATCTGTAACTTTTACTACTATTGTTATTTCATTGTTTTTATCTTGGGCAACAGAAATATGTAAACTTAAATTTGCTAAATTATGGCGGATTTTGTTAATTTTTCCATTGGTTATTCCAAGTTATTTGGCAGGATATCTATTTATTTTGTTTTATGGCACTAAAGGAGAAATCTATCAATTATTAAATAATTTTGGAATTAGTGTAGATATGCCTGACGTATATGGTTTTTGGGGAGCCTGGTTATGTTTATCTTTAATTTGTTTTCCATATGTATATATAAATTTATCTACTGGTTTAAAATTGGTTGACAGGAAATTAGAGGATGCTTCTAGAGTCTTAGGGCATAATCATTTTCAAACTTTTTTTAGAATAATATTTCCTAATATAAAGAACTCTTTATTTGCCGGAAGCATTTTAGTTGCTTTATATACTTTAAGCGATTTTGGGGCAGTTTCAGCTTTGCAATTTAACACTTTTACTTTAGCAATATATACAAAATACAGATCTTTTGATTTTCCCGGGGCTGCTTCTTCTGCACTTATATTAATACTAATATCAATGCCGATAATTTTTTATTTTATTAAGATGTCTGTTTTTAATTCTTATAAAATTTCCCAAAAAACTTCTAATTTTTCAAATTTAAAATTATTTGATTTAAAGCAATATGAAATTTTAGTTCAATTGGTTATTTTCTTTATCGTGTTAACTAGTATTTTTATACCATTTTTAATGATATTTAATTTAATACTTAGGACAGATATAGGCTTTGTAAAAACTTTAGATTTAATAAAATGGTCAGCAGTATTTAATACTTTTAGTGGAGCAACAATAAATTCTATTCTTTGTGTTTTTATTAGTTTGTTATTGGTATTAAATATTTCAAAAAAGAATAATAAATTACGATTTGTTTTTGAGAATTTAATGTATTTTGGCTACACCTTACCTGGCCTGATAATTGCTTTAGCATTTGTATATTTTTCAATAAATTATTTTTTCTCAATATATCAGACATGGATAATTTTAATTTCAGGATACACAGTATTGTTTTTATCAGCAGGATATGCCCCCGTAAGGACTAATGTTGATTTGATAGGTGATAAATATACTGTGGTCTCTAAATCCCTAGGGAAAAGTTTTTATAGTACTTTTACCAATATTTTGTTCCCTCTTTATTTACCAGGTATTTTGAAAGGATTTTTAAATGTATTCATATTAACTGCAAAAGAATTACCTGTTACATTGATTTTAGCTCCTTTAAATTTTTATACTTTATCTACTGTAATTTGGGATAATTTAGAGGAGGCCAATTTTTCTGCAGCAGGTATTGGGAGTTTTTTATTAATTCTTATAATATCTATTCCTACTTATTTGTCTGTACATGTTGAGGATATAAAGATAAAATTTAGCAAAACCAATAAATAATTTGTTTTTAGTATGAAAAACGAAATAAAAGATTTAATAGTAAGTAATTTATCTTTGAATTTTGATCAAAATATAATTATTGATAATATTTCTTTTGAATTAGAAAAATCTGAGATATTAGCTTTGGTTGGGCCTAGTGGGTCAGGTAAAACATCATTGATTCGATGCCTTACAGGATTGGAAAATCCTGATGAAGGGGAAGTTGTTATTTCTGATTCAATAGTGTTTTCAGATAGCGTTAATATACCAATAGAGAAAAGAGATATAGGGATAGTTTTTCAAGATTTTGCTTTATTTCCTCATATGACAGTTACAGAAAATATATCTTACGGTAAAAAAAATGATAAAGATTCTAAGACTTTGTCTCAGATTTCATCTTTGACAGATTTAATGCTTATGTGTGGGATTTATCATTTACGTGACAGATATCCTGATGAACTTTCGGGAGGAGAACAACAAAGAGTAGCTTTGGCAAGATCCTTGGCTCCCAAGCCAAAAATCTTATTAATGGATGAACCTTTTTCAAACCTTGATCCGGGATTTAGAATGCAGTTAAGAATGGAAGTCAGGAGAATTTTAAAATATCTAAATATAACATGTATTTTTGTAACACATGATCAACAGGAAGCATTATATATGGGAGATAGGATTTTAGTATTGAATGAAGGTAAAATACAGCAAATTGATAGAAATACGGATGTATTCCAAAATCCAAAGAATGAATTTGTTGCAGAATTTATAGGATTGGCAGATTTTATCGAAGCAAAAGTTATAAACAATCATGCGGAAACTGAAATTGGTAAAGTAGAAATTAAAACTAAAGCTAAAAGTGGAGAATCAGTTAATATAATGATTCGTCCTGATGATGTACACATTAATAAAACAAAAAATGGCAATGGATTTGTTGTATCTAGAGAATATAGGGGTATGTATTACATATATTACATAAAATTGGATTCTGGTAAAGTAGTTAAAAGCCTTTCATCTCATATCAATGATTATAATATTGGTACAAAAGTTAATGTGGAATTAAAACCCGGACATCCTTTAATTTGTTTTCAAAACAAAGTTATTATTTAGATTTATTATCAATAGGTTGTATAAAATACATTCCTGGTATACTTATGCTTGAGATTAACGCCAATATTAAGAATGGTTGCCTGTAATTTCCTAGCACATCATATCCCCAACCTACAGCAACCGGGGATATTACTCCAAAGATTGAACCTACAGTCATAATTAGCGACAAAATAGTTCCATAATTAGTTCTACCGAAATAATCCCCAATCATTGCTAACCTGGTTGGCACTGACAGGCCAAAACCCAAACCAAAAAAAAACATAAAAAACATTAATTGGAACATATTTGTACTATATGAAAAAATTATCAATCCTATACATTGGCAAAAAAATGCGAATATTAAGATGTGTTTTTTATTCAATCGATCTCCAAATAATCCGGATAAAATTCTACCACTGAAATTTGTTATATTTACTCCAATTCCTATAATGTATCCTGATGCTTGTCTTGTAAAACCAAAACTAGTTAATGCTGGAATTAAATGAACATTTGCTGACATCATTAATTGTGATATCCCAAGTACTATTGCAAACGTCCAAAAAGTTTGAGATTTTAAAGCTTCTTTTGTACCATAGTTTTTTTCTTTATGAATTTTAAGATTTTTGCTTGATTTAGGATCTACGTTATCTGGGAACATACCATAATCTTCTGGCTTACTTCTCATAACCAGAGCACAAGGGATACCTATAATTAAGAATCCTATCCCTATTATTTCTAGTGAATTTCTCCATCCTTGTACTGAAATAAGCCATATTAGTACAGGGACTAAAAAGCCACCAAAACCTGAACCTGTTGAAGCGGCAGATAATGCTAAAGCTCTTTTCTGGATAAACCAGTTAGCTACTGAAGTACTTACTACTAAGAAAGTGCCAAAAGTTAACCCAAGAGTTAATATACTTGTAGATATGAAAAACCATAATAATGAATTTGTATGACTTAAAGTAATGAATCCTATCCCACATAAAATTATGCCAAATAGCATTACATTTCTTGGTCCAAATTTATTAATAGCTACACCAACAAACGGGCCAAAAGCAGCTCCTTCTGATCTTTGTAATGCAGGTGCAATTGAAGTTAATGCACGGCTCCATTTGAATTCATTTACTATTGGGTCAAAAAAAGCTCCAAATCCATGCCAATAAGTTCCTGTTGCTACAGCATTAACTATAGTCCCTGCTATTACTATCCACCATCCATAGAAAATTTTTTTTGATTTTCTAAGTTGGGATTCCATCATTTATTTTTATAGAAATTTTAGTAGTATTTTTGTAAATTCTATAGGGTTATCACCAGGTACAAGATGTCCAGCTTCTTCAACAGTTACTGATTGGGCATTTGGTATAACATCTGACATTTTTTTAAGAGTTGATTTCGCAAGTATATCGCTTTTTCCACCCTTCACAATAAGGGTAGATGTTTTGATTTTTTCTAAAATTTTCCATTGATCTTCATTTTTTTGATGTGCATTTCTGTTATTAAATCCAGATCTTAAGAATGGATCATATTTCCAAGTCCATTTACCATTTTCTAATTGTTTAATATTATTTAAAATATTTCCTTTTATGTGTTCCTCAGTTCTGTGCGGATTATATTTTTTAATTCTTTCAACGAATTCTTCTATAGAATCTAATTCATCATTCATTTGTACAAAATTTCTTATATTTGAGGAACCTTTTTTGATAGTTTCAGGACCTGTGTCAACAATGACTAATTTGTTTATCATGTTTTGATTTTCTGATGCATAATAATAACTATTTCTCCCACCCATGGACAGCCCAATTAAATTAAAATTATTTAGATTGTTTATTTTTACTAAATTATTAATATCTTTTACAAAATATTCAGTTGAGTATCTTTTATCTTTATCCCAATCACTATCCCCGTGTCCTCTTTGATCAAGAACTATAACTCTGTATTTGTGAGATAAAGACAATGATATGAAATCCCATGAATGAGCAGTTTGGGCAAATCCATGCAATAGAATACATACTGGATCATTTTTATTTCCCCAATCTAAGTAGTGCAATTTCAAGCCATCTGATTTAAACCACACATCTTTTGGAGGTTTGTTGTTAGAAAAATTTATGCCGGTTTTAGTAGCATTTGCCAACATATTATTATGAGCATTGTTGTTCAATTTATCTCCGTTTTTACCAGGGCCTAGGCATAGGGCCAACTGGTACTTCTATAAATGATGGTCGATTAATTTTGAAAGATTTTTTAATACTTTCATTTAATTGGTCCGCTGATTTTGCTTGATAAAAATTTAACCCATAAGCATCTGCAAGTTTTTGAAAATCAGGATTTTCTAATTTTGCGGCATATTCTCTGCCATCAAAATTTAACTTTTGATCTCTCATTACGTTTCCGTAAGCATTGTCATTAAAAACAACTACAGTAGCATTTATGTTGAATTGCTTAGCAGTTGCCATTTCTTGTGAATTAAATAAAAATCCCCCATCACCAGAGACGGCTAATACAGGTAAATCAGGCCTTCCTACTTTAGCCCCTAGGGCAGTAGGATAAGCATAACCAAGATTTCCGTAATAAGATGAAGTGATATAAGTTCTGGATTCATTTACTGGGTATCCTGTTCTGCTGTAGTATCCAATTTGGGTCATTCCTGATACAAATACACTTTTTTCGGGCATAGCCTCTCTAATAGCTTCTGTAAAAGAAGCTTGAGGCTCTAATTCTAATTTGGTCAATGCATTTTTTCTAAATTGTAATAATTCCTTTAGATTTGGGTTCATCTTTCTTGGATTTGACTGTATTTTAAGATTTTTGATTAACATTTGTAAGGAAGTTTTAGCATCTCCAATTAACGGAATAGAGTTAGCATGATTTATTCCGACTTCTTTTTCATCAATATCTATATGTAGTACTTTGTGGTTTATACTGGACGTAGCTGCGACTCCCATTCTTGTTCCAATTGCAATGCTTAAATCATGTTCTTTTAATTTTTCTATATAAGGTTCATTTCTGTGTAACGTACCTAGGCATAATTCATGATCTTCTGGGAATGCCCCTTTTCCTTGGTTTGAAAGAATAACTGGACATTGAAGAAATTCTGCCAATTCAATTAATTCTTTATTAGCATTAGAGGATATTACTCCTCCTCCTACCCATAAAAGTGGATTTTTACTTTTTAAAACCTCTGTTGTTAGCATCTTTAAATCGCTTTCGTTTATTCCATTGGGAGAAATGATTTCAGGCTCTACAAGTTCTGCAGATGTGTGCTCAGCTAAAGTTTCAGGGGGTATTTCTATTTCTACAGGCCTTGGTCTTCCGGTGTTTAATTGAACGAAGGCTTCATTTACAGCATCAGGGATATCTGAGGCATTTAAAATTCTTTTCCTCCATTTTGTTACTGGTGCAATACTCTCCATTTGATCATTCACTTCATGTAATTTTCCTTCATTAAGGCCTATGGAATCTTTTTCTATTTGGCCAGAGATCACTAATATTGGCGAAGATGCAGAATATGCAGTTCCTATGCCTGCGCTAGCATTTTGAAGGCCTGGGCCAGGAACCACCATAGCAACTCCAATTTTACCAGATGATCTACTGTATCCATCAGCCATGTAAGTGGTTGCTTGTTCATGACGGGTGGTAATGAATTTTATTTGTTTTTCTTTTGCGAGGCCATCAAGGGCATGATAAAGTTGTACTCCAGGTAATCCAAATATAACTTCAACTTTATTTAAAATTAAAGATTTCGCTAATGCTTCACCACCAGTCATTTTGCTCATTGTGCACCTCTTTTTAAATTCAATTTTTTAATTCTATGGTTTTAAATAATATTTATCTAGTGCATAAATCTCATCAAATGAAATATTGACTCATCTTATTTTAATCTAGATAATTATAAAAAAGGAGTACATATGAAATATAGGTTAGAAAAAGATTCTTTAGGTGAAATGAAAGTTCCTGTAAATGCTTATTATGGTGCTCAAACTCAAAGAGCTGTAGAAAATTTTCAAATTAGTAATTTGAGATTTTCTTATCAGTTTATTCAGTCTTTAGCATTAATTAAAAAATTCAGCGCGAAAGTAAATGCTCAACTAGGTCTGCTAGATAAAGATATAGCAGAAATAATTATTTCTGTGGCAGAAGATATCATTAATGGCGATTATTTATCCGAATTTGTGATAGATATATTTCAGACCGGATCAGGTACATCTACTAATATGAATATGAATGAGGTGATTTCAAATATTGCAATTGAAAAAATTGGAAGGAAAAAAGGGGATAAGAATTCTGTTCATCCTAATGATCATGTTAATTTAGGACAATCAAGCAATGATGTTATCCCTACTGCAATTCACATTGCTTTAACTAAATCAATAACTTTTGATTTGATTCCATCATTAGAAATATTAGCGAATGCATTGCAAAAGAAATCAGTTGAATTTGACAAGGTTATAAAAACAGGGCGAACTCATTTACAAGATGCTACTCCAATTACTTTAGGCCAAGAATTTTCAGGTTATTATGGACAGATTCAAAATGGAGTTGAAAAATTAAATGATACATTAAAATGGTTATCTAAAGTGGCATTAGGTGGTACTGCTGTGGGTACTGGAATTAATACTCATAAGGATTTTGCTAGGTTAGTTTGTAAAGAGATTGCTAAATCGACAAATTTGGAAATAATAGAAACTGACAACCATTTTCAAGCTCAGAGTACGATAGATGCTATTTCAGGTACAGCAGGTGTAATAAAATCTTTATCCTTATCTATAATGAAAATTTGTAATGATATCAGATGGATGGGATCTGGTCCAAGAAGTGGATTAGGTGAGGTTAATTTGCCTGCTGTAGCTCCGGGAAGTTCTATTATGCCTGGAAAAGTAAATCCGGTAATTGCGGAATCATTTTTACAAGTTTGTGCACAAATTTATGGTAATTGTTGCGCAGTAGAACTTTCAGCTCAAACCGGAAATTTTGAATTGAATGTCATGCTTCCTGTAGTTGCTCATAATATATTAGAGAGTGTTGAAATCATGGCAAAATCAGCTGTTAATTTTTCTAAAAAATGTATTGTGGGATTAGAAGCTACTGAACTGGGGCCTAAATCTGTTCATAAGAGCTTATCAATGGTAACTGCTTTGGTTCCAGAAATTGGTTATGATCTTTCTGCTAAAATTGCTCAAGAAGCAGAAAGGACAGGTAAAACTGTAGAAGAAATAGCCATAGAAAAAACTAATTTAAGCCCATCAAAGATAAAGGAAATATTAGATCCATTTAAAATGATTAATCCTGGATTGTAATTATTATTTTATGAATTCAAAAGTTTTGTTACAAATTTTTTTTGTTGCGCCTTTCTAGTATTTGGATTGTCAATAACATATATTTCCAGTGCTTTTTTGATTTCGCCTAATAAAGGACCTTCTGTTATTCCTATCGAAAAAAGATCATTACTGTTTAATTTAGGTTTTATATGTCTAATTTTATTCCAATAATTAAATATTTTGTTACTTTCAGATTCTTTATACCACTGAGTCAGTCCTAAACATATACTTTCAGTACTTTTATTTAATATTGCATTAAGTTTACTGTTTTTACCATTTGTAAAATCAAATTTATCTAAATCTTTTTTAATTCTAACTATATTTACCCAATAATTAGTTATTGATTTTTCAAATCCTAATTCTTTTGATGTTTTATGTATGTACTCATTACTTGAATTACATAAAAAAGTTGATAAAAATAATAATATTTTATCTCTTAATAATTGTTGTTTTTTAAATATTGAATTTCTATCATTGATTTTAGTTTCCATCCAGTAAGGAAGATATGGAGGCAATATTAAATGCATGTTTAAATGTTTCAATAATTTAAATTTTTCACATTCAAGCAGAATATCAATTATTTTATCTTCTTCTAAAATTTTGATAATTTCATTTTTTACTCTTATACCAGACAGATTTGTGATATTGTCTTTAAAGATTGCAATTTCATTAAGTGTTGAACTAAATATTTGAAAATTTAGTCTATGAGAATATCTTATTGCTCTAAATATTCTTGTTGGATCGTCTGAAAATGAGTTTGAATGGATGTTTTTTATTTGCTTTTCTTTTATATCATTGACCCCATTAAATGGATCAATAAATATATTTTGTGAAAAATCATCAGTTTTAATGGCAATTGAATTTATGCTGAAATCCCTTCTTTGCTGATCTTCAAGTAAATTTCCTTCACTTATGTCAGGTAATATTGCAGGATTTTTATATTTTTCTTTTCTGCACATGGCAAAATCTATATTAAAAGAATCAACCTCTTGTGTTAAGGAAAGAAGAGGTGATAATTATATTTTAGAGTATACAAATAAGGAACAATTTTTAAAAAAATTAAGTGATAAGGAACATAAGATATTTAAGTATTCGTATGAAATAAATAG
>ENA-ORDI01001917-ORDI01001917.1-marine-metagenome-genome-assembly--contig:-NODE-1917-length-10719-cov-3.165382_pt1 | contig 10719 bp, 8 predicted proteins | sample MGYA00248628_ERZ508525 | MGnify/ENA primary metagenome ERZ508525 (study PRJEB26195, sample SAMN05422138) | marine metagenome | isolation source: East of Porto Seguro, South Atlantic Ocean | place...
CGATCACTTGGGCAAAGCCTGCCTCTGGCTCGATATAGCCATGTTCGACAAAACTGGTGGTATAGTGCGCCTCGACCGTGACGTCGGCGGCGTCCAGTGCGGCCTCCACATCGCCGCATTGCACGAAGCCGCCGCACATGATGTTGCCTTTGCGATCGTCGAACAGCTGTGGCGCGTCGGGGGCGGTCGCGGCATCGGTATCGGCAAGCGCAGTTTGTGGCGACCAACGGACAGGGAAACTTTCCAGATCAAGGGCGATCATCGCCTCCGCCTCGCCTACAACGCAAGCCACCGCCTCCCCCCGGAACCGGATGTGGTTCACGGCGAAAACCGGCTGATCGATGAAGCCGGGGATCACGCCAAAGGCGTTGAGGCCGGGCACGTCATCTGCGGTCAGGATGCAATGGATCCCGGGCTGCGCGCTGCGCCATGCCTCAAGATCGCCGAAGGTAAATCCGGCCGAGGCATGGGGCGCGCGGATGACCCGCGCGACCAAAGCACCGGCTGGGGCAACGTCATCGCCAAACGCCTCTGACCCGTCGACTTTGGCCTGCCCGTCCAGCCGCCGCGCAGGCTGGCCAAGCGCGGTAGAGGCGACAGTCAGCCGTTCGGCAGCATGGGCCCCGACCACCGCGTCGATGATCTTGCGATAACCGGTACAGCGACACAGCACGCCGCCAAGGGCATCCTGCACCTGCGCCGCGCTCGGCTGCGGCACCTCGCGCAACAACGCCACGGCAGAGACCATCATCCCCGGCGTGCAAATCCCGCATTGCGCGGCCTGATGGTGCTGAAAGCTTTGCATCAACGCCTGCGCGTCGTGGTCGGTTTTCACCAGCCCGGCCAGCGTCTCCACCTGCCGCCCCACCGCCTGCTGCACGGGCATCAGGCAGGCGCAGACCGGCGCGCCATCGACCAGCACAGTGCAGGCCCCGCAATCGCCCGCGTTGCAGCCGATCTTTACATCCTTGCGGTCCAGCCGCTCGCGCAGCGCGTAAGACAAGCGTTCACCGGGCAACGGTTCAACCTGCGCAATGCTGCCGTTCAGGGTGAAAGAGGTCACTTCTGTCGTGGTCGGTTTATCCATCACAGGGCCCCTTTCAAGGCGCGCATCACAGCGCGGCGGACCAAAGTGACGCTGGCGGCAAGGCGGTAATCGGCGCTGGCGCGCGCATCTGTAATGGGGCTCAGCGATTGCACCAGATCAGCAGTCATGCGGTTTTCTACATCGCCAAGGGCGCTACCGCGAAGCTGATCCTCAAGCGCGGTGAGCCGCTGCGCGACGGGGGATGCGGCGCCGATGGCGATGCGGATATCGGTGAGCCTGCCGCTCTCGATCTTTGCCAGCACCGCGACCATGCAGATCGAGATCACCAGATACTTCCGCGCACCGAGTTTGACAAAGCTGCTGTGACTATCAGCCGGGGGCGCGGGGATGTGGATGGCGGTGACAAGCTCGTTCTGGGCGCGGTCGGTCTGGCGCACGCCTTGCAGGAACTGCGACAAAGGCAGCACCCGCGATCCGTTTGCGCTGCAAAGCTCTACCTCGGCATTCAGTGTCAGTAGCGGCGGCACCCCGTCGGCGGCAGGAGAAGCGTTGCACAGATTCCCCGCGATGGTGCCCGCGTTCTGGATCTGGATCGACCCGACCTCGCGGGCGGCCAGCTTGAGCCCGTCGAAAGCGGCGGGCAGATCGGCACGGATGATGTCTGTCCATGTGGTGGCCGCCCCGATACGCCAGCCTTGGTCTGTTTGACTGATGCCGCGCAGCTCTGGCAAGCGGGTGATGTCCAACAGGTCGCCCGTCACCGGACGGTCGCCGCGTGCGGGGAACCAATCGGTTCCCCCCGCGATGATCGACACCGGCCCCGCGGCCAATGTGGTTAACGCTTGATCCAATGTCGTCGCGGTCAGGTAGCTCATCCGGTCACCTTTTGCTGCGGGCGTAAAACTTGTTGGTATACGAATAGAAGTGCGTCGGGTGCCTTCGTGTCAAATCAATTCGCATGTCGTCAGCCGACAAAGGCTTTTTCGACCACAAAACTGGCAGGGCGGTTATTCGCCCCCTCCACCAGCCCGAAGGACTCGAGCGCGGCCTTGGTGTCGTTCAACATGGCCATCGACCCGCAGATCATCGCACGGTCGCGATCAGGAGAGATCGGCGGCACGTCCAAATCGCGGAACATCTTGCCCGACGCCATCAGGTCGGTTTGCCGCCCTTCGCGTGGCCACGGCGCGCGGGTCAGCGTGTCGTATAGGGTCAGCCTTTGCGCCAATTCCCCCACCAGCGGATCGGCCTTGAGGCTGGCGACCAGATCACGGCCATAGGTCAGCTCCCCGGCAGTGCGACAGGTGTGGCATAGGATCAGATCGTCAAACTTCTCATACGTCTCGGGGTCACGGATGACCGACGCGAAAGGCGCGATACCGGTCCCCGTGGCGAACATCCACAGCCGTTTTCCGGGCAGCAAGGCGTCATTCACCAACGTCCCCGTCGGCTTGCGGCGCATCAGCACGGTATTACCGACCTTGAGCTTTTGCAGGTGCTGCGTCAGCGGCCCGTCCGGCACCTTGATAGAATAGAACTCGATCCCCTCGTCCCACGACGGCGACGCGATGGAATAGGCACGGAACACCGGCTTTTCGGCATTGGGCAGCCCGATCATCACGAACTCTCCCGACCGGAAGCGAAAGGACGGATCGCGGGTGATGCGGAAGCGGAACAGGCTGTCGGTATAATGCTGCACCTGCGTCACCGTTTCGGCAAAGACACCGGCGGGGGTCGGGAAGCTGGGGCGAGAGAGAGAAGCGGCGTCCATGGAAAGTCCTTATCGGCTGCGGATGTAATATTGTTTGTATGCGAATGATTATCTGTCAAGTGTTTCATCTTGATTGGGCGCATTTTTCTGTTAGCGTTCAAATGAAACTGATGCTGCTTGAAAGGCGTGCCCCATGTCAGACACCTCTGCAAAACTCGTGATCCGGAACATCGGGATGATCCTGACCGGAAAGATGGAAGACCCCATTGCCGACGGGGATTGCCTGATCGCGATGGACGGTAAGATCACGGAATGGGGCTATGCCAAGGATATGGATTGCGACGGGGCCACGACAGAAGTCGACGCCCATGGCGCGACGCTGGCACCGGGGTTGATCGACAGCCATGTGCACCCGGTGGTGGGCGACTATACCCCGCGCCAGCAGCAGTTGGGGTGGATCGATTCAACGCTGCACGGCGGGGTCACTACGCTGATCTCTGCCGGCGAAGTGCATATGCCGGGCCGCCCGAAGGATATCGTCGGCCTCAAGGCGATGGCGATCGCGTCGCAGCGTTGGTACGAAAACTTCCGCCCCTCGGGCGTCAAGGTTCACGCGGGCGCGCCGGTGATCGAACAGGGCATGGTCGAAGAAGACTTTGCCGAGATGGCCAAGGCCGGTGTTACCCTGCTGGGCGAGGTCGGACTGGGCACGGTCAAGGACGGCAGGACCGCCGCGCAGATGGTCGGATGGGCACGCAAATACGGTATGCAAAGCACGATCCACACCGGCGGCCCGTCGATCCCCGGATCAGGGCTGATCGATGCGGATATGGTGCTTGAGACAGGAACGGATGTGGTCGGGCATATCAACGGCGGGCACTCTGCCCTGCCCGACGATCAGATCATCTGCCTGTGCGAGGGCTGCAAGGCTGCGCTTGAGATCGTGCATAACGGGAACGAACGCGCCGCCTTGCTGACGCTGAACACAGCGCGCGAGTTGGGCAAGCTTGATCAGTTGATCCTGGGCACCGACGGTCCGGCTGGGTCCGGCGTGCAGCCTTTGGGGATCATGCGCATGGTTGCGATGCTGTCGTCGCTTGGCGATGTACCTGCCGAGGTCGCCTTTTGCTTTGCCAACGGCAACACCGCACGGCAACGCAAGCTGGACACCGGATTGATCGAGGTCGGCAAATGCGCGGATTTCGTCCTGATGGATCAGGCACAGCATGCGCCCGGCAAAAATATGCTTGAATCGGTGCAACTGGGTAATCTGCCCGGTGTTGGCATGACGGTGATTGATGGCGTTGTACGCAGCCTGCGCAGCCGGAATACGCCCCCTGCCACGCGGCTCCCCGAGCTGATTTGCGGCACCGTCGGCGCCTGAACGCCGACATAAGCGGCAGCGGCGGGGGATCTGCCGCGCCGCAAGTGACGCGATGTTTCAATGACATCGCAGGTGCCAGTGGCCGCTTTCCCCGGTTTCGGGGAAAGTAGGGCTTTCCTTACCTTTATATTCATGGTCAATTTTCGCCGAGATATGGGGCCGCAGGTGCGGAGGGCCTTGGTGCGCGCAAAATCCTGTCAAACGTCAGCTTGCGGAACATCGTTCCATCATGCGGTATTGGCAGTTTGAATTTTAGCGCTTAGGCTGCAGAAATCAGAGTCGCGGACAATCGTGGAGGAGTGTCCGGCAACAGGCTCGATAAGGGAGGACGAAATGGCCACACTATCTGTATCTATGCTGTCTGCGGGCGGGTGCATATGACCGCAATGACCCCCGAAGAAGCCATTCGCCACGTGGTTTCAACGAACCCGACGTTCGAAGTAACCGAAAGTAATATCCGTGGCGTCACCTATAAAACATTCAAGAATATCCCGAAAACCCTGGGCGGTCTGATCCAGGCGAGCCGCGAAATCCAGGGCAATGGCGCGGCGGAGTTTCTGGTCTATCAGGATGAACGCTGGACCTATGATGCGTTCACCGCCGATGTGAACCGCATTGCCAACGGGCTGCGCGACACGCTGGGGATCAAGACCGGCGACCGTGTCGGCATCGCGATGCGCAACTATCCCGAACTGCTGATGCTCACGCTGGCGGTCGCGTCGGCGGGTGCTGTGGTGGTGTTCGTCAATGCGTGGTGGACCACCGAAGAGCTTGACTATGCGTTGCAAGACAGCGGGGCCAAGACGGTCTTTGCCGATGGCCCCCGTTTTGAACGGATGAAACCGCTCGAGGATGATCTGGGCCTGCGTCTCATCGGCGTGCGCGATGCCGAGGAAATGGGCCCGCACAAGCTGTCGGCGCTGATGCAGGGCATGGCCGAGACGCCACCCGAAGGGGTCGATCTGGACACGGACGATGACTTTGCGGTGATGTATTCCTCTGGCACGACGGGCAAGCCGAAAGGGGTGGTGCAGACCCACCGTGGCGCGCTTAGCGCGGTGTTCAGCTGGCTGTTACAAGCGGTCGCCGCGCCGCTGGTCACCCCCCCTGAACCCGGCGCACCGCCCGCGCCGCGCCCGTCGGGGTTGATCGTTACGCCGCTGTTCCACGTCACCGCGACGCATCCGCTGTTTCTGCTTAGCCTGCCCGCTGGTGCCAAGATTTCCTTGTTGCACAAGTGGGACGCGGAAGAAGCGGTGCGCGTGATCAACCGCGAAGGCGTGACCCGTTTTCTCGGCGTGCCGACGCAATCTGCAGACCTGCTGGAAGCCGCAAAGCGTATGGGGGAAACCCTACCGACGCTCACCTGGCTTGGCGCAGGCGGGGCGAAACGCCCTGCGGCGCAGGTCGCGCAGTTGAAAAACCAGTTCCCCGCCGCCGATATCGCGACAGGCTGGGGAATGACCGAGACGAACGCGCTTGGCATCGGCATGGTGGGCGAGGAATACAACAAACGCCCCGACGCCGCAGGTAAGCTGCATCCGCCGCTGCAAGACATCCGCTTTCTGGACGACAAGGGCAACGATGTCCCGCAGGGCGAATTGGGCGAGATTACCGTCAAAAGCCCCGCCAATATGCGCTGCTACCTCAACAAGCCGGAAGCCACCGAAGAGACGATGCAAGACGGCTGGCTGCGCACCGGTGATCTGGGTGTGATCGACGCCGAAGGCTATATCACCATCCTTGATCGCAAGAAGAACATCATCATCCGGGGCGGCGAAAACATCGCTTGTCTGGATGTCGAGGGCGCGCTGCACACGCATCCCGATGTGATCGAGGCTTGCGCGTTTTCCGTGCCGGACCCGCGCTTGGGTGAAGTCGTCGGGGCCTCTGTGCAGACCCGCGATGGCAAGCCTTTGACGCAAGCCGACATGGCGGCGCATCTCGACGGGCGGCTGGCCAAATTCAAGATACCCGAAAAACTGTGGTGCCAGGACGGTCCTTTGACCCGTGGTGCCACCGACAAGATTGACCGCCGTGCGATCCGCGCGGCCTGTCTGGACACATAAGGCCCACCAACCGGGCCGGAAGAAAGGAAGACTATGAACACCCCAACCGACGCAGAAATTGGTGCCTATATCGGTGCTGCCGGCAAAGCCGCATGGGAGGTCCCGGACCTGCCCGCCAACACCAAACAGCGCGAGATCAAATCCGTAGGCATCATCGGCGCGGGTACGATGGGCGGCGGCATCGCGATGAACTTTGCCACCGCGGGCATCCCCGTCACCATCGTCGAGACCACGCAAGAAGCGCTGGACCGCGGGTTGAAGGTCGTGCGCGGCAACTACCAGCGCAGCGCCGACAAGGGCCGTTTCCCGCAAGAAGAAGTCGAAGCGCGGATGGATCGCTTTGACGGCAAGCTGGAACTGGCGGCCTTGGCCGAGTGTGATCTGGTGATCGAAGCCGTGTTCGAAGATATGGAGCTGAAGCGCAAGATTTTCACCGAGCTGGACCGCGTGATGAAACCGGGCGCGATCCTTGCGACGAACACCTCGGCCTTGAACATCGACGAAATCGCGGCGATGACCAAGCGTCCCGAAGACGTGATCGGGCTGCACTTTTTCTCGCCTGCCAACGTGATGAAACTGCTCGAAATCGTGCGCGCGAAACATACTGCCGATGATGTGGTCGCGACCTCGATGGATCTGGCGGCCAAGATCAACAAGATCGCTGTACTCGTCGGCGTTTGCCCCGGTTTTGTCGGCAACCGCATTTTGTTTGCACGCCAGAAACAGGCCAACAAGCTGCTGCAACAGGGCTTGATGCCGTGGGATGTGGACGCCGCGCTGAACGCTTTTGGCTTCAAGATGGGGCCGTTCCAGATGTCCGATCTGGCCGGTCTGGACATCGGCTGGTCCAAAGGGGCCAAGACCGAAAACCCGATCCGCGATGCGCTGTGTGAAATGGACCGTCGCGGCCAGAAGACCCAAGCGGGTTTCTACGACTATGATGAATCCCGCCGCCCGATCCCGTCGGACGTGGTTGCCGGTGTGATCAAGGACATCACCGGTGCCGAAGCCAACCAGATGTCGCAGGAAGAGATCATCGAGATCTGCATCTACCCGATGATCAACGAAGCGGTCAAAATCCTTGAGGAAAACAAGGCGCAGCGTCCCTCTGACATCGATGTGGTCTGGCTGAACGGCTATGGCTGGCCCGCCGACAAGGGCGGCCCGATGTTCTATGGCGATATGGTCGGTGCGCAGGCCGTGCTGGACGTGATGGAAAAGCTGGGTGCCGAAGACCCCGAATTCGCGCCCGCCGAGTTGCTGCGCGATCTGGCCAAGAATGGCGGGAAATTCACTGAAATCGACACCGGAGGGCTGAAGGTATGAGCTATCAATATATCACCACCGAAAAGAAGGGTCACATCCTTGTTGTGACCATGAACCGCCCCGAGGTGTACAATGCCGTGCACGTCGACATGCATAATGAAATGGCCGATTGCTGGGACGCTTTTGCAGCGGATCAGGATCTTTGGGTCGCGGTTCTGACCGGCGCGGGGGACAAGGCGTTCTCCGCGGGGAACGACCTGAAAGCCACGGCTGCGGGCGGGTCAAAGGCGACAATGCCCGCCAGCGGCTTCGCCGGTCTGTCCTCGCGTTTTGATCTGGAAAAGCCCATCGTCGCAGCCGTCAACGGTTTCGCCATGGGCGGCGGATTTGAAACGGCGCTGTCATGCGACATTATCCTCGCCTCCGATCAGGCGAAATTCGCCCTGCCCGAGGTCAAGGTCGGCTTCTTTGCCGCGGCTTCCGGCGTGCAGCGCCTGTCGCGCTATATCGGGCGGCTTGCCGCGCAAGAAATGATGTTCACCGGCCGCACCATCATGGCCGATGAGGCGCTGTCGATGGGCTGCGTCAACGCGGTCTATCCTGCCGACCAGCTGATGGCGAAAGCGATGGAAAAGGCCGAAGAGCTGTGCGGCGTGTCGCCGTCGGCGGTCAAGGCCACGAAACGCGTCCTGAACGACATGTACAAGCGCGACGGGATGCAAGACAGCATCGCCTATTCGCGCGAGGTGATCGCGGACCTCAGCAAAACCGAAGATTTCAAGGAAGGCGTGAACGCCTTTGTCGAAAAACGCAAACCCAACTGGGTCAATAAATAATCGAACCAACTGCCAGGAGGCACTCTATGTCACATAACGAAGCTATGGCCGGAATGAATAATCTCGAGATGTCCGAGAAGGCCAAGCCGCTGTTGGCCGCCGTCATCAAACACATCCGCGAAAATGTCGATCCGATCACCGACGAGTATTTCCGCCTTGGCGAAGGTCGTGCCGACCGCTGGTCACACGCGCCCGGCCAGTTGGAGCTGCTGGAAACCGCCAAGAAAAAGGCCCGTGAAAATGGGCTGTGGAATTTCTTTTTGCCCAATGCCGAAACCGGTGAAGGTCTGTCGAACCTCGACTACGCCTATATCGCGGCCGAGCTTGGCAAAAGCCCGCTGGCCTCTGAATCCCTGAACTGTTCCGCGCCTGACACCGGCAACATGGAAGTGCTGGAACGGATCGGGACAGCGGAACAGAAAGAAAAGTGGCTCAAGCCGCTGTTGGCCGGTGAAATCCGGTCGGCCTTCGCGATGACCGAACCCGATATGGCGTCCTCGGATGCCAAGAATATCTCTACCTCTGCCGTGCTGGAAAACGGTGAATGGGTCATCAACGGCGAGAAATACTATATCTCCGGTGCCGGTGATCCGCGCTGCAAGATCATGATTACCATGGTCAAGACGTCGCCAGATGCCGAACCTTTCCGTCAGCAGTCCCAGATCCTCGTGCCGATCGACACCCCCGGTGTTGAAATTGTCGGCCCGATGCATGTCTTTGGTCACGACGACGCGCCGCACGGTCACATGCACATCAAGTTCACCAATGTCCGCGTGCCCGAGGAAAACATCCTCTGGGGCGAAGGCAAAGGCTTTGAAATCTCCCAAGTGCGTCTTGGGCCAGGCCGTATCCACCACTGCATGCGCTCTATCGGGGCGGCTGAAAAGGCGCTGGACCTGATGATCGAACGCGGGCTGAGCCGTGAAGCCTTTGGCAAGAAGATCATCGATCTGGGCAAGAACATGGAAACGATCTCTCGCGCCAAGATCGAGATTGAAGCCATGCGCCTGATGGTTCTGAAAGCCGCCAAGGCGATGGACGTTCTGGGCAACAAAGAGGCTCGCATCTGGGTCAGCATGATCAAAGCGATGGTGCCGGAAAAAGTCTGCAACATCATCGATCAGGCGATGCAGGTGCATGGTGCGACAGGTATTTCGCAATGGTCGCCGCTGTCGGGCATGTACACGTCGCAGCGCACGCTGCGCTATGCGGATGGCCCTGATGAGGTCCACCACCACGTGATCGCCCGCGCCGAGGTCAAGGATTATCAGGAATCCAACCTGCGCACATCGCGCGCCCGTGAAGAGATCGCCACAGGCCGTACGCGAGGTGGCGTATGACCCTATTCGATCTGACCGGAAAGGTTGCGCTGTTGACCGGTGCCTCCAAGGGCATGGGGCTGGCGATGGCCAAGGGTCTGGCCGAGCATGGCGCGACCGTCGTCATCTCGGCCCGCAAGCAAGACCAGCTGGACGCCGCCGCCGCCGAGATCAACGCGCTTGGCAAGGGCAAGGCGTTCGGCGTCGCCTGCAATGTTGGTTATAAAGAGCAGTTGCAAGCGCTGGTGGACGAGACCCACAAGCTGGCAGGCAAGATCGACATCGTGATCGGCAACGCGGGCGTGAACCCCTACTATGGGCCAACGTCCGAGATCCCCGATGATGCCTATGAAAAGACGATGAACGCCAATGTGCTGTCCAATCTTTGGCTGGCACAGATGGTGGCCCCCGACATGATCGAGAAAGGCGCCGGGTCGATGGCGTTCACCTCGTCCATCGGGGCGTTCAAACCGTCGGTCATGCTGGGCACCTATGGCATGTCCAAGCTGGCGCTGATCGGCCTTGTGCGCAACCTTGCGGCTGAATTCGGGCCCAAGGGTCTGCGGTTCAACGCGATCTGTCCGGGTCTGGTGAAAACCGAATTCGCGCGCGAGCTGTGGGACAATCCCGATGTCGAGAAACGCATCAAGAACGAGATCCCGCTGCGCCGCCTTGGCGAGGCAGAGGATTTTGCGGGGCTCGCCGTGTTCCTCGCCTCTGATGCAAGCCGCTACATGACCGGTCAGGCGCTGACCGTTTGTGGCGGGTCGAACATGTGGACGTAAGGGGCTGCTATGGAACTGAAGGATAAAATCATCGTCATCACCGGCGCCGCAAGCGGCATCGGCAAGGCGATGGCCATCCGCTTTGCCGCGGAAGGGGCCAAGAAAGTCGTCTGTGTCGACCTCAACAAAGAGGGCGCGCAGGCGGTTGCCGATGAAATCGACGGCGTGGCTTTCGGTGTGAATGTCGGTGTCGAGCAAGAGATCGCGGATATGATCGATGCCGTGGAAAACGACATCGGCCCGATTGATCTGTTCTGCTCTAACGCGGGCATATTGATTGCGGGCGGCAGGGAAGTGCCGA